>OGIE01000257.1_pt1 | contig 78394 bp, 61 predicted proteins | sample 1571581 | NCBI WGS metagenome assembly OGIE01 (sample SAMEA2582021, study PRJEB24529) | metagenome | biome: Human gut stool | place: China | collected 2011
CTTTAGACATAAACAAGCAAGAGCAACTTGTAGTAAACCTCCGGGAATTCGATTGCGTCACCTTTGTTGACAACGTGCTCGCACTGGCTCTTATGGACAAATACGATAAATCGAACCTTCCGCAATTTCTGACAAATCTGAAAAAAATCCGCTACCGAAACGGGGAAATTACCGATTACACGGCCCGACTGCATTATTCTTCCGATTGGCTACACGAAATGGAACATTCGGGAATCATCGAAAACATCACCAAAGAAAAAGGAGGCATCCCGTTCACCAATAAAGTATCCTTTATTTCCCAGAACTGGCAAAAATACCCGGCCTTACAAAAAGATTCTTCACTTGTCAAGAAAATGACCCGTATAGAAAAAGAAATCAATGCCAGAGAATACTACTATATCCCGAAAGAAAAGGTGCTTCCATTCGTCGGGCAAATCAAGACTGGCGATATCATATTGATTACCACGCAAAAAAAAGGTCTCGACACCTCGCACGTGGGTATTGCCGTCGAAGAAAACGGACAAATATATTTACTCCACGCCTCCATTTCAAGTAAAAAAGTAACATTAACGGAAGAGACACTTCCCGAATATTTACAAAGAATAACCTCCCATTCCGGAATAATGATCGGACGACTCGTTAATTTTAAATCTAATTAACATCCATATGCGTGCCAAATACGTATATTTGGTAGGTTTATTGTAATAACTTTAATAAAAATCACATGAATCCTAATCGTGGAAACTGAATAGAAACTTAAAACAACGGAATATGAGAAGAATATTTATCGGAACACTGGTTGTCTTGGCCATTGCCTTAATCAACGGATGCGCGAACCGGAAAATTACTCGGGTAGACCCGAATGAAACCATTGATCTCAGCGGACGCTGGAATGATAGTGACTCACGACTTGTTTCCGAAGAAATGATCGGGGACTTACTGACCTCGGCCTGGATTCCCAAATACTTGAAAGCAAATGACAAGCGTCCCGTGGTTGTTGTAGGACTTGTTGAAAACAAAAGTCACGAACACATCAACTCCGAAACTTTCATTAAGGACGTGGAAAAAGCCATTATCCGTGACGGGAACATCCGTTTGGTCGTTGCCGGGGAGAAACGAAACGAATTGAGAAAAGAAAGAGCGGAACAACAGGACTACGCTTCACCCGAAACTACCAAAAAATGGGGAAAAGAACTCGGGGCCGATTTCATCCTGCAAGGAACGATCAACAGTATCGTGGACTCGTACAAGAAACAAAAAGTCGTAACCTACCAGATTGACCTGCAACTCACAAACATCGAGACAAATGAAGTCGTTTGGATGGGAGACAAGAAGATAAAGAAACAAATCAGCGACAAAGTTTTCTAACAAGTTTGTAAAGTTTATAAGGTTCATAAAGTTTATAAAGTAATTCCCCAAAAGTTTAAGACCTTGAAAAAATGAAAAACATTCATTGTTCATACTTTAAAAGAAATACAATCGGGATTCATAAACCTTATGAACTTTATAAACTTTACAAACCTTATAAACTCCTCGGGCTTATCCTCGTCTTTCTCCTCTCTGGATGTGCCACTTGGTATCAACGGACCGCGGAATTTCAATCGGCCGTCAACGTGGGTAATTTTGAGAAAGCAAATAAACTATTAGATAAGGACAAAAAGCAAGCCACGGGTAAAAATCGCATCCTTTATTATCTTAACAAGGGATACGTAGAATTCATGCTCGGCAACCCCACCAATAGTAATCAATATTTCGAAACCGCCGAAAACCTGATCGACGAGTACCACAGCAATGTTGGAGCGGAAGCTGCCGCCCTGGTAACGAACCCGGAAGCTCGTCCTTATCGACCGGAAGATTTCGAAGTCATTATGATCAATTTCTACAAGGCTCTGAATTATCTCGACCTGAACGATATGGAAGGAGCCTTGGTGGAAGTCCGCAAGATAAACATTAAACTCAATCAACTGAACGACAAATATCCCGACAACAAGAATCGTTATCAACGGGATGCTTTCGCCCATCTACTAATGGGCTTGATTTACGATGCCTCCGGGGATGACAACAATGCCTTTATCGCCTACCGGAATGCTTACGAAGTTTATCAATCCGATTACGTCAAAAACTTCGGGGTAAAAGCTCCCGAACAACTGAAACAAGACCTCATGCGCACGGCTTATAACTGTGGTTTCACGGCAGAACTAAAACAATACGAGAAAGAATTTAACCTCAAATACACGCATACCCCCACCCCGGCAAACGGTCAACTTGTATTCTTCTGGCTAAACGGGATGGGCCCGGTGAAAGCGGAATGGAGCATTAATTTCGTCAAGCAGAAAAGAGGTGACGGAGCCATTGTTTTTCACAACGAGGACCTCGGACTCACGTTCCCGTTCTTTTTAGGCTCGGGATACAGTGACAACGAACGCAAAAGCATAGCCGACCTGCAAATGTTACGGGTAGCCTTCCCGAAATACACGGAACGTCCCCCCCTTTATGCCTCCGGATCACTCGTAACAAATGCTCACACGTACCCTTTGGAGTTAGCCGAGAACATCAACGAGATTGCCTTTAAAACCTTGCGGGATCGTATGGTTCGGGAATTCTCGAACTCTCTTCTCCGGGTTGCCGCCAAAAAAGGATTGGAATATTCCGCCCGCAAACAAAACGAATGGCTTGGTTTAGCTGTCGGCATTGCCAACAGCCTCACGGAAAAAGCGGACACGCGTAACTGGCAAACTCTACCCTATTCCATCTCTTACACCCGTCTTCCCCTATCTGGCGGGCAGAACAACATCACGCTTCAGCTCAACGCCCGCAACGGTTCCAAGCACACGGAACAATTCTCCATCGAAGGCGGGGGACGTAAAACCCGTTTCCACATCTTCCAAACGATGGATTCCAAACAATAATATGATTATACTTTTACCATTACACAATGATTCTCTTTTCTCTAAAAAACTCCCCCACCTTACAAACGTAAAATGAAGGGAGTACCGAAAGTGACAATAATTCAGACTTGTTATCAATAACCTTTTATATTTACATCACATATTTCATCAAAACCAGTATATTCCCGGACAAGCAACACCCTCCCGGACAAGGGATCCAACTCTATACTATAAAGAATTCCTGAACCGGAAGTTCCTCCATACGTACCGACCACCATTTCCACGTTAGATTTATAATACACATCATTGTTATTTCCGGAGAAAATATCTGGTTTCAATATTTTCATCATGGTAATATTACCCTCAAACCGAACTTTTGCATTATTTGCTGTCATCAAGGGTTCTGGCCGAATAGTTTTTCCGTTGTCTACCGAGAAACGATACACTCCTTCCGATGTTGCAAAATAACACATATTCATAAAAGTACTCCCAAATGCCCAATCAATCACACGATTATTCTTTACGTCTTCCACATGCATCAAGTCATATTTGAATTTCGGTGTCTCCGGGGCTGTCTTCACTGAAACATCCATCTCCACCATGAAATACTCGCCACCATCATTCTTCATCACGGCAAGCACGTGATCACCCAATCCACCAAGATCCATGTGAATCAGATCAGCCTTCATATCGCCGGGATTAAATGGAATATTTACACTCCCAGCTCCAACGGTAGCATCCAATTCTAGAAACTTATTAAAACTATTTAATCCGGCGCTTCCAATGATAGCAACAAAACCACGTTTTGCCCGGTCAAACAACAAGGCCCGAAGAACATCCTTGTAAGTGTGATGAGAAAAAGGCAAAATACGAGGATCAAAATCATATTCATAATCGGCAGTTGCATACAAAGGCACGGCAAACAACACTTCTGTCGAAGTTTTTTTGAACACGTCCCCGCCATCAAAGGCCATAAACGACATACTGTTGATCACCACGTTCTCCGGTTTCCCTTGATTTAAACCACCATTAAACAAATCATTCCAACTCCCGTTATTCAAAAGACTTTTGCTATGGGCCAAAACAGCCCCCTTATCCGTGGCAGCAATCACGAAGATATTCTCAGGATACCTATAAGAACTCTTCGTGCAATTCTGAATGATCCATTGTCCCCGCCCATCGATTCTTTCACCCGCATTAGCGTTCGAATAAAAATGCGGGTAAACTTCCGGAATAACAGAAGATTCCGGCTTAACAATTTGGAATTCATCCGCCACGACAATCCCGATATCCGATGAGATACCATCACCATGAAGTACCATCGCCCCAATATGACTCAATTGAAAATCAAGTTTCACGCTTACCACTTCCGAGTAAAAATGGCGCCCCGTACTATTCTGAGTCACGTTCAGACGTAGCGAATATGTCCCCTCTCCCGGTAATAACGTGTCGTTATAGAGACAGGTATAATCTAATTCTTTCCCTTTATACACGGGAAAATAACGACTCCAATAATTATCACCATCCTTCCCGTAAAACTCCCACTCGTAAATCAAATCAGTTTCGGGAATTGTTGTCTCGATCGTCGGGGATATCTGCAATTTTTCTCCAAAAAGACAAGAATAGGTTTTACTTGGTAGCGTAATTAAAAGACTATCCAAGGACTTGTAATCGTAATTTCCCTTGTCGTCATAACACCCGTATAGGAGAAACAATGTTAAAAATATAATATATAATTTACTCATAGCTAACCTGTTTATTTACTTCCTGATTCAAATTGAATAACACTCTCGTCTTCAGGATTATATTTCACGTTGTTATCCTTGCAATAACGATTCAACTTATAAATAGCAATTTGCACGTCATCATCATACCAACTCTTCACGTTCTCAAAAACCTTTGTGGAATCTAATACCTGATAAATAATCTCCAATTTCTTAGCGGAATATTCTCCAAGATGATACTTATCCCACCAAGACGGTTGTGTCCACAAGTTTGACACGATCACGGCACCGCGCAAGTAATCCTCCTCACCGACCTCGAATTCCTCAGAAGCGACCACCTCGAAACTCAACGTGTCATTCGCCATATCGAGATTATCTGTCTTGTACACTTTTATCAATGCATCCCCCCTCTTCTTTCCCGCAGGAATAATTGCCGACACGATCTCATATCGCGATCCCGGATTTGAAGGACTTCCCCCCAATCCCTTGATAGCTATATGACGATCAACATCAGCCAAGCGTCCTGCTATCGTAATTCCTAACTTCACAACCCCTTCCGTCGTGCCTTCTGGCTGAGTCGTGAAAGAAAAAGAAACAGTATCATTCCTCATGTAAAAGCTAGCCCGCGGCTTAGCACTCCATATTTCAATCTTACTCTTCGAACATGCTCCCGCCACAAAGAGCATAGCAGTTATTATCCATATATATCTCATCATCTTCTATTTTTTCATAATTCTTTCCGCCCTTGCCGTTGATTCCTCCACATCGGGAATCTTAAAAGTAAAGAAATCAGTGTTCGTCATGTATTCTGAAAAATCAGTGATAGAATTACGCTTATAGTAAAACCACAATTGTCCCTCTCCCCAAAACTCTTTCCAATACTCTTTGCGAATCTCCTGTAAAAGTTCCTCACGTGATATCGACCGATTCAATGGAAAACTTACCAACCCACGATTCATCCGCACCTCTTCCAAATAATCCACCCCATCCGAAGTTGAAGGTGCACATTCTGCTGCAATGTAGTACATCTCCGACAAACGGATCAAGGGTAATCGCTCCTGAAAATAGCGAGCAACAATCGCATTTTGATAAAATTTCGCAATCAGGAAATAATTCATGTAGGGCTCGAACCAGTACTGGTAACGCACGTCAGCCGTATTCTCCTCGTACACCGCAGATCGGTCCTCGCTTGAAGCTCCCAATCTCGTATCAACAGTAGAAAAATCTTCAAGTCCTCCCTGAATATATCCATCCATACAATCCTTCAAATCCGTAATATTCAACGCAAAAATATGTTCCGTTGCAAAAGTCCGATCTTGATTTCGAAAATTATTTGCCGTATTCACGTCTCCAATATGGATCAAATTCTCCTTTAGAACCCACGGGAATTTTGTCTCCTGATCACGAATTACCTCCTGCGCACAAAGTAACGCATTTTCCCGGTCACCTTTCCACAAGAATATTCGAGCCATCGTGGCCACAGCAGCATAATAATTAAATCGAAAACGACGGTTGTGCCAAGTCGGAATCTTATCATCTGCTAAAAATTCGCCGGAAGGCAAAGAAGCTAAACAAGAGGCCGGTGTTGTTCCCAAACGAATCGGATCATTGGACATCAGGGTCTTGGCATTAGTTAAGTCGGACAACATTGCCGAAATTGCATCTTCTTGCGTAAATAACGGTGTTACAGAATGTGTCAAATGTGTCACATAAGGAATCGACTCCTTATCTTTGCCAAGTGGATAAGCTGCCGCAAACAAGCGCAACAACTCAAAATGAAGAAACCCCCGCAGTCCCAAGGCCTCGCCTTTTATAAGATTATAATTGTCATCCGAGAACACATATTTATTCTTGTCAATCGTCTCCAATAAAGAATTCAAATTCGCAATCTGCGCGTACATATTACTCCAAACATCTTCCGTATAGTTCTCATGCCAATTCGCTGCATTCGTATTCGAGGGATCGGCATAACTATACCGATACCAATAGCCATTACCGGTAGTTAATGTTAATTTATAATAACCCGCCAGTACATCTGCCATATCGAACGTAAGTTCCCGCCCATACAACGATTTATCGCACAACTTGGCATATACACCGATCAAAGCCTCCCCGTAACCATTCTCACTCTTGAACAATTCAGAACGGTCCAATTCAGAAGAAGCATTCACGTCCAGCCAGTTCTCACATGCCATGCACAGGAACACAGACACCGTTATCATTATGATACTCAATCTTTTCATGCTCTTATTGTTTATGATTTAAAAAGTTGCTTGTAACTCAAACGAAAAATTTCGGGCAAATGGATAAGATGTCCCTCGTTCAATATCAACACTCGACACGCGTAGCAATTCATTCATATAGAAAGAGACCTTCAACCGGTCCAAAGCAATCCGCCGGATCCACGATTCTTTTGAAAACTCATATCCCATATTCATAGAAGAAATATAAAGCTCGTTATTCTTTTGAATGAAACGGGAGGTAGGCCTCGTGTAGCTGGAATTTCGAGAATCGAACACCGTTACCCGGTAAGGAGCCACATCCCCGATCTTTTGCCAAGCCTTATGTATCCGACGATCGAGATTTTCCAAGCCGGTCACGTTTTCCACACGAGAGATCAGCGACTGGTTATAAAGATCTCCTCCCAACTTATAGCTGCACGACACAGACAAACTAAACCCCTTATACCCGGCATTCACCCCCAAAGAACCACTCAATTTAGGAGAAGAATCTCCAATCACAACCTGATCAGCTGCACTCCAAGTGTAATCGCTCTTGCCATCTTTCGTTAAATACATTTCCCTTCCCGATGCCGGATCAATACCCAAAGAACGCATTCCCCAAATGGCTGTCATAGAACACCCTTCATAATATAATGTAGCCGGTTTCGTGAAACGATTAATATATTTCTTGATCACCTCCGGAGAGCTAATATCTTCGTTCCCCCCATCAAAATATTTATAATTGTTATTCTGCTCCTCATTGCTATTCTTGAAAATATCATATATTTTTTTGATCTTGTTGTCATTATGTAATCCCGTGGCCGACAAGGAAATATATGCACTTCGTTTGTCATCACGCCAAGGGGTAATCTGCAAAGAGATCTCGTACCCACGATTCTCGATAATACCCAAATTTTCCATGTAATTCCGGAAACCTGTCGAAGGAGGTATCGAAATATTCGAAAGCAAATTCTCTGTACGTTGAATATAGTAATCCGCCCGGAGAATCAAGAAACGCTTGAGGGACAAATCTAACCCGAAATTGTAATCCTTATTCTTCTGCCACTGTAACTCATCATTGGGAATAGCCACCAACTGTGCCCCTATTTTATCACTATACGTATAGTCGTAATACTTATAACGAGCTCTAGATTGCGAAGGATCCAAATTTTGGTTTCCCGTGTATCCCAACGAAGCACGTAACTTTAGATTTCGAATCCATTCGCTCGCCTCCAGAAAACGCTCGTGGTGAAGGTTCCACCCCACGCCTAGTGACCAGAATGTACCCCAACGACTATCTTTTCCATAGGCAGAAGAAGCACTTCTTCGAAGCGAGGCATCAAAAAGATAACGATCGGCATATGAATAGTTGAGAGCTCCGATAACACCGATCTCCCGCAATTTACTATTACTCCCCCGCGGTTTACCATTTTTCTCGTAATTTGTTCCGAAAGAAATATCATCCATGTAATCGTTACCGAATCCTTCCGCAATTACCGTCGTTGACATTGCTTTCGAGGTCGACACATTCCATGTCACGTTGGCAAAAAGTAAGTGATCTCCAAAAGTTTTATTAAAATTCACACCCGCTTGCAAAGACACCCGCTCCGAAGCCTCATCTTTCTTCGAATACTGTCCCTTCCGATCGCTCATCCCATTCTTGTCATAATTAATAAATTTCGTGTGACTGGCCGGATAAAAAACATCCGCACTTCCCTCCCTGCGAGAATACCCAAAACTCCCGATCACACGGAAAGCCTCGTCAATACGCCAGTCTGCCGAAAAATTATCCTGTACCTCCGTATAACCGGACTTATCTTTCGTATTCAACGTTGCATTATAAAGCGGATTATAATAATGATATTCGTAAACATTCTCATCACTTTCCCCTTTGTGAACCGTGAACTCTTTGATCAAATTCCCGTCTTCGTCATATGGAGCCCAATAAGGATTCAATGATGTATACTCTGAAAAATTTCCATAAGGTGAATTCCTCGACCAATTTCGAGAAAACTCTATCGTATTCCGAAATAGAAGATTTTTATATGAATACGAGAGTGTCGTATTGATGTTCAATGTACTACGATCTGATTTTTTCATCACACCCGCCACATTGTTGTAATACAGGCCAAACTGGTAACGCATTCGCTCATCCCCACCCTCTAATGTCACGGAATGCTTATTGCTGAATCCCGTACGAAGGGGTTTTGAAAGCCAGTAAGTATCTACCCCTCGCACAACATCGTCATACACTTTCTTGTATGAATCATAAGCCGTAATCAATCCTCTCGAAGGCCCGTACATGCCAATCTGTACCTCATACGCCAACTTCTCCTCGGCATTCATCAAATTATAACCGGTCAAATCAGGTGCTTCTATCCCGAAATCACCGGAATAATACACCCGTAATTCTCCCGATTTTGGACGAATAGTCTCAATTACGACCACGCCATTTCCGGCTTTCGAACCGTAAATTGCTTTTGCGGCAGCATCTTTCAACAAAGTAACGCTAGCCACCCGGTTCATATCAAGATCATACACTTTCTCGAGAGTTGTCTCAAAACCATCCAAAATAAACAAAGGTTGATTCGGATTATTCTCATACTCTCCCTGCAAATTGGGGAATGAAGTCTGTCCCCGCAATTGCACGGTAGGCATACGGTTCGGATCACTGCCATATTCCAAATTTTCTATAATTTGAAATGCAGGATCCAGATTCTTCAAACTCTTGATCAAATTTTGATTCCCAACCCGCAAAATATCTTCCTGCTTAAAGGTTGCAGCCGAACCTGTAAAACTTTCCATCCGGCGATTGAACATTCCCGTCACAACCACTTCATCAATCTTTGCTTGTTCCTCCTGCAAAGTGACATTGATCTCATTATTCCCAGAATAAACGATCTCCCGGGGAGTCATACCCACGAAAGAGAATTGCAGCACGAGCCGCTCCGTCCTTCCCGGTACCGAAATCGAATACGCTCCATCCAAATCCGTCGCCACGCCTAAAGGCATACCCTTCACTTTTACCGTCACTCCCGGTAAAGGCTCTTTCTTCTTATCCGTCACTTTTCCAAAAATCCGAATAACAGGATCTTGTTGTTTTAAAACTCGCTTCCGGATAATAATCACATTTTTCTTAAACTCGTACGACAAGCTCGTATTTTCCAAACATCTGTCCAGAATATCCTGTATCCGAGCCTGTTTTACATCCAAACTTACACGCGGAACAATTTGCACGTCTTCCGAATTATAAATAAACACGTAATCGGTCAACTGCTCGACTTTCTTGAATACTTCATCCAACGGAACACGGGACAATTTCAAATCCACCTGAATCGCATCCTGCGCACGTAACGAAACATGGCAACCCAAAAACACCCCCACCAATAGAGCCAGTAATTTCACCTTTCCCCTCACGTGCTGAACCCTTCGTTTTTTCATAACTTCAATCAACTTATTTATTACTTAAAAATTTTGACTACTACAATGAATAAAATTCATTTATTAACAAACGTCAAAAGTATATGATCAGTTTATCACGAACAATCCCTAAAATAAGGTATAGTTTCAAGAATATATCACGATATTTTCACCCCGGTAAAACACAATCCTTTCCCTAAACTTTCCTCACCCCCATCTCTCGCTCTAACACACTCTCCCAAGTAACAAATTTACTTCAAAACAGAACCAATATACAAGCAAAATTGAATAACAAATCAATTTTATCGAAGATGAATGCTCGATAAATGCAGGATGAATGCTCGATGATGATAATGAACTACAAATTGACTCTATACAGGATAACACGAGAAGCTAGCCTAGCCCATGTGTTACCCTAGTCTTATTACAGGCCGGAGATATTCCCGCCACACGTAAATCTTAAATAAAACTTTCGGACTTTATCAGGAGGCAAGCGATAATCGCCTGCCCTCTGAATATCAATTGATAACTTCAAAAATTCTTGCCTTAAACGCCCCTTCTTCCAGATACATGCTCATAGAAAATCCTCGTCCTCCCATGGTAAATCCATATTCTCCACCTATAGGGTATTTCACTTTTTTCCATACATTCTCCCGAGGATTATATCCCCAACGCTCATTCCCCCATAAATACACGAAATCCTCCCCGTCCTTATTGATCACGAAAGATGCAGTTAGAGACGAATGTAGCTTCTCGGTCTCATCTTTGTCATACCAAATAGGTTGACTTTTCCACGTTTTAAGTTCCGGATCAAACTTTTGCACATCATTTGCTCCATCTCCGAAACAAACATAACCATACCCGTTAGCGACAAAAGCATGAGCACCCGCACGGGCATAACCAATATTCGTCACTTGTTTCCATCCTGTTACAGGATCAAATTCATAAAAATCTGACAAACGATAGGCATTTTCCGAAAATCCTGTTCCCACATACCCTTTTCCACCTATTGAAAAGGCAACGGCACCCGCCCGTGATTCCCCCGGGAACTCAAACGCAAGTAACTCCCAAGTTTTCGAATCGCTATCATACACGTAAAAATCATCATAGTAATGCATTGGATCCGTTTTACCCGCAGTATAACCTAAACCAACGTAGGCTTTATGCCCGATAACAAAAGCGACAGCTTCTTCACGACTTCCACCCGGGTATTCGACTGCAACTTGTTCCCATGACCGAGATTCCGGTACATAGTAATAAAAATAACTATTCTTTCCCATCAAAGGCATATATCCCAGACCAATAAACGGGACATCGTCAATCGAAAATATCAAAGCATTATTCAACCCGATTATGCCCAACATAGAAACCGAATCAACAGACAATTTCGGCAAATTAGCCTTCATATCTTTATCACTATCATCATCATCTTTGCAAGAGAATAAAAATATCATTCCCAAGCATAAAATAAATAAACGTATTCTATTCATTTTGCACATTTTATATGAAATATTTAATTATCCCCAATCATCCGGATGAACCGCAATGAATCTCCTTCAAAAATCACAAACGTAAACGCCATATATCACGATATGATTACACCGTGACAATATACAGATAAAAAAAACAAAAAGTCTCCTATTTCCTAATATTTTCAGGAAAAAAGCGACCCTCGTTCTGCAAATGCAAAACGAGGGCCATAACAATTTATAAAAAGAAAATTTATTTCTTCATGATTTCTCCGAAATACTTGTAGAATAACGGAATTGTCGTGATTCCATTATAGAATTGTTCCAGCGGATAGTTTTCGTTCGGAGAGTGGATTGCATCTGATCCCAAGCCGAAGCCCATGAGCACGGATTTAATGCCTAATACTTCCTCGAAAGTAGCGATGATTGGAATACTACCTCCCGAGCGTACCGGAACGGGTTGTTTCCCGTAAACTTCCTCGTATGCTTTTTCAGCAGCCTTGTAAGCCGGAAGATCAATCGGGCATACATAAGAAGGACCTCCATGCAAGTAATCTACCTTTACTTTCACATAATCCGGTGCGATAGATTCAAAATATTCCTTGAATAATTTTGCAATCTTCTCGTGCTTCTGGTTCGGAACCAAACGGCAACTGATCTTGGCGTATGCTTTAGAAGGCAGTACAGTCTTGGCACCTTCACCCGTGTAACCACCCCAGATACCGCAAACGTCAAATGTCGGGCGAATACCCGTGCGCTCGTTCGTGGTAAATCCTTCTTCGCCTTTCACTTCTTTGATATCCAACGATTTCTTGTAATTTTCGAGATTGAAAGGAGCTTTCGCCATTTTAGCACGTTCCTCGGCACTTACTTCCAACACGTCATCATAAAATCCCGGGATCGTGATATGGCCTTTCTCATCCTGCATATCGGCAATCAATTTACACAACACGTTAATCGGGTTAGCCACGGCACCACCGAAAATACCGGAATGCAAGTCGGCATTCGGACCGGTTACTTCAACCTGCCAGTAAGCCAGACCTCTCAATCCCGTCGTGATAGAAGGGATATCCGGACCGATCATGCTGGTATCGGAAACCAAGATCACGTCTGCCTTCAACATATCTTTATGTTCCCGACAAAATTTCGGAAGATTCGGAGAACCGATCTCTTCTTCACCCTCGATCATGAATTTCACGTTACAATTCAATTTCCCGGATTTTACCAGATATTCAAAAGCTTTCGCGTGCATGAAAGCCTGACCTTTATCATCGTCAGCACCACGAGCCCAAATCTTACCGTCTTTTACAACCGGTTCGAAAGGCTTGGTTTTCCACAAATCAACCGGGTCTACCGGCATCACGTCCATGTGACCATATACTAATACCGTGGGAAGAGCAGGATCAAGTATTTTCTCCCCGTAAGCCACCGGATTACCATCTGTTTCATATACTTCTGCCCGATCAGCCCCGGCAGCTAACATGATCTTTGTCCATTGTTCGGCACAACGGTACATATCCGGCTTGTGCTCGGACAATGAAGAGATTGAAGGGATCCGGATCAACTCGAATAACTCGTTCAGGAAACGTTCCTTGTTTTCTTCCACGTACTTTTTGATTTCTTCCATCTATTTGAAAATATATTGATTAATAATTAATAAACATGCTTTCACCGTGTAAATATAATATATTCCGACTAGCGGATCAAACAATCAGCGTAAAAAAAACACCCATTGTTTGATCCGCTAGTCGGGTTACAAGTTACAAATTAGCAAGTTACAAGTTATACACCATAAACCCACTAACACCTTAACCTGAAACTTTCAAACTTGCACTCCCATGAGAGTACAAATATTTTCGATTTCAATTCTCTATCTGCGATTAATTTCCTATTTTTGCCAAGTGTTTCAACTAATGAATTAGATATGTCAAATCTTCCCGAAATTAAAGTTTTCGCCGGAGAGAATAGTCAATATATCGCAGAAAGTATTGCTAGTTCTCTTGGGCTGGAACTCGGTAAAAAAACGTTTACGAGATTTAGTGACGGAGAATTCGTCACGTCATTCGACGAAACGGTGAGAGGTGAGCACGTGTTTATCGTGCAATCCACCTTCCCGCCCAGTGATAACCTCATGGAGTTACTCTTGATGATCGATGCCGCCAAAAGAGCATCTGCCTACAAGGTAATCGCCGTAATCCCCTATTTCGGGTTTGCGCGTCAAGACCGGAAAGATAAACCGCGTGTTGCTATCGGAGCAAAACTAGTAGCTAATATGCTACAAGCTGCCGGAGTAGACCGAATTATCACCATGGATTTACACGCCGACCAAATTCAAGGATTCTTCGATATTCCCGTGGATCACCTGTACGGTTCTACAGTCTTGATCCCTTATATCAAATCTTTAGGATTACGCGATTTTGCCATCGCCTCCCCAGACATCGGTGGAGCCAAAAGAGCAAATTCTTGGGCAAAATACTTTGATTCAGGTTTGATCATCTGCCACAAGACCCGTATCCGGGCAAACGAAGTTGCCGACATGAAAGTGATCGGGGATGTAGAGGGCAAAAACATCATCGTGGTCGATGACATGATCGACACAGCCGGAACAATCTGCAAGGCAGCCGATATGCTTATTGACAATGGAGCTGCCAGTGTACGCGCCGTAGCCACCCATGCAGTCCTCTCCGGTAAGGCATACGAAAATATCGAGAAATCAAAACTGACGGAAGTAATCTTTACCGATTCTATTCCTCAGAAACAACCTTGTGCGAAGATTAAAGTATTACCGATCGCTCCCATGTTTGCCGACACGATCCGCAACATCTACGAGCACAAATCGATCAGTGATCATTTCCTCATGTAATTTCTTTTTTCATGATATTAAAAATGGCACCCTGGAAAGAGTGCCATTTTTAATATCCTCAACTTTTCAACTGTTAACAGTCAACCGTCTACTGTTCGATGCCTTCCTCTTATCCTTCGACAACATGAAAGCATAAATCTCCAAATTCTCCTTTACCCATCCATCATCCAAGGTAATTACCGTCACGCCACTCTCTTGACGGTTCCGACAAGGTTCCACGATGATTTGGTTACTCGTTTTCTCGTAAACCACCACGTACAGCACGTCCGTCGGATTAGCCAACACCGACCAACGACTTTGAGCCTCCTGAGTAATCGTTATCACATCCTCGTTCAACGACACGGTCAGCATCCCATCCTGTAAGTTCCCTTCGGCACACACGATTTTTTCATAGTCAATCGTGGGGTTATACTCCTCGTCAACCATCACGGCTTTCATATTTGCCTTCACGAAGGCATTATAAAACGTATTTCCACCCTTTCGTCCCGGGAAACCAAGTTCCGCCACCGGAGCAAAATACAGCGAAGTCCTTTGTAACGCTTTCATCTTCGCCCGTTGCGTCAACTGCCCCGGAGTCCTCGGGTTACGTATCGTGTTTCTCTTTCCCCGGGCAATACTATACCCGTTTGCCACCGATTTTCTCACATCCCCCAATACAAATGATTTAAACAAAGCCATAATCTTAAAATTTAAAATGCACGAGATCATACAGCAATCCCTCTCCGTTAAACGCTCGCATATTAGCTTTCAGGAAAAGATTATACCCCGAACGATGCTCTGCCACTCCCAACATCTGCCAAATACGGGCCAACCATGTCTGCCGGATAACCCCGTAAAAAGTAGCCGTTTTCCTCATCCGCTCCCGGTAATACAACTGCAACTCGGAACGACAATCCTTCATCTGTCCCGGGGTCGTTCGCGCATAAAGACGATCTCCCACTTGATAGTAAATAACACGTCCCAACTGCCCGGACAAACGATTAAATAAATTTGAATAACAACGAGCCATACTTGTCTCCTTTCTTGATTAATAAAACTTCAGTCGTGGTTAATTTATCATAATCTCCGCAAATATGTCTACATAAATAATTTCTAAATACATCAATCATTATAAAAAAAATAAACACTTCTTGCATAATCCTTTTTGACGAGATATTTGTATTTGTAATAAATTAACAACTATACGTATGAAATATTTTTTTAAAACATCATTCGTTTTGTTAGCGAAATGTATTTTCCTCTTAGGATGTACATTAACACCCCTCGAGAATGCACTAGAACTCAGCGGGAATAATAGGCAAGAACTAGAAAAAGTATTGAATTATTTCTCTTCTAAAGATCCCCCTTTAAAACTAGAGGTAGCTCAATACTTAATCGAGAACATGCCAGAACATTACTCTTTTGCTAGTGAAACATTAAATAAATATTACAATTATATAGATTCTTCTTTTTCCAAATACTCTTATTATTACCGATGCTACCTCAAAACAATACCATTACGAAATGCAGAATCACGATGAAACTTGAACGAAAATACGATATACAAAACAGAGCAGCAAGAATATATCGATATACTTTTTCTAAACACCCTATTCCAGAACCAAGAAACGGTGAATACATCCCATGGCTACTCTTAAACCCATTTCAAAAGAATGTCACATCATATTACTTACCCGTTAGTGACGTAACCATCCCTCTTATCACGCAAAATGATACCAGAAACCGATATGCATACTTATCCATCTTCAACAATAAAAAATGGGAGGCGATCGCTTTCTCGGAAATAAAAAACGGGAAAACAACCTTCTCTGAAATGGGTAGAGGTGTTATATATTTACCTATTATATACAATGGAGAAAAAATTGCCGCATTTAATTACCCGTTTATTTTAAATTCAAACGCTGACGTACAAGCTTTATCATTAAAACAAAAGGATAAAGCAAATAAATTAACATCCAACGAAGAAAATGCTCTGTGTAAAATGAAAGCAGCCATATACCGATTTTATTCTCATGTCAAAATAAAAGATGGAAAATATTCATGTTCACTAACTAATGCTCGAGAAATAAACATCTCCAACCAACTATTTTCAACTTTACAACAAAATCTCGAATCAGGAAATATCTGGATCGAAAAATGTAAGAAGGAAAAGAAAGAGGTCATAATTCCTGAAATCAATGAAGAATACCTCAATTCCTTGTTAAAATAAATAGAATGATAATATCAACAAATTGAATGCAATATGAAATATTTAATTTTTATAACTTTAATTACTTTCTTGTATAGCTGTAATAATTCAGATTCTCAAGATCTTTTACCTATCATTACAAAAACTAAAACAAACGGACAAAAAGTAAAGAAATATTTAGATAATGATACGTTTCTAGATGTTGACGTACAAGCTTTATTAAAACAAAAATGCATTCCATCAAGTAGATCAACACTCAATGAAAAAGATGCTTTGTGTAAAATGAAAGCAGCCATATACCGGTTTTACTCTCATGTTAAAATAAAAGATGGGAAATACTCATGTTCACTAACTAATGCTCGAGAAATAAACATCTCCAACCAGCTATTTTCAACTTTACGACAAAATCTTGAATCGGGAAATGTCTGGATCGAAAAATGCAAGAAAGAGGGGAAAGAGATCGTAATTCCTGAAATCAATGAAGAATATCTCAATTCCTTATTGCAATAAATAAAAACAAAAAGGGGGCTCGTGAAACAGCTCCCTATCCCCCCTTTTACTTTTGCAAAATCTGCATTTATATCTTTAATACACAGCAGAATTAAATAAAAAAAAGACAGATAAACATGAGTAATCATTGAATAATTCATAGACCATGAAAATCATCTTTATATTGGCTTTTTTTATAAGTATATTTTCTTTTTCAAAAGAAAATATCGATTGGTGTATCATTCCGAATATTGTTACTACATTTTCATTTTTATCTATAATTACAGCCTTTCTTTTATGTAAGAAAAAAGAATTAACAATAACTCCATGGTTTATAATTACTACCCTCTTTACAGGTATTTTATATCTCATAGGAAATAAATATATTTACTCACAATATATTTTATTATCAAGCATAATTACATTTCTAATCTTTTTAAAAGACAACTCCCACACGAACTATTTTTCAGAAATTCAATTAGCCCGAATATTCCCGTTTATCCTTGTTGTTGAAGCAATATTCGGTATCATGCAATTTATACAAACAGGTCAACCCATGCAAGTAAAAGGACATTTTGACAATACAATTGGTTTTACCTCATCATTATCTTTTAGTATTCCATTCTTGCTATATTTAACAAAACACGATACCAAGATTTTCAAAAAATATGCGCATTTTATGTTAGGTATTATATGTATTGCTTTATTTCTAGCTTGTTCTCGTTCAGTTCTTGTAACTTCCTTTATCATAATCCTCCTTTACCAACATCTACATTCAAGTTGGAACCAACACAACACGATAACACGGTTAGCATACTACTTGTTATTCATTGGAATCGCCTTTGTAGTATTTCAATTAAAACAAGATTCTGCAAATGGCCGTTTACTAATTTGGAGTATAGCGTTAAGCATGATATGGGAACATCCCTGGGGCTATGGGATTGGGGGAATCGCTCGAAAATACATGAACTATCAAGCCAAATTTTTGTCTCACGTGCAAGATCATACTGGTTAAATCTATCAGACAACATACATTGCGTGTTTAATGAATATCTAAGCATAGGTATAGAATTAGGTATCGGATTCATGTTATTGGCATTAGGGATATTCGGGTATATTATTAAAAGAATTCTCATCGAAAAAGATGAAGAGAAAAAATTGAATTTGTTATTATTATTCACAATTTTGTCAACATCATTATTCTCTTACCCTCTACATTACCCTGCTTCATGGGTTGTAATTGGTTATTCTGTCTGCCAATTACTACCGACCTCCCAATAGACTTATTCTTCAAAATTCATTTTTGTAATGAGATATAGCATTATTCTTTTACTCTTACTTTTTCCACTTTATCTACGTAGAGAATTACAGTATCAAAAACAATGGTTTTGTACAGCACAAGAAGTATTAAGCAAAGACAAACAAGTTATTTTCAACATTTCCCCTCAGCTTTACTCCAGATTAAAAAATTATCCCATGTTCTTATACAATTACGGAGCAGAATTACATTACGCTAAAGAACCCGAATTAAGTAATAAAATTCTATATAGATACTTAGAAAAAGTGGCAGATTATGATGCATGGATTCTTATTGGGTGTAATTATTGTGAAAAAAGCGAAAATCATAAATCAAGAAACAAGCAAAATTAAACAAGCTGCAAAATCATATTTAGACATCAATATGTATAATTCATTCTAATTTCAAAAACGGAAAATATCTCTAAAAACATTTTCTCTTCAATACTCCCTCTATCCATTTTAGATTTAGAGATTTTTGATTGATGATTTCATTTTTTGTTTCATTCTAAATTTCTATTTGAGAAAGTTAAGTTACTTCTAGTCTTCGGGAAGAAATACCAGCTCCTCCCCTGTTTATAGAGGAGTTTGAAGATGAAAACAAGCATAACCTACATATACTGCAAAGTGGTATATAACTACTTAAAAAACAAACCGACAATACAAAAACACCACACAACAAGTCTCTATAAATCATCCAATTATCAATACAAAACAAGTATATCTATACCATATATTAGCACAATTAACCTTTATATTTACTTTTACAACCATTGCATGCCCCCCTCCCTACTTCAATATCCAAGAAATAACTTTAGCGATACTTTTCTCGTATAATATCATATATTAATAAATAAGGTTATGAAAACAATATTACATAAAGCCGAAAGTCGCGGTTTCTTCGACCACGGATGGCTAAAAACCCATCACACATTCAGTTTCGCAGATTATTATGATCCTCAACGCGTTAATTTCGGAGCCCTGCGGGTTTTGAATGATGACCGGATTGAAGGCGGAACCGGATTTGACACTCATCCTCATCAAAACATGGAGGTTATATCCATACCGCTAAAAGGTGATTTGGAGCATAAAGACAGCATCGGGCATAAAGACACGATCAAAGAAGGTGAAATACAGGTCATGAGTGCCGGAACCGGAATCCTGCACAGTGAATACAACCGGAATGATGAAAAACCGGCTGAATTCTTACAGATTTGGGTTTTCCCGAATAAAAAAAACGTTCCTCCGCGGTATGAAAATGCCGTTATCTCCGATCTGATCCACAAGAATGAAATTAGTGAAATCGTGTCCCCTTATCCCGGAAATGGCAAAGGATTATGGATTTACCAACAGGCGTGGTTCTCTATTGCCGATCTGGACAAAGATTCTTTACAAATCTACAAGATGAAATCAAAAGACAGCCTGGGAGTTTATATTTTCATCATAGAAGGAGGTATCACAATTAAAGATATTGAGCTCAAACGACGGGACGGGGTCGGGGTGTATGACACCGAAGAAGTGGAATTCAAGGCAACCGAGAAATCTCGTGTATTACTTATCGAAGTTCCACCCCATCATTAATATAGAATAAATAAAGCCGTATCATCATTGGTGATACGGCTTCTTTTTATTCCCTTTTTCCTCGATTATCGACTATTTTTCAATTTCTTTTCTATTTCAATTAAATTATCCTGCGCCTCCCGGTTCCCTTGACGTGAAACTTCGGTTAACACGCTTTTCGCTTTATTCAATTCTCCCGTAAGCATGTAATATACCCCTAGATTATTGACATACTCCGGAACATCCTGTCTAGCCTTATCCAGGTACTTCCTCGCCTGAAGAGTATCTTTCTGGGTTAACGCTATGGCCGCTGCGTTCAGGTTTGCCGTTGGGTCATCAGGATACGTGCGAACCGCTATTTCAAACACCTTTTGAAACTCCTCGCTTCCCTTGGGATAAGAATTGGCGATCCGAAACATCTCGTCCAAACTCAAATATTGCGGGTTAGTTTCAAGAAGTTCTTTTCCCTCCTCCACGCTCAGGTTCCTCACGTTGTATGATACGAGACATTGAACTTTCCGGAGTTTAGGATAAAAACAAGTCAACATTTTACGATAAACCTCTCCATGGTCAAGACCCTTCAACTTATTTTTTCGGAGGTTAACATCATCAATATCTTCTATTATTGCCATCACGTCCCTTCTATCTTTCAACGTCGACATCTCGACCAGTTCAAACAATCCATCCCAATTCTCCTCCCCACTCTGCACGTGGTACACATCCGACGGGAAAGATATTCGTTTCGCGAGATATTCTTTCAAAGCCTTGGCTCTCTCGCAAGCCAGCCACTCGTTATGCACCACACTTCCTTCCGGTGAGGCATATCCCGTTATATCAACACCCGTAACCTGAAGATTTTTATCCGAATGAATTTCATCCAAAAAAGTCGCGATCTTGGACAACTGGACCCGATTATTCATATAATCCGGTAAAATCTCTGTTTTCCCGACAGGGAAATCAAGATATACTTCCCGTTGCTCGTTTCGTGTTTTTACCAATTCTGCTTCCGGTTGAACAAAAGAAATCACGGGTACCATGATATATTCCGGGGGAAGAACGATCAACTCCTCGTCAATTTCCTGAACATGTCCTCCACAACCGCATAAATCTTCCACGATACTCAAATCGGCCTCCCGCATCCAAGACTCGTACGGGATAGCAAGAGAATAATCCAACTCGGTTTTTGTATCCCGCCCGGCCCGAAGTGTTCCATATGGCAATTCTAAACCGGCTTCCTCTTTATCAATTGCCATGGCCCTGGCATAAGCTTTATGTTTCATCGTACCGTTTACCAGTATGAAAGGCAATTCCACACGATGTTCACCTTCCGACAGGACAGGAGTCAACGTAAGCGCCCGATCCCTGTCAACGTGTAAATTTGCCATATCTATTTGCATTCTCACTTGCAACATATCATCCTGCCGCCTCAATTCGACAGAAGTAATATTAATCTGCCCCTTGTATATCTGTTGTTGTGCCATTAACGGAACATTCACCATCACTAGCATACAAACAACAAATATGTTATACATTATATTTTTTCTCATAACCGTCATTTTACTTGATAATATAAATTAAATTAATCCCTAGCTTCGTTGGTCCCACGTAATTCCGCCTATCATCCTTTAGCTTGGGACCGCATTTTTCACACCTGTATTTATCATACTTGATATGAGCGTATCCGAGACCGATCGTTCCTTCCAGACTCCAACGCTTGTTCAGAATCCAATGGTAACCGTAAGCAATACCGGCCCCGAACAAATCCCCCTGGTAACGCTTGTGTTTCCACCCAAACATCTCGATCCCGCACATATTAAACTGCGCGTAAAAAGCGTGTACGCCAAAGAAATGTCCATTAAACCGATCACACAACCAATACCGCAATTCCGGCTGTACCAGCCAATGTTTAAACTTTTTATTCCCCGACCAGTTCCACGGGTTGTAATTTCCCGAGATATCCATCGTGAGTTTTCTCGACAAGGCAAATTCCACCCCCAGATTCGGAGTCACCGTTGCCCAGTAAAGCGCATTCGTCTTGACTGCCAATACGGGCATATCAGGAACTTTATGCTTCTCTTGTCCCATGACACTCATCATCGACAAAAGCATTATATTCAGTAAAAGAATCTGTTTTTTCATCTTTTCGTTCTTTTATTTTAAATTAATCGTGGGTTGTGCCAAAAGTTGCCCCACGGAGTAAGACCCGTAATAATTTTTCCCCCCGTAATAGACCCGGAAAGTAACCGCGTCTGAAATCTTTGCCCCCAACTCGATATTGAAAGAGTAAGTACTACTCGTCGAAGTATAAAAATTGCTGACAATCGTGTGATCAGAGGAATAGACAAAGAATTGTTTTATCGTATAAATATCATTAACCCGTATCGCACCGTTAACAGGCACCGCCTTTCGAATAAGGTTATCATAGTACACGGTAGTACTTCGAAATCCCGGGGCGGATATCACGATATCCTCACTACTGATAGCCTGCTTCGACACGAATTGAACACGCTGTTCCCCAACCGGGGCAGAAGCATATTCACGTTCATAACCATCATCAACTTTCACCCACCCGTTATCAGTCGTGGAGAGATTACGTGTTGTAATATGTACTTTTAGCGGGTAAACCGGGGGCATATCCGTCAATTCCGGTATCGTGAAATGAAATACAGCCGTTTTATTCATCCCGTAATCAACCATATTATCACCATTAACCGACACGTTCGTGAAATAACGAGACTGTAGTTTCACGTATGCCGTGTGGAAATAATCATTCTCGATAGTTATCGTCTCGTCACTATTCTCGTAACTCGTTTTAAAACTCAGACTTTTCTCTCCCGGCTCCTCCGCCCAATACACGTACTTATAAGTTCCGTTCCCAAATTGTATTTCCATATTTTTATTCGGATCAACCGGATAAAGATTATTGGTCGAAATAACACACTTCACGGGAAACAAATACTTCGGGATAGACGACGGAATGTTAAATTTCAATGTCACATTCTGATCTCTTTCCGTGTATAAATCCGGGGTCGTGGATGCCGGCAAAAAGCTATACAAAGACGTGGATGTCACCGTGATAATTCTTGACAGGACCCCGGCCTTCACCAAAATCGTCGCCGTATTTTGTCCGGATATCACCTTTGCCACATCGGCTGAAATCAAACCACTACCCGCATCATAAGCCAAATTCGTCAGAATATGATTAGGATCCTCAATAATGGACACATCTATCTTACTATCAGAAGCCGTTCCATTTTCCGTGTAATGGGCAGACACCCTCAACTCTCCTCCCTGAATAAACAACAAGTTCAATTGCCCCACCGTCAAAGTATGATTCGCATTATCAGAAATCGTTGGCGAATCTTTAAAAATCTCTGCATAGATATTATTGGACGGTTCCGCATCTTTCGCATCATTGAAAGAAATACTACCGCTCGCCTGATCACTAAAAGACTCTATCACCACTCGATAATGATAATTACGCACGATAGGATAGGGTTTCTTGTCTGCATCCAAAAACTGAATCTTGTAAAACTCCTCTTGACTATCGCCGTCTAATTTCCCTTTCACGATTACATAACACTGGTCATTAAACAAATTCGGATTTTCACTCATAAACTTCGGTGAAAGATCACATTCGTCCACGGTCTGATCCATTTTCTGAAGCGATCCGAGGGGAAGAGTAGGAGTATTTTCCAGAATAACAAAAGGCGAGGGCGTTTCGGAGGGATTAAACGGAGCCGTGGTCCCCATCGTGGCCATATTACACAAAGCGTACCCGGTCACGCTGAAATTCGAAGCGTTATTTTCCACCGTTACTTTCGCTTGATTCCGGTACAAAACCACATCCAACGTGTTCGCCCCTGCTACCAATTCCCGCGTCCCCAAAACACCAACAGATTTCCATTCAATACCGGAATCAATTCCCGCTCGTCCTTTTGCAAAGCCTCCCGATCATTATAGGATGCTATCTGATCACAATTCGCGATAAAATGAATAATTCGGGTATCCGCGGGAACCTGAGCTTTAAACGTTCCTTTACCGATCCCCCCGTCTTCCGTTGTTACCAAATCTGTCGCGTGTACACGTGCAAGAAACAACCCTTTAGCGTCAAAAGCCATCAACCAGACATCATTAATGGCATTCTCGTATGACACGCTTCTCGCTTGCATGGCATTGTACTCCGGGATATAAAGCGAAATGTTGAGAGACATCCCTTCCTCGTTCAACTTTTCCCATTTTCCCGGCTCATCCGTACAAGAAAGCACGATAATGATTAAAAAAATATGTATTAACTTTTTCATAATCCATCTTAATTTACTTTGACATCCCTGACACAACGTACAGAGGCTTTCAAGGAATCGAAACTGGAATTAACACCCACTCTCGGATCCATAAACTCCACGGCACTCGACTGTCTTGCACTCCAATACCAACTTCCTTCAAGAATTTTTTTTACCTCACATAAACGGATATTCTGAAGGATATCAATCATATACAATTCGGCCAACGTCGGCATCCGCCAATCCGAATAAGTCTCGCCTGTTGTCTCATCTCTTTCAACATAAGAACTACATTTATCTCTGGAAAGAACATAATTTGAAGCTGTAGTGGTCCCGTGTTGCGAAGCAAGCATGAAACGGGGAGAGATCATCCTGTTATTCTCTTCCGTATCTATCGTGTTACCATTCTCATCTCTCCGAGGATACCCTAACACGGCATTATTCCTGATATACGAGGCATAAGATGCTCCCAACGCGGAATTTGCCGCCATGTGACTGTAACCGGATCCGAAATCTTCATCGAACTCATCCGGATTAGGCAGGGTCGAAAAATCCGCCACGAAAGAATTAATGACAAACATTTTGTTATTATTTTGTCCTTCACTTCCACCCGGGGCATCCGCAGAGATATCGTAACCGATATACAAGGCCGGAAATTGTTCCACTCGCACATTCTGAGTCATCCCCGATTCATTCGTAACCGTGAATGTAACCACTTTTGACACGAAATTATTCGGGAGAACACTATTAATCTCGATATTTCCGGCTTTCGCATCTTTTGTCCACTCGATATTCACCCCGTTACCATCGGAGGCAACCCCGTTGACCTGTATATTACTTATCGACACGGGAGTTGAGGACTGAAAAGTCGTGGTGAACTTCGTACTGTTCGGCATCGTAATCCGAGTATCTTCAACATACAGGAAATTAATTCCTTCCACGCTCACAAGTACGTCTTTTGTTGTCCAATCTTTTATGGTGTATTGCGTGGATAACTCCACGGGCGTTTTAGGGTCAGGAGAACCCAACCGATCCACCTGCACGGAAATATCATAAAGATAATTCCGTTGTAATTTATATAGTGTCTCATCCGTTCCTTCCGCGGACAAACGATAATTCACCGGAATCCGGTAATAACTATTTGTATACGTCAAAGCACCATTTGTTACCGGGATATTCACGAGAATATAAGTTTCGTCATTCACGTCATCATTCCAATCATTGGCATAAGAGTACATCACAAAAGCGACATCCCCATCGGCCCCAACCATCGTGCTTGTGAAATCGGGCATTTCCTGTAAATCCGGTACAAACGAATTCCCATTCTCCAATACCTGACTACTCGCGGCGTATCGTATCAACTTCTTGCTCATCGCGAGACCCGTTGCCACGGAATACCCGTTTGCATAGGAAAGCTTCACCCGAATTTTTGATGCGGCCCGTTTTAAAGAAACAGGTATTTCTTTATTCACGACAACTCCATCATTCAGTATCATCGAATGAACCCCGTCCATCAAAAAAACATCTTGTTTCACATCAGGATTTAATCCCGTCACGGACAAACCTTTTAATGCACTTAATGCAAGTCCTTTATCCGGAATACTTCCTGAATAATTCGCTAGAACATAGGTTTCATAATTGACATTCGTTTCAAATTCTTCCTGATAAACATTCAGTTTCGTGCTGTATGCATTAACACCGGTTAACGCTGGAGTGGGCACGATATGCTGGTAAAAAACGCATTCATCCCCTCCCTCTTTATACATGAACACGTCCAATGTCGTTATCTTATTTTCATTCAGGTCATCATTTCCTACTTCATTTGTCGCTCTTGCCACAGACGCTTTCTTGAAGAAAACCTTCACGAACACATCCCCGTCCTGTTTCATGTCAGAAGATTCCAATTCATTTTGCGAACAAGACGAAACCAGATACATCACGAACAACAAGAGCCATATTATATTATATCGTTTCATAACCTTATTTTTATTGATACCCCACTTGCGTAATCAGTATGTCCGTATCATTATCTCCCGGGAATCTCCGAGTGGTGCCCTGTAAAGGATTAATCTTCAATTTCTCCCCGTCAACCGTGATGTACATATAAGTACTTCTTTCCACCCCACTCCAACTCTTGGTCGCACCCACTTGAATAAGACACTCTTTTTCCCCGGCAATCCCCTTGGAAACTGCAACCGGACCTCCGTTTGTACTCTCTTTATTGAAAAAGAATTCCAACCCGTTTGTTATCGTTGCCGTCCATACAGCCCCCGCGGGTGCTATCAACTTAAAACTATAACTAGCATAAGAAGTTTCACTTACGGGTACATTATCCTTCACGTAAGGAAAATAAACAACTCCCGTTGTCGCCCCCGCGTCATTTCCCTCGTAAGCATCAAACACGTAATCCCCCTCCGTAACCTGGCTCCCGATCTGGGATTCCGACACGGTCCACGGTAACGGAATAATCTTCAAGAACAATTCATTATCCGGATGCTCGAACATGGCAATAATTCGGTAAACCGTATTTTGGTTCAAACTATATTTATCCGAAATCTGCCCGTTATCCGTAATATAACCTTTATATTTAAATTCTTTTCCATTAATCTTTATCGTAGCCAACAAATAAGGAGTAATCCTATCATCTTTCTCGGCAGAAGCTGCAATATTTTGATAACTATAAAAAGATGCATGAGCATTTTCCGGAACAATCACACTCACGTCCGAAGGCATATTCTGCAAGATCATATCGGTCGTCATCACGCGCTCCTCCCGATTCGTCACGACCGGAGAAATCATATCACGTCCCTGATACTCGCATCGGCTATTCATCACCTGATTCACGAACTCAAGAGAAACAAGCTGCACGTCATCATCTTTCAAATCATTGTTTTTAAACACGTAAACATCCAGACGAGCAACCAACCTTCTCATGGGAATCTCGGCCTCTGTTAATGGCCCATTAACCGTAACCTCTTTCCTTCCGATCATCAACACCGATCCCCCGAGAAAACTATTACTCGTCACCGTCATATCATCCAACATCTTCATCGTCGTGTTCTCGTCCAAGGTAATCGAAAGCGATTTATCCGTTCCCTCGTAATTTCCGACAGCATAAACAATCTTCGGCAAGGCGGAGACCGATACTACCCGTTGATACTCGCTAATGGCCTCCGGCGTGATGTCAGGCAAAAATTCCGAGAATTCACAGGTCCCATCCGATTGATTGAAAACATATATAGCTAGACTAGAAAACTTTCCGTCATCTCCCTTTATCAAACCGTCTGTTGCAGCCCGAGCCGTGAAAGACAAAGACAAACGAGCGTCTTTATCCGGTTTCACGGGAACATTCTCGTTTTTATCACATGCCGCAAACAACATGATCATAAAAAGTGCCCAAAGACCTGTCCGTATATTATTACTTCGCTTCATAATTCTCTAATTATATCCGGGTTTTATCTCCTCCTCCTCCCACGCCGTCACCGTAACACTCAAACCGTTCACTTTAAAACGAATACCGACAAAAGCTTCATTAATACCGTTCACGGTAATGTTATTCCTCTGCATAAAATCTTTCAGACTCAGATTATATATAGATTCTCCCGTTTCCGGGTTGACCAAATTGACAAACACGTCATTATCATCATGAAAACGCAAGACATTAAAATTTGCCACGGACTTCCCGGTAGTTGATTCACTTTGAACTATCGGGTAATAATGCTCCTTCTCGCTTGAAAAGTTACGGGCAAAGTCTACCGTCGGACTCAAATTACCGATCTCAACCTGCAAAGGTATCGTAGCTTCATTCTCCACCCCCACAATTTCCACCCGCATCTTTATATGAGAGCTATTAAAATAAACCGTATCCTGCTCCCAACGATCACCATGCACGACAATATCTTTCATCCCGAAATACAAACTATCATTCGTAGTGATCACCTCTCGCGTAAAATAATGAGGTGCTGCCACGGTTGCCGAGCCCAAAGAGGTATGATTATTCATCTGTGTCATCTCGTTAGCGTTTCCCCAGCAAACCAAATGATAGCTCCCGTTCGGTAAATCCAGCATCGTCCCTTGCGAGAGCCGAAGCTCATCCCGATCGAAAGTGCTTGTTTGCACCAATGTACCCGATTCATCATACACGTACATATTTACACGCTCAATCTTCTGCGGGAATATTTCCGTATTGAAATCTCCCAGATAACTGAAATAAACGTATATGCCGCAATCATCCAAATCTTCCTTTATACATGCAGAGGAAAGAATGAGGAGGAGTAAACTCCCTATTATTTTAATTTGTTTCATCTTTCCGTATATTGATTTTCAAGTGTGTGTCTCATCTCTCCCCCTGTGTAAGGGGGAAGTCGGAGGGGGGAGAGAGTTTCAAATAGAACTTTTGACACACCCCCTTGCAATTAAAACTTATTGAGCGAAATCGAAATCCGGAATAATTGTCTCTTCGGCCCACGGTTCAACTGTCACGTGAACCAACACGTTATACTGGACATTACTCAAATCATTATCAAGCATCGGAACCACCTCGATATCCATGTTATAAATTGTTCCCGGTTTGAAATCAGCAGCCGTCATTTCCGTGTTAATCCCTTTATAGAACTTGACAATATTTCCAAATCTATTAACGATATTCGGATTAAACACATCAGTATTTGTTGATGTCATACCCGTCACTACAACATTTGCGAGATCCAGGTGTATATTAGGTAAAGCCGTTCCGGGGAAGAAATTGAATGCGTAACACTTACCCTCTGTCTTTAAAGGTAAATTTTGATAAACTCCATCCGAATAATTTATATAACTTGCATAAGCAGAAGCATCCAATGTCGAAGACATATCAAAAAGCCATTTTCCTTCTTTTATATGATCCACGAAAGTAGTATTCCGATACAACTCTTCAAGCGTTCCCGGCTTACTGTATTTATAATAAAAATCATTCAAGTAAATACCTTTTAAATCAGCCGTGAATCCCGTCCAAGAAACCGTGGCCGTTTGTTCCACGCCACTTATCTCCCGGCCAAATTCAAAACTTCCCGCATTCTTAAAAGTGATACTTTTTATTTGTAAACGAGCCACAATCGGGACAAGATTCACATTTGCCGTGTAAGTTTTTCCGGAAGTCGGGTCCGGATTAATCGGTTCATCATTTATCGGAGTTAAATCTTCATCTACCCCGTAATACATCACGCCCGATCCTTGTTGCTTATCAAGACTTGTCGTGATCACGTTATCCACGACATCCGTCCCCGGATTCCCGTACACGTATACCTTTGATACCGATTTAGGGACATTAATGAATTTAAGGCCTTGATCAGAAGTCGTGAGTTTTACCCAATCTGAATTCAAATCCGTACTCTTATCCACTTGCCGAGAAACAATCACCGTATTACTGGCATCCGTGATATTGATGCAAACACTCTGTATATCCTTCGTATCTTTTGTTAAGATATCCGTAGGACCGCTAGCTCTAGATGTTGATAAACCTTGTAAGGAAACAGACACGGCAACCGGATCATTTCCCAATTCGTCATACTTTTCGTTATCATTGCAAGCTAATAAACCAACGCTTGCCAAAAGCGCAAAAAAATAATAGCTGATCTTCATAATTTTAAATCTTTTCTTCTAGTTGTTTTTTAAATTTAAAAAAATACCCGTTATAACCATCCCTTCCCGAGGAGAGATGACTACAAATAAATCTTCGAATATTCTTTATCTGAGGGATTTTACGACATTATTTTAAATAGGTTATATTTTTACGCATTTTATTAGAATGATTTTAAATTGTATCATCTATCTTTATTAAAATAAAGTCTAAAATACATTCCATATATTACCTACCTTGTGTATTTATTTTCATCATTTCGATATTTTCCCTGAAAAGTGATATACTTTTACAAACCTCAAAAAACACGGGTAAAGCCCCTTCCTCCCCCAATCAGTAGAAAATATTTCTGTATATCACCATCGCTCGTTTGTTCGGATTGACAACAATCCGAGATAACAAAGCATACCGTTAAATAACAAAATTTCGAATCCGAACTTGTAACCGAACAACAATTGCTCGGAATAACAATTAATCACGTAAGATAAAATCGGTGACACCACGCACACGATCGGGAGATATTTCTCCCGTACTCGGAATCTCGTCGTCAAGCCAAAAGCAAAAAGCCCCAAAAGTGGACCGTACGTGTAGCCCACCGCTTTAAAAAGAGCGGATATAACACTCGAATTATTCAACTCCCGGAAAAGAATGACCACGAAAATCATTAACAACGAGAAAACGACATGTACCCCGATTCGTTTTCTTTTACTCTCTTTATTCCCGGGATCAATTTTCAGAAAATCAATGCAAAAAGAGGTCGTCAACGAGGTTAATGAAGAATCAACCGAAGAATAAGCCGCTGCCGTGATTCCCAACAGAAAAAACAAACCTGCCGTCGTTCCGAAATAATTCAATGACAAGAAAGGAAACACGTCATCCGATTTTCCCGGCAAAATAATTCCCTCCCTTTCCGCGTACAAGTAAAGCAACGCCCCCAACATCAGGAACAACACGTTCGTCACCAAAAAAAAGAAAGAAAACGTGAACATATTCGTCTTGCAATCCCGCAAAGACCGACACGTCAGATTCTTTTGCATCATATTCTGATCCAGACCGTTCAAACAAACCGTGATAGCAATACCCGCCAAGAACTGTTTTATCGTGTTTTGTCCCGATCGCCAGTCAAAATCAAACACTCTCGACAAAGGACTCTCTTTAATTGCCGCCAAAGCCGAAGAAAAATTAAAATCCAGCGCTTTATTTACAACATACATCGTCAGACCGACAGATATCAGAATAAACAACGTCTGCAAAGTATCCGTCCACACGATCGTCTTGATTCCTCCTTTCACGGTATAAATCCACACGAAAGCAATCGTGATAAAAACCGTTACCGCGAAAGGAATACCTACCGCATCAAAAAAAGCCAGCTGCAACACCCCCACGACCAGAAACAACCGGAAAGAAGCTCCGATCAACTGAGACAGAATAAAGAAAAACGAACCTGTCAGACGAGCCTTTTCTCCGAAACGAGTTCCTAACCAGGAATAAATAGAAACCAGATTCAATTTATAGAACAACGGCAACAACACCACGGCAATCACGATATATCCCACACAATTACCGAAAACCAGCGTCAGATACGTCCAATGCGTGTTGCCCACCTCTCCCGGTATAGAAATAAAAGTAACCCCGGACAAAGTTGTCCCGATCATCCCGAACGCAACCAGATACCACGGGGAATTGCGATTCGCCGTAAAAAAAGATTCGCTGGTTACTTTCCTCGTCGTGATGAAACCGATCAGAATCAACACCAAGAAATAAGCCAACAACACCGTCAAAACTAAAGTCGTGGACACTACACAATTATTTTAGATTCCACGACAAATATAATATAAAAGTTTAGAAGGTTATCCCAAAAGTCTGCTTCTCTTCAATAAACTCCCCACCTTTACTCCGGAACATATATAATCTCACCGTTCTCAAGCTCGTAGGCGATCCCCACCTTTTTCCCCCTCTTCCCGGAATTATCCTGATTTTCAGAGGGAGTATAGCGATTAATCTTTTCTCCCTCCTTGGTTATAATTTCCATGTTCTCTTTCCCCGGATTCTTCACCATCGTAAAATCCTCCGTGGACAACATCTCGGTCATATTATATCGCGTTACCAAGGCAACCATCAGGGCCACGGCAAACACCATAGCCACGTCGAACAGATTGGATACGGCACTAATCGGGTCATTATCCTCTTCCTTCTTCAATAGATTACGTTTCATTACTTCTCATTTTTTTCATTCAACACCTCTACCAGACACTCCAGATTAGTCATATCCTGCAAATACCAACGTTGTTTCACCTGTTGCGTCAGGAAACCGATCGCCCCGGCCACCAAACCGATCACCGTCGTGGCGAAAGCCACCTGCATATTATAAGCCATCGAAGCGATATCCCCCGTGGACAAGCCCACTAACGCGGGTCCCATCGGAATCAAGGTTCCCATCAAACCCAAAATAGGCCCCAACTTCGTCAACGTCTTGGATATCGCCAGATCCTTATCTGCCGCGATCTCGAAATTCGCCAACAATCGCTGCACCTGTGCCTTATTTTGTTGTTCGGCTAAAATCCGTTTCATAAACATCACCACCAAAGAATTACTTTTCTCCGGCAACTTCTCTGCAAACTGATCTATATTATTCACGTGCAACGTCTCCATTTGCTCCCGGATCAATTTATCCGTCTTACGGATAGAAACATATTGCCCGAAAAAGCTCCCCACCAGCAAAAGCGAACGAAAAAACAATAAAATCAATAACACGATAACAGGAACCAACAACCCGGTTGATATCCAAAACATAATATCAGAAATCGCATTCATTATCTTCTTAATTTAAAAGTTAGTTTTCTTTTTATTACATACACAATCCACCCCAACACGGCACCCGCCACGAAAAGCCCGATACATCCCGACAAGGCTCCCCAATCCACCCGTGTTGTCCCGTCCACGGCCGTTCGCCCGTTCACGGTAGCGATAATTCCCAATATCGCCGCCAAAGCGTTTGTCAGGAAAAACAACTCCAAACGCAACTCCGTTTCCGGCAACAACCATTTGACAAGCCAACGTCCCAGGGGAATAACGACCACAACGAACCCGGCAAACAACCAAGCGATCAGATGAAACGATACTCCCGGGAAAGTAAACACCGCCTGGGTCAACCCGAAAAACAAGACCGGGAAAATCAGTACCCCGGGAAACCAGTACAACACCCGATAAGCCCACATCATACGTCGTTTCACCGGAGAAAAATTCGCCACGTGAACCGAGAGCAAGCAAAAAGCCATTTGTAGAGACAATTCTATCGTCAAAATAACAGACGTATCCAACATCAACTGGTTATTGGACAACCAATCCGCGATCTGCATCTTCGATTGCTCGATAGCATAAGGCCACATCAGCAACACGAAAATAGCAGCGATACCGGTAGCGGCTCCCACCGCCACCGGTTTCCAAAAAGTCTGTTTCAACAAAAAATTAAATGCAGTTAATAGAATTAATATCAAAACAATCGTATCCATGATTACATTCTGTTTTTACGCCTTCTTCTCATCAGGACAGCCAAACCGACCAACACGACTATCACCCCGCCTACAATCCACGGCGTACTCACTTGATTCGTACGTTTCCGGGTTTCCGAAGCAATTTCGTCTTTCTTCATCACCATACCCTTAGACTGATCGACAGCAACCTCCCGAACCTCCTGAATACTACTCCGGTATTCCTTCGCCGTCTCGGGAGTCGCCTTAGACGCGATAAAATCACGCAATTTGGCATTATCGCAAACAAATCCCGAACAAGCCGGTTTATATTTCTTGACTAAATCCGTGTGTAACTTCGACAAATCGGCCAACTGCTGGTCACTTGCTTTCCACATCCCCTTGCGGGCAGTCTCCATCATCACCGCCGTGATCTCCTGCAAAGCCGCGGGACTCTGTTTCTCGAAGAAATCCTGTACTCCCAGATTAAATTTATCCTTCACGTACACGTTATAAATCTCGTCCCACATCTCGTTATCAATCACCGAAGGCTTCATCACGTTCCACCCGTAAGTATTCCGGACAATTTCGGCAAAACCAGCCGCCGAAGTAGCCTCACCCTTCATCTTTTCCTTAATATAAGAAGGATTGAAAATCGTGGTTCTCGACTCCACGCCGATAGCCTCCTTCACCTCCTGCATCTTATTATTATTCCGGTTACGATAATCGCTCAGATAAGCATCCGGGTCCTTTCCCGTCACGTTACGAACCGTCAGATTCAATCCTCCCATAAACTCGTACACGTGATCGAGACTCAACGCTCCCCACGTATTACTCTGACGAGGTTGAATCACCACATCCGTACGAGTCAATGCGGCCTCGAAAGCAAACTGTTGGAATTTCTCCCAGTTCTTCTCGCTACCGTAATACGCTCCCATATTATTCAGATAAGTTGCCGCAATCTCCGACTCGTCTTCCCAACGGTCTCCGGCATCCACCATCCCCGTGATACCCGTTCCGTAACCGCCATTCGCACCCCCGAAAACCCGGAAAGTTGAAATCTCCCGGGCATCTTTCGGGGAAATTCCTTTATCAATCAACGTCTTTTCAGCTTCAAAAACACCCGCAGCGACTTGATTCTCATACTGATCATCCCTTGCGGCGGCAGCCATCTCCACGGCCCGGTTCACCAAGAAAAGACGAGAAGCCGCAATATCCCGCAACTGTCCGGAAGTCTGCACAACCACGTCTATCCGGGGACGCCCCAACTCGACAGAAGGAATCAATTTCAAATCGCTCACCCGACCAAAAGCATCCCGCACGGGTTCCACGCCAAGCATATACAACACCTGAGCAATCGTGGCCCCTCCCGTTTCGATAAACTCCCCGGACCAAAGCGTGTAACTAACCTTTTTCGGGTATTCCCCGTCATGTCGTTTCCGGTACATCTCAATCGTACTCTTTGCCAACTGCACTCCTTTCTCCCAGGCTGATTCCGTCGGGGTCTCCTCCGCGTTAATTGCGAAAAGATTACGTCCCGTCGGCAACGTGTTCGGATTCACGATCGGATCACCTCCGGGCGAAGGAGCCGTGTACCCGCCATCCAGCGAATTCATCAACGCTTCCAGTTCGGCCGCCGGACTTTCCCGCAATGCCTGTTTATAATTATTCACGTTCTTCAGCGTCCGTTCTACTTCCATGATCGCCAAAGCCTTGCTTACCTCTTCCTTCGAATACTCCTTCTCCTTCTTCCCCATCATGGCCTTCATCATGGCACTCATATCCGGTTTTTCTTCTCCCGACTTCGCCATCGAAGCCTTCATCTTCTCCAAAGCCTCTTTCGGGGCTCCCATCTTCTCGGCCATCTTCATCATCTCCTCGGAACTTTTCCCCTTTGCCATCTTGCCCATTTTTCCTTGCATCATGGCACTCATATCCGGATTCTCCTCCTTTGGCTTCGACATGGCGGCCTTCATCTTCTCCAAGGCCTCTTTCGGGGCCCCCATCTTCTCGGCCATCGCCAACGCTTCTTCGGGAGTCTTATCTTTTCCCAGCTGCTTCATCATCCCTTTCATCATCCCCGACATCCCACCTTCCTTATGTTCGGTTTTCACCGTTGACTGTTTTGCCGCAGCAGCCATCATCATAGCCATCATTCCCTTGGGAGCATTCCGATCCTCGTCAATCTCCCGCGCCTGCGCCAACTCCTCTTTCGTAATACCGGACACCCGACAAATAAAATCATCATTCACATTTTCCCGGCCATCCAGCAACCTACCCACCAATCGCTTCGCCGGGTCCAAATAACGCTCTGTAAAAATAGTTTTACGCTTCAAAACATCAGCATCAGCCTTCCCTCTCAATCGATCCAGCCCGTACAACCCGTAAGCGATCGGGTCGGTTGCCATCGAATAAACGGAAGACTCTATCCGGGCTGCCTCGTAAGGAACTCCCATCGTGTACAACTGTCCGGTAATCTTCTCTGCGGCCAATTCATCCGCAAAATTCTCGATCTTCAACACTTCCTCCTCCGTGTACGGGGTGGTCAAGACGCTATCCAACCCCAGCTCCCGATGCATGCCTAAAGAAACAGCCAACTCCTTCACCGCCAGAGAAGCTTGCTCCACGTCCTTCGGGTTAGCCGTACCCTTTTCCGGATACAACTTCTGATTATATACTTTTATCTTTTCCGTCAAATTCCGGTAAATACCCCGCACGTTACTTTCCATGAACGGAGGAGTCAGATAAGACTGTAACACCCCGTATCCCCGACGTTTCGCAATCATCCCTTCACCCACATCACCGATAGAATAGATATAAAAATGAGGTACACTACCCACCAATCGATCCGGCCAATCCAGATCACACAAAGCCGCCTGCTTCTTGGGAGTAAACTCCAGACTACCATGCGTCCCGAAATGAATCATCGCGTCAGCCCGGAAACCATACTGCATCCACAAATAAGCCGCAATATAAGAATGAGGTGGAGCCTCATCCGTCCCGTGTACGATCTGGAAGGCATTATCGCCTCCCCCGGCAGCAGGCTGCGGCATAATCACCACGTTCCCGAAAGCAATCCGGGATACTCCCAGCTTGCGGTCCGCCGAACTCATATATTCTCCCGGGAACTCCCCAAAAGCAGCAACCACTTCCGCGTACTTTTCCGGGCGTAATGCCTGTTTCACCCAACTCTCGTACTCTTCTTTTGAAATCAACAACGGGTGACTCTCCTTCATAAACCGATCCACCACGCCGTTAGCGTAAGTACCAAACACGGCTCCCTCGGCCATGATCATCTTCTCCAACTCCTTCGAACTCGCCGGAAGACCTTCCACGCAATACCCATCCTCCTTCATTTTCTTCAACAGATTATACAACGAAGGCACAACCTCCATCCCCGCCGCGCTCATAGCGCTCTGCCCCGGTCCCTTGTAGTAATAAATAACCACCTTCTTCTCGCTATTCGGCTTCTCCTTCAAAGCTAGGGTTCGTTGTATATTTTCCACGTAAGTCTTCAACCTGGAAGGCACCGCGAAAGAGTGACGTAAACCGTCCTCATCCTCGTACTGCGCGAAAAGAGCCGAAGTGCGGATAGCCCCATCAATCTCCGGGGTAACAATACTCTGGGACATGAAACCGCCGGACATCCCCATCGGATCACGTTCCCATTCCTCCACCAGACTATTCACCGTCAACGGCGAAAACAACAATATATTATGCTCCTTCAAATAACCCACAACATCATCGCCCAACCGCCCATGTGCCATATTGATCATGGCATCCGGGCCGATCTCCCGGACGAAATCAAGCAGACGCCGAAGAGACAAAATCGGGTAAACATTATACCCCACCTGTTCCAAGGTATCAATCAACCCCGTCGCATCAGCCATTTGACCTGTCACCACGATTTTCTTCGCTCCCTCCTTGTACAGCTGTTTACTTTTCAGATACTTCTCGTACTCCCCGACGGAAATAAAATCAAGCTCGTCCCCCGACTTATCCACATCCACGTGATACAAGACATCCGAAGCCCTTTCAACCGGAGCCTCCGGTTCCTCCACCGAAATCACCTTCTTATCAATATTCTTCCGGATATAATTCAACAAACTCTTATAATTCCGTCTTCCGCCACTACCCAGATAACCGCGTATCGCCACCTGATCAACAGAATCAATCGTGCATATATTATTTGCCGGGTTCGTCGCCATGCTCGTGTACACGGGTACACCCTTATCAGCAGCTTTCTGTATTTGCTGACGCTGTTCCTCCACGACACGTAACCCCATTCCATTCACAAACACCATATCGAAACCGGACAACCGATCCAACTCCTCCACGGGCACCTCCTGCAATTTAATAAACGAATTGTCGTTCGCTTTCGCTATACCTCCCATCGTGATCGTTTGGAAATTCACGAAAGCAATCCTAGTCGTACCGAACCACACCTTATATCCCCACACACCCAACAAGATCACAATCAAAAGACACCCAAACGCAAGCCATTTCTTTTTCATCAGTATACTTATTTTATAATTTGAACAAATCAGCCAGATTCACGGACAACGTACCGGTAAACCCGATTCCCCGTTGCGGGGTAACAGATTGATCAGCCGTCACGTTCTTATCTTTAAAATCAAACAAGTTATCAACCCCGGCCGTAAAACGAAAACCTCTCGGGAAACGCCCGCTTAGATTCAGCGAGCAAAACGTCCGGCTATCATATTCATTCTGCACGTACCCGTTACCACTCTTGTACCAAGTCTCCACCGAAGACATCCAACGGCCATTCAAGGCAGCCGATAACGTGACCTTACCCATCGTCTTGGAATAATTCGCCGTGAAAGTCAAGCTATGCGGGCGATCGCTCGCCATATTATAACCGTCCACCTTGGAATGCGCGTCAATATAAGCATAAGCGCCTTTCAACATCAACCCATTCTTGAAACGGAACTGCACCATCGCATCCAACCCCGTCCTCGTGGCATCAGCCGCGTTATAATATTGCTGATTCTTCCCGTCCGAGGTCAATCCCAACCCGATCTCGTGGAAATACCTCGTGTAATAACCGGATACCGAACCATTAAAAATTCCCTTCGTCACCTCGACAGAAAGCGTTCCCTGATGACTGATCTCCGGGTCCAAATCCTCATTCCCGTAAATCATAAAGAATCCCTGACCGCCCATATCGTACTCGCTATGCAACTCCTTTAACGAGGGAATACGGAATCCCATTCCGTAACCGCCGCGCAAAGACAACACCCCATGCCTGTACATCAACGAAATCTTCGGGCTAGCATGGAAACCGTACTTCGAATGACAGTCCGAACGCACCCCGGCCAGAAGACTAAACGAATCACTCACCTTATAATCCTCCTGTAAATACAACACGTACGTCTGGGCGTCAAACGTCTTCCCAGAACCGTTATCAAACCAGTAATGCTGCAATCGCTGCGTGTTCACCTCGATCCCCGCCGTCAAAATATGCTTCTCGTGCAAGTACCCCGTGTAATTCAACCGCACGTTATTCGTCTGATCCCCGAAAATCTTCTCCGTGGGACTCGACTTGTACTCTATCCTTTTCTCGTAATTTTCAAAAACATAAGAAAAATCCAGGCTATGATTATCATTGATCGTATAATATATCTTCGGATTTATCTTGTACGTGGAAAACACGTCCTGCTCCTTCTCCTGTATATAATCAAGCACATGATTATTATAGTACGTCCCGTCCAACGATATGCGGAATTGCTCGTTAAACGTGAAACTCAATTTCTGATTCACAGACCAAACCTCGAACCCTTTCACACTCGTCATTCCCCTGGTTGCCGTATCCGCCACCACGGAATCTCTCCCGTGTGAATCCTTGTAATGCGTGTACGAAATCTGCCCGTTTTTATCTTTTAACGCGTAAGCATCCCGTATGCGATAAGAGAGTGAGGTCAACGCCGAAAACCGCCCCTGTTTCGTCCCCAAGGACAAAGAATACTTCCCCTCGTCATTATTACCGTAACGGGCAGATAAGTTTCCCGTGAAAGGACGATTGGCATCTTTTGTGATAATATACACCACTCCCCCCATAGCCTGCGAGCCATACAGGGTTGACATCGGCCCCTTCACCACCTCAATCCGCTCGATATTATCAATATCAATCAAAGTATAATCAATATTATTACTGGAACCTTCCCCGGATATACGCTCCCCGTCCAGCAAGAACAACACGTATCCCCCGGCAGACCCCTGAAATTTCAATTCCGGTAAACCCGAACCGTGGGCCAACCCGAATTGTAACCCCGGCATCTCGTATTCCAATAAACTCTGCAAATCCAAGGGATTAATCTGCTGGATATCCTCCTGAGAAATCACACGCGTAAGCACAGGCACATCTTTCAACGGCTTCAACGTACGGGTGCCCGTGATCACCACTTCATTCAGAGCATTATCACTCGGTTTCAACGTAAATCGATACAAACTATCCATCCCAGGTGTCACCTCCACTTCTTGCGGGGCATACCCCATAAAACTGATCCGCAACACGCATTTCTTCTTCGTCGTTAACTTAATAGAGAATTCCCCGTCCGCATTTGTCCCGGCTCCCACCACCGTACCCTTCACCCACACGGAAGCTCCGGGTAATGCTCTGCCTTTCTCGTCCACGACCACTCCTTTTAATTCAACAGAAGGGGCTTCCCTCGTGTTCTCGTCCGCCCTCACATAGGACGCTAGAAACATTAAAAACAATATTAATAATCCGTTTCTCATCTAATTCCATTTTACGGCAAAAACCGTAAGAGATGTCAGAATCCTCTTACGGTTGATAAATCATGAACAAAATTATTTCAGAGGGAACTCGTAATCAAATGCGGCATAAACCTTCACATTCTTATCATTCGAATAATCCGTGAATTTCACTTTCGCATATTGCCCGTCAGCGGTCCTCACCACGAACACATTACTATTTAACTCGTAAGTATAAGGAGGCATCGACCCCGTGGGAGTAGCCGTTACCCAACCACACAACACCTCGTTCAACTTCGTGGTCTGGTATCCCACGAAACCTTCCATCATCTTCGACATATCCACCATCACCTGATGACCATCCGTGTCCGTCGCAAAACTCTCGCCACTAATAGAAGAGGCCGTTACTAAAGCCAAATCCGTCGTGTTCAATTTCACGGCAGCCCCGCCATTCGTCTTAACATCATATTTGTGAAAAGCAATATCCCAGGCAAAAGAAGTCTCGTCTCCTTCCAACATATAAACCTTATTATCCCGATCTTTCACCGTATAAGTTCCCGTGATCGCCATCGGCATACCTCCCGGTTTAAAAGTAACCTTAATTGAGGCCGCACTTCCGGCTGCCGCACCTATCTCACCACTAAAAGTTACTTCATGATATACCGTGATCTCCCCTCCGTTAACAACATCCACATCGGTAGGAACTCCCGTCAACACCCATTTATCTCCATTTTGCTTTATGGTAGCCTTGGCTGACAACGAGTAAGGATCAACCTCTCCACTCATACTGAAACCTAAACTATCCAAAGAAAGTAAAACCGTATCCGCGGTCACCGTCGAAATAATCAACTTCACGTCTTCCTGCCCCCCGTAAGAACTCCCCATAACCGAAATTCCCAGATCTCCCGTGTATATCCCGGTAATACCCCCTTCTTGGGATTTCACGTTAAGCGTTTTCGTCTCACCTGTCTTAAAATTGAAATACGTCCAGATATCATAATCATGAGCATCAACCACGGCTGATTCTCCATCCCAACCACCACCATTATCATCATCGGAACAAGCCGCAAAACAAGCACCCAACAATATTAGTCCACATACAACAAACCAATTTACTTTTTTCATTATAGTAAGTTTTAATTTAACAGACATTTTAACGTCGCAAAGATAAAGTCATGTATTTCACTCAACAATCCCTAAAAATGATGAAAAAACAATCCCGACATACGCCATAATGGGGATACGATTCAAACATTCCCCTTAAAAATCCTGCTACAGAACAAATTCCCCTATAGGAAACGAGAATAACAGACTTATGCTCAACTGATGTGTTCTACAAAATACTCTCCATAACAAATCGTGAACTATTTTAGGAAATAACATGCATCAGACTGTTGATTAATTTTTTAACGAATAAGCGAAAAATTAGTATCCTATTATTCCCGGAATTAATATAGAGTAATTTTTATTATCTTCGCGATTCATTTGGAAAACTAAAAAAGGATTAACATGGAATATAATTTCAAGGAAGTCGAAAAAAAGTGGCAAAGCTACTGGCAAGAGAACAAAACTTACCGGGTGGAAGTCGATCCTTCCAAGCCCAAATACTACGTGTTGGATATGTTTCCTTACCCATCCGGGGCCGGGCTACACGTGGGACACCCGCTCGGGTACATCGCTTCCGACATTTATTCCCGTTATAAACACCTGAAAGGCTTCAACGTGCTGCATCCCATGGGTTACGACGCGTACGGTCTGCCTGCGGAGCAATATGCCATCCAAACCGGACAACATCCGGCAATTACCACGGAAAAGAACATCCAACGTTACCGGGAACAAATGGACAAGATCGGATTCTCTTTCGACTGGGACCGTGAAATCCGTACCTGTGATCCGGGATATTACAAATGGACCCAATGGACATTTATCCAAATGTTTAATAGCTTTTTTTGCTACGACAAGCAAAAAGCCATGCCCATCGCCGAACTGGTGAAAGCTTTTGAAACGGCCGGGACAAAAGGTTTAAATGTCGCTTGCAGCGAAGAATTAAATTTCACGGCTGAAGAATGGAAAGCCAAAACAGATAAAGAAAAACAGGAAATTCTTTTGAACTACCGGATGGCTTACCTAGCCGACACGATGGTAAACTGGTGCCCGGAACTGGGAACCGTGCTTGCCAACGATGAGGTGAAAGAAGGTCTGTCACTGCGAGGAGGATATCCCGTGATACAAAAGAAAATGCGCCAATGGTCTATCCGGGTTTCCGCTTACGCTCAAAGATTACTCGAAGGATTGGACAAAATCGATTGGTCCGAATCGCTAAAAGATATTCAACGCAACTGGATCGGTCGCTCACAAGGTGCGGACGTGAAGTTCGACGTGAAAGGCTCCGACCTGAAACTGGAAATATTCACAACTCGTCCCGATACAATTTTCGGGGTTAGTTTCATGGTGCTGGCTCCCGAATCCGACTATGTGAAACCGTTGACCACGCCCGAACAGGCTGCTGCCGTTGCCGAATACCTGGATTACGTGTCAAAACGCACGGAACGGGAACGCCAAACGGAAGTGAAAAAAGTCACTGGAGTATTCACCGGTTCGTATGCCATCAACCCGTTCACCAACGAGGCGATACCTATCTGGATCAGCGAATACGTGCTTTCCGGCTACGGAACCGGGGCTATCATGGCCGTTCCGGGACATGACAGTCGCGACTACGCGTTTGCAAAACATTTCAACCTCCCGATCATTCCCGTTATTGACGATGGAGAGGGACACGATATGTCCGAAGGCTCCTATGACGCCAAAGCCGGTAAAATGATCAATAGCGGTATTATCAACGGCATGGAAGTAAAAGAAGCCATTGCCTATATCGCCGGGGAGGTCGAGAAAAGAGGTATCGGTAAGAGTAAAATCAACTACCGCTTACGGGACGCTATTTTCAGCCGTCAACGTTACTGGGGTGAACCGTTCCCCGTGTATTACAAGGACGATCTTCCCTACATGTTGGACGAATCCAAATTACCGTTGGAATTGCCCGAAATTGACAAGTATCTCCCGACGGAGACCGGAGAACCGCCTCTGGGACGGGCCCAAAACTGGAAAACAGAAGAAGGTTATCCCCTGGAACTAAACACGATGCCCGGTTTCGCCGGATCATCCGCTTATTTCCTGCGCTACATGGACCCTCGCAACGATAAAGCTCTTGTTGACAAGGATATATGTAATTACTGGAGGAACGTTGATCTTTACCTGGGAGGTTCGGAACACGCCACGGGACACTTGATTTACGCCCGATTTTGGAACATGTTCCTGTATGATCTGGGGATTGCTTGCGAGGAAGAACCTTTCAAGAAATTAATCAACCAGGGAATGATTCAAGGACGTTCAAACTTCGTGTATAGAATACAGGGTTCGAACACGTTCGTGTCCGTGGGATTAAAAGACCGGTATAAAACCACGGAGATTCACGTGGATGTAAATATCGTCAAGAATGACGTGTTGGATTTAAACGCTTTCCGGGCCTGGATGCCGGAATACGCCAACGCCGAGTTTATCTTGGAAAACGGGAAATACATCTGCGGTTGGGCGATCGAGAAGATGTCCAAATCCATGTTCAACGTGGTAAACCCCGACACCATTGTCGAGGAATACGGGGCTGACACCTTACGCTTGTACGAAATGTTCCTCGGACCGCTGGAATTCAGCAAACCGTGGGATACACAAGGTATTGACGGGGTATTCAAGTTCTTGCGCAAATTCTGGCGCCTGTTCCAAGTTGGCGAGGAGTTTAGCGTGAGCGATGAAGCTCCCACCAAGGAAGAGTTAAAAGTATTACACAAAACGATCAAGAAAGTCGAATACGATATCGAGAACTTCTCGTTCAACACCTCTATCCCGGCTTTCATGATCTGCACGAACGAGTTGACCGCCCTGAAATGCAACAAACGGGCTATCCTTGAACCTCTCGTGATCGCTCTCGCTCCTTTTGCCCCGCACATGTCGGAAGAATTATGGAGCTTGCTGGGTCACTCCCAAAGCATCACGAAAGAATCATTCCCGAAATGGGAAGAAAAATTCCTGGTAGAAGATGAATTCGAATACCCGGTTTCTTTCAACGGAAAGGTACGTTTCAAACTGCCCATGCCGTTAACCGCCACCAATGCCGAGATCGAGGCCGCCGTGAAAGCCGCTCCCGAGTCAACGAAATGGCTGGAAGGAAAAGAAATCAAGAAAATGATCATCGTTCCGAAGAAAATCGTGAATATCGTGATCGGATAAAATAAAACGCCCCTACAGGGCGTTTTATTTTTTTATCTCCTCTTGGCATTAGGCACTATAAACAACACGCTGCACGTCCCGATTACACCCAATCCCAAGAGTAACAACCGCACGTGCCAGTTCTCAAAAAACCCGAAAGCGGAGATCGAAATCATCGTCCACATACAGACAATGGATACCGCTTTGGTCTTCCACCCAACCCCCTTTCGCTCCTGAAAACGTCGCAGATAGGGCCCCAACCATTTCGAACGATGCAAAGCATTATGCAACTTTTTCGAACTATTGTAAAATAACCAGGAACTCAACAACAAAAAAGGAGTCGTGGGCAAACCCGGTACAAAAATACCGATAACCCCAAGAACGATGGAGATACAACCAATAATGATATATATTGTTTTCTTCATCCCTTATTACTCTTCTTCCTCGCTAGGGATAAAAGCTTTCACGACAGCCTCGTTATACTGTGTCAACTTATTACTTTTCTGTATCTTTTTCAAAATCTTCCGATTCGTTGCAGGCATAAAATATTCCCATAACGTTTTCATTTTCATCAACAACTGATGATCTCCTTGCAATCGCTCCATGTACGCTGCAAGTAACTCGGCATGGAAGGCCTTGAATTTCCGGAATTTTTCCTCTTGCGAGAGCATCGTGTTTTCCACGTACTCCCGTGCCAAAGCCGGATCGGATAACAGTCCTCTTCCGATCATAACCCCCGCCAGCCGGGGAAATCTTTCCGTCACGGCATGAATATCCTCCACCGTAACAATGTCACCATTATAAAATAACGGGTGTTCACACCCCTTGTAAAAAGCCTCGAAAGCCTCCTTGTCGGTTTCTCCCTTGTATTCCTGCACTCCAACCCGGGCATGAAGAAATACAGCCGCCAACGGAGTCGAATTCAAGACGGGTAACAACCGCAAACACTCCTCCGGATCTTCCCACCCCAAACGCATCTTCACGGAACACCCAATCTCCGGGAATTCCTTCACCACATCCATCAAAGCCCGCACCCGTTCCGGATCGGACAACAAACCAGCCCCCTTTCCCCGTCGAGAGATCATCGTAAAAGGACACCCCATATTAATATCCACCTGCTTGTAACCCCGTCCTTCCAACATCTGCAAACAAACATCCAGCTCATCGGGTTCTCCCCCCAGCACTTGGGGGACCAGATTCTCCACGCTATTCAATTCCGGGTCACAATCCTTCATATCCCGAGAACGAAAAGAATCCTCCTTTTCCACCCGGATAAACGGCGTGTAGTAAGCATCAACTCCCCCGAAATGTTTCGCGTGTATATTCCGGTAAGTCCAATCAGTATGCCCTTGAACAGGGGCGAAATGTATTTTATAATTCTGTTGTTCCATAATTTTGTGCAAGTAATGAGATACAAAAATAGCCATTTTGTTTCGTATACGAAACAAAACACTAGCATAACCAATAAAAAACACCTTCCGTATATAACGAACAAAAATATTTACTATCTATGTACCAAAAATAATTCACATGAGATTTTTACTATGTCCACAATGCGGAATCCGCCGCTTTTACGTGAAGGATGAAAAAGGGAACCAATGTCTCGTGCAAGTCACGACAGATCATGTTATCATCCCCGTGAATGAACAGGATTCTCTCGAAGGTTTCGACTTGGAAACCCTCTATTGTCTGGGATGTTCCTGGAGCGGGAGTCCCAAAAGTCTAAAACGATATTAATTCAAAACTATATTTCATGAAACAACTGACATTTATATTATTACTCGTGATGACCTGTTCTCTGGCAAAAGCCCAGAAAGATGACAGGGGATACATCGTGAAAGTAGGTGAAAAAGCTCCCGATATCGAATTATTGTTCCCCGACGGAACGAAAAAACATCTAAAAGACCTGAAAGGTAAAGTGATCATGTTGCAATTCACCGCAAGCTGGTGTGGCGTATGCCGGAAAGAAATGCCTTTCATCGAAAAAGACATCTGGTTGAAATACAAAAACAATCCCGACTTCGCCCTGTTTGGCATTGATTTCAAAGAATCAAAAGAAGTAACGGAAAAATTCGCCAAAGACATCAAAATCACCTATCCACTACTGCTTGACCCAGAAGGAAAAGCGTTCTACACCTTCGCTGCACAAGGAGCCGGCGTCACCCGCAACGTGATTATCGACAAAAAAGGGAATATCGTCTTCCTCACCCGCCTATACGATCCCAAAGAATTCGAGGAAATGGTGAAAGTCATTGACCAACTTTTAAAAGAGAAATAAGCCGTATGGCTTATTTCTTTTTCTTTACAGGTTTCGGTTTCCGTATCGGTTTCTTTTTCTTCTTTTTCCCTCCCCAATATTTAATCAACAAATGCACGATCAGGAAAATTACGATCACGGCCACCACCGCGATAATTTGTTGTTCTCTCGTCGGGCGATACGATTTCTCGGTTGCTTTCCCGGATACTGATGGCAAATGCGAAAGCGTGTCCGCTTCCAGCACCCGCTCTAACTCATCGGGCAATTGAGAGAAGAAATCAATTCCCGTCATTTTCTCGACCTTATCCACGGGAACGGCAAAACTATTTAAAGGACGCTTGCTCTCCTCGTTCGGCAGCACGTAAGCAATCATCTGCTGCTTGGAAGGAGAATAAAATAACTTATAATAATACCCCGGCACGGTGACTTTTCCCTTCCCGACAACCCCTTTATTACTCTTGAATATAGGTCCCGTAACCACGTAAAGTTTCTCTTTACGGGCCCGGTTCCGCACATGTTCTTCCAATTGCTTCCAGATTCCCCGGTTGAACATCGGAACCTGAGGCGACATATTCGACATATAAAAGGTCTCGCTCATCGCCTTCGCATCAAACGACATGTCTGCCGCGGGACACAGATGGCCCCGGTCATAACCGCTTCGCTTGTAATCCTCCGGCGTGGCGCACCATTGACTGATCTTCGGGTCTACCCGGAAATCATTCTTCCGGCTGGCCTTCCCCGTCAGGTTGGCTGAAGTCAATTCATAATACACCCAATTCGCTTGTTTATGCTCCTTGTTGAATCCGAGGCAATAATGCTTGTATTCCACCCGCATACCCCCGTCTCCGACTGGAATATAACGTTCCTTGGCAAAACCACCCAAGGCTAAAAACAGGAACAGGAGGCTTATAATCAGCCTCCCGTGTAATATACTCTTCATCAATTATTGTTTAATCGCTTCCTGCAAAGTATTATCAATCTGGCCCAAAATCGGGTAGAAGCCCTCGTCATCTATCGCGTGACGGGCAATATACGCCTCGATCCGGACACGCATCACTTGGTAAGATTCCCGGATACCCTTCTCGTCCCGTTTCACTCCCCGCCCGGCAGCATAATTTGCCATCTCGTTCACCAGATCGAACGATTTCAAATACTGCTGAATCTGTTTGTAATCTTTCAAGTTCTTCATTTCGGCCCGATGCTTATCCATGAAAGCAAACGTGTACTCGTACAACAATTGCGTCTTTGTCACGTTAGCCAGATAACGGGAAACCCCTGTCGTGTCGGCCGGGACAAAAACATCCGGCATGATACCGCCACCGCCATATACCGTACGTCCGCCAACCGTTTGATATTTCAGATTCTCGTCAAAAACGATACTGTCTTTCTGGGAAAATTCCCCATGCACCAAACGATTATAAAGATCATTATAATATTTCTCTTTCCCCTCGTTATACGGTTTTTGGATAGAACGTCCCGAAGGTGTATAATAACGAGCCACGGTCAAACGCAAAGCGGAACCGTCAGGCAACGGCCGTTGTTCCTGTACCAATCCCTTGCCAAAAGAACGACGCCCGATAATCAGCCCCCGATCATTATCCTGTATCGCCCCGGCAAATATCTCGCTGGCCGATGCGCTAAACTCGCTGATTAACACATCCACCCTCAAATCCTTAAACTGGCCTTTACCGTTAGACTTGTAGTCCGTTCTAGGTTGTGCTTGTCCCTGCGTGTAAAGGATCAAACTGTTAGCATCCAAGAATTCGTTAATCATCTGAATCGCTATCGGTAGCACTCCTCCTTCATTCTCCCGCAAGTCAATAATCACCTTCCTCATCCCCAGTTGCTTCAAGTCGACCAAAGACCTCATGAACTCGGCATACGTGTGCATCCCGAAAGTATTGATTTTCACGTATCCCGTCGTGTCGTTCAGCATATATGCCACGTCAACACTCTTCACCGGGATACTTCCCCGAATAATTTCTTTCTTTATAGGCTTCGGTTCCCCCCTTCTCACGATCGTCAATTCGACTTTCGTTCCCAGTTCTCCCCGCATCATCGCCATAATCTGATCCGTGTTTTTATTCACCCCGGCAACAACAGAATCACCCACCCGGACGATCCGGTCTCCATCCATTATCCCGGCCTTCTCCGAAGGTCCCCCGGGCACGACTTTCACGACCGTCACCGTATCCAGATACTTGTAGAACTGCACTCCCACACCCCCGAAATTTCCCACAATCCCTTCATTCGCACGTTGCATATCCTTTGCCGGAATATACACCGTATGCGGGTCCAGATCTTTCAATATAACAGGAATCGCATTCTCCACGATCTCCCTCGTGTCCACCGTATCCACGTACGAATGCTGGATCATATTAATAATCAAATCCAGCTTACTCCCCGTAACGGGCAAAAACATCTCCGAGGACGCCGACACTTGGCCACGATCCGGCAAGAACCGATTCAACATCATCCCGAACACAATAGCCAACGCCAACACGATCGGGGTCAGCAACGCCCTCAAATTACTCTTATTCATGATCGCCTAAATTTTAATCTTTAAATTCTTTATTCTCGTCCAACTCGATAAATGCCACCTCGATCCCCGCCTTACTCAATAGCTCGATACCGTCGGCACTCCGATAATTTTCCGAATACACCACCCGCCGGATTCCGGCCTGTATAATCAATTTCGCGCACTCGATACAAGGAGAAGCCGTCACGTACAGCGTGGCCCCCAAGCTACTGTTATTTGATTTCGCCACTTTCGTGATCGCGTTAGCCTCCGCGTGCAACACGTAAGGCTTCGTCTTGTTATTCTCGTCCTCGCAGACATTCTCGAACCCCGAAGGCGTTCCATTGTATCCATCCGAAATAATCGCATCCCCCCGCACAATCAATGCCCCCACCTGCCGACGCTCGCAATACGAATTCTCCGCCCATATCCGGGCCATTCTCAGGTAACGTTCATCCAGTAATCGTTGCTTCGATTTTTCCATTTAAATATCCATTTATTTCTTTCGATTTCCAAGTGCATCAAGTATCTCGTAAAAATCAACCTTCCGTTCTCGCGGAACTTCTATTTTATCCAAGATATCCCGGCTAAGCTTCAAATATTTATCAATAGCGGCAAAAGCCACCTCCTTAATTCCCAAACGGTCATATATCCGGGTCACGGCCTCGATTTTCTCCTTGTGGTCAAACTGCTTTTTCTCGATCCATCCCCACAACTCCTCTTTTGTTTTCGGGTCTGCCAGTTCGAGAGCCTTGATCAACATATACGTTTTCTTATTCGCGACAATATCTCCACCGATATTTTTCCCGAACTCTGCCACATCACCATACACGTCCAGATAATCATCCTGCAACTGGAATGCCAATCCCAGATTTCCCCCGAAATCATACAAAGCATTATATTCATGTTCCGGAGCCCCCGCCAGCAAAGCCCCGTGCCGCAAGCTACCGGCAAGTAACACAGATGTTTTTAAATAGATCATGTGAATATATTCCTCTTCCGTCACGTCATTACGAGTCTCGAATACCATATCATATTGCTGTCCCTTGCACACGTCCATTGCCACTTGATTAAAGAAGTCGATAGCCCGGCGCAAATACTTGTCCTCGCAATGTTCGATACACTGGTACGCCGTGATCGCTGCCGCATCCCCACTCAAAATAGCCACATTCCGATTCCACTTCTTGTGAACTGTCGGACGCCCTCTTCTCAACTCGGCATCATCCATCACGTCATCATGCAAAAGCGTGTAATTATGAAATATCTCGATCCCGATAGCCGACTTCAACACTTTCTCGATATCCTCCCGGTAAAGATTATAAGCCATTAACGTGAGCATCGGCCGCAACCGTTTTCCCCCGTCTTCCAATATATACTGGATCGGTTCAAACAACGAATACGGTTCCTGCATATACTCTTTCTTCTCTAACTCTTCCTTGATAATCTCCTTTAAATCGTCTATCGTATACATATTCATCACTTTTTCTAATTAGTTCGGCTAAAGTATAAAAAAAGAGCCAACAACGCACCATTAACCGAAAGAAATATCTTTCTAATAGAAATATCCCGACCTCCAACAAGGGAAACCGGGATACAGAAACGATTTCGATAGCATTTTTATCTTTAATGTCCCCCGCCCTCCAACTGGCTTAATTGTTGGGCAACAAACATAATCATCGTCGCGTCCATTTCCAGGAACAACCCGCGTAGGAATTTCGCGACACGAGCCTTTACAGTCTCATCCCCCGCTGCAAACAACTGAGCGCAATTATACATCATAGAAGCCTTGTAATCATCATTCAACCCGTCATACTCTTTCTCAAACAATGTCAGGAACGCACTCAAATCTCCTTTCCCGTAACACTCGATCAAACGAAATGCTCCCGTGTAATAATCCTCCTTGTTCAATCCCAAATCCAGAATACCTCTTTTCACCGCATCATATTGTTGCTGATCAAAGGGTACTTGTGCCGTAATATACTTCTGGATTTCCATTTTATACAAAGCCGCAATCTGTCCCGCAATCTTATCCTTGATCGTCGGGGCAAACTTATTCCGGTTCGCAATCATGTATTGCGCGATAGCATCCGTCGGACTCTCCGTGAAAGAAGTATAAATAAACAGATTTTCTTCCTTCAATCTCTCCCGATCATTCAATCCGTTGAAATAATCCTGCACCATCTTAAAGGCCTCATCCTTCTTCGACATATCCGGCCGACGATTTTGATACACTTGTTCCATTTTCATTCCCGCGTAAGCGGACACCAGATCAGCCGACCGCTCACCTCTCTCGTAACGTTGTTGCAAACGTTCGGGACTCTTGTTCGGATCAATCAACCGATCAATACTTCCGACAAACTCCCTTCCATCAAAAGCCCCTCCTTCTTTTGTCATCAACACTTTTTCATCGGGATCAATCGCCACGAAAGTCGGATACGCTTTCACCTTGTACCGTTTAGCCAGCTCCGGCCCCTCGCCTTTCTCCGCGTCAATCTTCACACACACGAACTTGGCATTCAGGTAATCACCCACCTCCTTCAACGGGAATACATTCTTCATCATCATCTTGCACGGCCCGCACCAAGACGTGTAAAAATCTATAAACACCTGCTTCTTTTCAGCTTTAGCAGCAGCGATAGCCTCCTTGTAAGTAACATCTCGAAAATTCGTCTGTGCCAAGGCCGGATAAAACAAGGCCAAGCCCAGTAATATCAAAAATATCTTTTTCATAAAAATCGTTCATTAATACGTTAATTATCTATCATTTGCACTACACCTTTCAGCCCCAAGCTTTAATATGGAAAATCCGGTCCCATCCCAAACATTGAAGCATAATCCGTAAATGCATAATAATTAGGCATCATCGCCCATATTATAGACTGGGAAACATAACGAACTTGCTTTATCTTTCCATTTCCTTTTACAACATGAACCGGTTCTCCATAAGGTTGCCCTCCCTGTATCTCATACATATACAACGCATAATTATCACCCGCTTGAGTTCCTATCACGATATAATCAAAGCTCTTTCCAAAATAAATATCCGATAAATAAGTAATCTGCCCTTCTATTGAACCCGGAAGGGATAATAAAACCTCCGAAGCATCCTCACTCAAACTATAACGATATAATTGATTATTATGTACCGAATATATAGAATAGGATGACAAGCCGTTCCCTGCAATAATGTCAGCGTTGGCAATATGTAAAGAAGACGATAAACGGCGTACTTCAACTACCTCAAATTTAGGGTTAATTAAAACCAAATAACGCTGGCCATTCTGATCTTCAAACATATACCACATTGTATTCTCTCCGGCCAAATGATTCCACCCCGTAGCAATCGCCCTCACGTTATCCCAAATAATCTCTCCCCCCATATACCCGATTTCTTCAACTTCATCTCCCGCAAAATAACATAAACGATGTTGTTGCTCGTTCCAAAACATCAAGCCTCTACCATCACATGCCTGCACGAAAGAACTTGCTCCGTTTCCTTTTGGATAACCCAATCTCCCCGTCGTATATTCGGAACCAAACATACCCGCATAATCTCCTCGAATCCCTTTACTCGAAAAAAAGAAGTTATAAGCACCAGCCGTCGCCATACAATAAGGAACTTCTTCCTCGCTCATCTCGCCATACAACAAAGTCGAACGATCAAATATTTTCACCAAATCTTCCGTGCGAAAACAAGCCATATCACGTTCACCTGCCCCCACAAACACCGTAGTCGTATACCCGCTCGCTGCCGTTTCCGGATCAACATGAGCTTTCTCGTAAATAACACTCAAATTTCTCGGCTTTCCTCGCATCGCATCCCCTTGCGTACCGTCCAGGACATTCGTCATTAATTGCTTATTTCCCTCGTTATATATATCCAAATCGGTATTCCCGTCAGAAGTTTCTTTCAATATATAAAACCCTCTTGAAAAAGCCGTTGAAACAGTTAATTTCACCTCCTTCATAACGGCATAGCCACTTTCTTTATTAGTAACCTCGAACACCAACGTGTAATCTCCCTTTTTCACATCTACCGCCCAAGACAAATTTTTCACGGAATCAATCTGAACCGTCCGGTATCCTTTGTCCGTCTGCTTTTCAAACTCACCCCCGTAAATATACCAGGCATAGGATAACTCTTCTTCCGAATAACCGCTAACTTCCGGAATCAGATCCAAAACCGTACTACATGATATAGCCGATGTATCTTTCAGTCCATCTATCACAATATCGTTAAGCAACTTCGTGGCCACATGACTATCGTCATCATAACAAGATACGACCCCCAACAAGCTACAGGCTAGAATTATTATATATTTTTTCATGATCATCATTTTAAATTACTAATCCAATGGTGTAAAATCCACAGCATCATTATTCTCCTCCCGATAAACATCCCCGATTTGCGGATCTGCTAATCGTTCGGCATTCTCCTTTAATAACCTCTCGGCAAACCACGAAGCCAAATAATTCACGTACTCACGATCTTTAGGAAACCATGCCACGGTTCCTCCGCTATATTGATATTCATAAAAAAGAGATTCGATATAAGCATCATCCCACGCTTGTTCCGTCCATGCTATCATCAGCTCGTGTTTCATGGCACCATAAGCCCCGAAATAACTATCCAGATGACAAGTTGCCCACATAGTCGGTTTCGCCAACTGGTCCGAAATAACAATCGTGTAAACCGAAAATTCAGGATATCCCAACTTAAAATAACCGTTTTCTTTAAATGTAAACTTCAACACGACATCACCACTCGTTTCCAATGACGGGTCACGCTTTACAACAATCGGGACTAAAGCTTCTGCCTGCCCGGCCGGAATAAAATACCAATTTTGCATCTCCACATCACTAAACGCCACGTAATGCTTTCCCGCCACGGCATCCTTCTCTCCCGTCATAACCTGCTCGAGCTCAAAGGGCCGATCTTCTTTTGACAAATATCCCATTGTGGCAACTCTGACCCAAACCGTATCTATATTTACCCCAATTCCTGAATTCAATTTAAAAGAATGAGAACCTACTCGCATATCATCAGTAACCTCTTCGGTACTAATATCTGTAGTCCTGTACTTAAAATTTAACTGACAAACCGTCGTCTCATATTCCGGCAAATCCTTCTCACAAGCCACCAACCCGAAAATCAACGCTCCGGCAATAAGTATATTGTTTATATATTTCATAATCATTTGAATTTAAAATATTAAGCATTAAACTCGGTACTCACGCATTTCCATAACACATAATCCTGTTCTGTCAGCCCCTTTGTATACCAAAGTACATCTTTGATATTTAAACGTTTGTACATATAAAATGTCTGTCCTTCCGCAAAAAATTCCCGTCTATATTCATCCACGATTATCCCCTGCACGTCATCTAACGAACCGAAAGCGTTTTCATTTAAAACGACATCACGATCCCGCATATAATCCGCGTACAATTGATTCGCTTCCACTAAATTCTTCGTTGTCTCGATAGCAATTAAATACACTTCAGACATCCGCAACATCGGGATTATTTGATAATACAACATCTGGTTACTCGCATTATCCGCAAAATAATATTTCAAAATCGCTGCACAAGACTTATTAGCTGCATCCTTGACATTACGATTCCAAACATAACGATAACGATTATGAGAATCAGTTTCCTGTCCTTTGAACAAATCAGCCAACTGGGTTGCCGTTATGTACAGACGAGTCGAATTAGCCTGAACATCATTTCCCCCGATCAATATATTGGCCACAGACTTGATATCATATTTACTCAAATAGAGCAAACACTCATTCGGGCAAGCCTTATACCCCTGCCCTACAATATCGGAAGCACCGCTTAACGTCATAACCGGATTCCCGTCCGAATCCTTTGCCGAGATAACAGCCATAGCCGCACCATAAGCCAACTCCTTTTCACCTAAATAAAGATATGTCCGCGCCTGTAACGCCTTCACGGCCCAATAATTAAAACGAGCTTGACGATAATACAGATAACTATCATCCAACAAATTAGATGTCGGGAAATTCAACTGTGAAAACGTATATTCAAAAATCGGATCATTATCTTTCAATAAAGACTCCGCCTGATTTAAATCATATTTCAACTTGGAAACATAATCTTCAAAAGCATAATACGCCGGTTTCTCATCAAAAGCCGTTGTCTCCGAGTAAGGCAAACGAACCTGTATGGTCGCCTTTTGTGGCACTTGCCCGAACAAACGCAACACATCCAACTGACAATAAGCTCGAATAGCGTAAGCCTCTCCCAAAACCACTGAACGAGCAGCCTCACTATCAAATACATCCTTATTCTCCTCTACATGCTTAATAATCACATTAGCCTGCACGATCACATTAAACAACTTCGACCAAACAGCCTGCATGGCCTCCCTGGCGGCATCACTCTCGTAATCATGCAATGACAGATAATAATCGGCAGAACGCTCCGTTCCCGGATCCGTTGTGAGCGGATTCCACAAATTTGCCAGCGACTCGATATTACTCATTGTCAACTTCTCCCCGTAAACAGCCTTATCTCCTAACGTCATGTAACATCCCGTCAACGCATCGCAAAATCCCTTGTACGTGGCAAACTGTTCCTCCTCCTTCTGCTCCGTTTCCTGACGCACATCCAGCCAATCATTACAACCAGACAAACAAAAGATCAACGCCATCCCGAACACTAAATATAATTTTCTCATATCCGTAACTTTTTAATCGTTCATCAAAATAAGAATTTCACACTACCCAGAATATTCCGGGCATACGGGTAACTCGTTCCCCGTTCCATCTTCACGGTTGAAAAATGGAAAAGGTCTGACATATTCACACTAAAAATAACCGAACTTATCGGGGTATGCTTATGCAACCAACCCTCGTCCCATTTATATTGAAGGGCAACAGACTGAAGCTCGAAAACATTATCATCCATCACGAAACGAGAAGTAGCCCGGGTTGCCGTGTTGTCAAACTTCTTGAAAGAAACCACGTCACCGGGTTTCTGCCAACGATCCTTATATACACGTGCATCCACGTTCTGACTCATCAACGTGGTTCTAGTAACCTCAACCCGGTCAATCAAAGTCTGGTTGTAAACCTTACCGCCCCAATAAAAACCGAATGACATATTAAGAGTAAATCCCTTCCACATAAACATCGTATTAAAATTCCCCCGGTACTTCGGATCCTTCGAACCCAAATAAACTTTATCAGAAGCATTCCAAATATCCGTCTCCTTGCCATTCTTATCCAAGAAAACCTCTTTACCCGTACTTGGGTCAATCCCGAAGGAACGCACGGCATAAATAGCATTCTGCGGGCGTCCCTCGTAAAACAAATTAGCAACATCCACGTCCTCTTTCAAATAAGCCTCATTCTGGGCTTTCACTGCCTCTGAAAGTTTAGAAATATAATTTTTATTATACACCAACTGCCCGCCAATCATCCAATTAATCTCTCGTTCCGTATCACGAATCAAATAACCGGTTGCCGAAGCTTCCCATCCCCTGTTTTTCACCTCTCCCACGTTAGACACGTAAGAAGAGAATCCCATGGAATGAGGTAAATCCATATTGGATAACAAATTACCGGTTCGCTTCGTGTAAAAATTAAATTCTCCCTTCACGCGACCTTGCAACAACCCGATCTCCGTACCGATATTAAATTCATTCGTTTTCTGCCAAGTCAGGTAAGGATTTCCCCAACCTTGCAAAACGGCCCCGGTCCAATGCATGTAACGATTATCCGTAATATACTTGTAAATCGTAGAAGCCCCGCTGGAAGAACCTTGCTGCGTTCCGGTTTCCCCGTAAGAAGCCTTCAAACGTAAGGTATTCACCACGTCATTCGAAAAAAACTTCTCGTTATGAATATTCCAACCGATACCGGAACTCCAAAACTGGGCGTATTTCTTTTTACTACCGAAAGTCGAACTACCGTCCATACGGTAAGACAAATCCACGTAATAACGATTATCAAAAATATAGTTCGCATTTCCCGTCAAACCCATCCGCCGGGTCTTCATCTTGCTTCCACCAGGCCCCTCGTCTTTCGCGTATTGACGAGCGCTCCCCAAAAAATTTATATCTTCATTTGTAAAACCCTCTGCAACGATTCTATAACTATAACTTCGCGACTCGGATAAAGAGTAATCCAACCCGACATACACTTGATGTTTATCATGAAACACCTTATTATAAGCCAACGTCAGATTTCCGTCATAACTGCTAGTCCGCCCCGGGCTATACGTGTAAGTTCCTCTACGCAAGAACCCTTCATCCGTTGAATAATATTCGTCCTCGGTAAAAGTGGAATGTTCCGCAGGTAAAAATGCATCATTCGTCGTATTTTTCCCGGAAATCCCCACTTGTCCTCTCAATGTCAACTCTTCCGTCGGCTTCCATTCCACCGAGAAATTATTCGTCAATGCTTGATAACCACTTTTATCAAAACTATTCAATGTAGCGTCATACAACGGATTTTGCGACTTACCAGTAGCTTTGTGAAATCCATCAAAATAACGCACCAGTTTACCATTTTGATCATAAGCAGCATTATAAGGTTGTTGCTTCACGTAATCACTAAAATTACCATATTTACTCTCCTTCCCCTCATTCGTCGTGTAAGAACTATAATTCCTGAAAATAAGCTTCTTCATCTGGTACATCAAAGTAACCGACCCGTTAAAATTACGCCGGGAGGATTCCTTCATCGCACCCTGAATATCCTTGTAAGCCGCTGAAACACCCCAGCGGAACTGTTCGCTACCGCCTTCCATCCGCAAATTATAATGCGTCCCGACACCCGTGTGCAACGGTTTACTCAACCAATCCGTATCCGTGCCTGAAAGCACATCCCGCAATCTCTTATAATAAGCCTCTTTATACCACACGTCATTACTCGGGGCCACCGTGTTATCATACAACCCCAGACTTCTCTCCAATTCCAGCTTCTGCGCGGCATTCAACAAATCGTAAGAACTCAAATCCGGAATCTCCAAATCCATACCGACCTCCACGTTCACCCGCAACTTCCCGGCCTCCGGTTGTTTCGTGATCACCACGATCACACCATTCGAACCGCGTGAACCGTAAATCGCCGTGGCTGCCGCATCCTTCAATATATTAATCGACTCAATCTCGTCATCATTATAATCCATCAACTGTTCAAGAGAAATCTCGAAACCATCCCGGATAATCAAGGGAGTATTAACAGCATTCGAAGCACTCTCGTTATACTCCTGCACGCTTATCGGCAAAGAAGAATTTCCCCGGATATTAATCTGCGGAACGGCATTCGGGTTACTTCCCACCGCATTATTCACCGTGAAATTCAACGAAGCATCAATATTTTTCAACGTCTGCAACACGTTTTGCCCCTTGTACATCTTCAATTGCTCGGCATTAATACTGGATACCGCCCCCGTGTAACTCTCCTTCGCCTTCTTGAAAATACCGGTAACTACCACCTCGTCAATCTCCGAGGCCTCGTCCTCCAACGTCACGTTAATAACCTCCTTGCCCGCGTACGTGACCTCCCGGGAAGTCATCCCGACAAACGAAAAGACCAGCACCGGTTTCTCTTCCCCCGCTGTCAGCGTGATCGAGTAATTTCCGTCAACATCCGTGGCAACCCCAAGCATCGTGCTCTTGATCCGCACGGTCACCCCCGGAAGCGGGTTATTCTTCACGTCAACCACCTTCCCGGTAATCGTCAACTTTTTCACCTCCTCCTTCTTCGCCTCCCGTTTTATAACGTAAACCCCGTCAAGCACCTCGCAAAAGAACCCCTTCCCCTTCAACACGGCATCAATAGCCTCCTTTACCGGGACATCCTTCACCGACACAGGCCCGCACGTCACTTGTTCCAACTGGTTCTCGTTAAAAATAATCTGAACCCCCGTCGCGTCCTTGATATAAATAAGAACATCACTCAACGGTTCCGACTTCACGTTTAACGTCACTGTTTTCGATTGAGCCAAAACAACATCCGAAACAGCAAACGTCAAAAACAGCATCAAAAAAACACGTGATTTCATACCTGAAAACATTTTTCTTAAATTAACAGGAATACCTTGCCTGTCAAATCGATTTTTTTTCATACTTTTGATTGTTTACATGTTAACATTAATGTGAAACTTGTTAGAAGTACGAGTTCAGGTCGCCAAACTTATAACTCGTACTTTTCTATTTTCTCATCACTATAATACTTCTTCCTTTAATCTCGAACCTGATATCACAACCGGCCTCGAAAAAACGTAATAACGACTCGATCTTCGCATAACGATTCAGCGTTCCCGTGAAATACAACTTTTTCAAAGCCTCGTCACCAAACGTAATATCCACGTCGTACCAGCGCATCACATCATTCATGATTTCATCCAAGGGGCAACGTTCAAAACGGAATTGCTTCCCCTTCCACGCGATCTCGTTATCAATCTTCACTTTCCGGACAACCGCATCCCCTCCGTTTTCATAACTCACCTGATAACCCGGCTTGATTTTTATATAATTCTCCCGGTCGTCCTTCTTGCAAAATCCCACGCTCCCGTCAACCAACGTGGTCTTGATCTCCTTCTCGTCCGCGTAGCGTTTCACGTTGAACTCCGTCCCGTAAACCCTCACGTTACCCAGATCCGTTTCCACCACGAAAGGATGCTTCGCGTCATGCGCCACCTTGAAATACGCCTCCCCCGAAAGAATCACCCGACGCTCCCCCCCTCTAAAATTCACGGGAAACTGCAACTTCGAATCCGCATTCAACCAAATCTCGCTCTTGTCACTCAACACCACGTGATACTCCCCTCCTTTCGGGATAATCACCGTGTTATACGCCTCCTCCCCGGCTCCCTCGTCATCCGCGAAAGTAACCTTTCCCTCGTTCCTCGCGATCTCGGCAACACCGATTGCTAACCGGGAAGTATCCGTCGTTTTATCCAGATGGACACTCGTTCCGTCCGCCAACATCAGAATCGCCTTGCTCTCTCCCGGGATAATCTCCGCAACAGGCGTATCCGTTACCTCCGGTTGCCGATCGGGAATCATAAACATCCCCCCGATCCCGATAAGCAACACGGCTGCCGCACTCCAACCCAACCATCTCCGGCGTAACACCAAACGCCGTTGCCGTCTTCGCTCCCGTAACATCACGTCCAGTTTCGACAAAACTCTCGGCATATTAGTCTCGTGCACCGCATCCCCGTTCCACTCGGCAACCATTCGCTCGTAATACTTCCGGTGTTCGGGATCAGCCATCCACTCCTCGAACAACTCTTTCTCCTCTCCCGACAACACCCCGTCCATACCCCGCACGAGTAAATTCCAATCTATATGACCATCCTGTTTCATACATTTTATATTTTCATTTTCAAATATAATATCCACACGACCCCGAAACGGGGGACAATATTTTCATCTTTTTTGTAAAACAATCAAGAATATAGATAAATTTGTCATCAAAATCCAGCTCACGTGAACGAACAGATAGACATTAACGAACTTGGCAAGAGAATCAAAAGACGAGATGAAGAAGCTTTTCGTGTCGTATACGTGGAGTACTTCTCGAAGCTTCAACACTACGCCATGCGCTACCTATATGACTGGGACGAATCGGAAAACCTAGTACAAGATGCGTTCTTCACGTTATGGTCTAACCTGGACAAATACGACGAGAAACGTAACGTGGTCGCCTATCTGCTCACGATCGTCAAAAACGCCTGCCTGAAATACATTCGAAGTCTTAAAATCCACGACAACAACCAGGATAAAATGATAGAGGCCATGCTTTTCTCCGACCTCCCGAACGAAGAACCGGATGAAAACTTACAACGACGATTGAATCAAATCCTCGCCCAATTACCCGAAAAACAGAAAGAAGTCCTGTTAAAACACGCCGTAGAACACAAAACCCTTCCTTCCATCGCCAAAGAACTGGATATCGCCGAATCGACAGCCAAGACCCACTACAAACGGGCCATCGCCCTCTTGCGAAAGAACTTGCAATTCATCATTTTCGGTTTTTAAAACAAAGCCGGACACGACCACGAGTAAACTAACATAACTGCCTAACAATTAATTCATAATTAATAGAGAGTTTTATAATCATTACGTACTTACTAACTTTTCACTACTTGCTCAATACCTCCATGAACCCTATACGAACCCTATAGAAACCCTATATGAACCCTATTATAATAAGGTTTATATAGGTTTTTTATAATTTTATGATATGATTACTAACACTAGTCCTCAAGTATTCATAAAGTAGTAATAACGAATTCAGGATAAAACTCTCCGGTAACAGACCATGATAAATAACACACCTCCAATAAAAAAAGCTAAAAGTAAGATGATATGTCATTTACTTTTAGCTTTCAATTTTTAGCCTTTAGCTTTTCGTACCCCCGGGCAGAATCGAACTGCCATTTAAAGTTTAGGAAACTTCCGTTCTATCCGTTGAACTACAAGGGCTCCTTATTTGGTCTGCAAAACTAATCGAAAAAACTGTTTATTCCAAATAACTTACCCGCAAATTCCATACGGATTTTCGACACGATCATCAAGCTCCCGAAAAATCAAATTATTACTAAAAAAGCTCGAAAACATACAAAATGAAAGTGACACGATTGATTTTATTAAAAATTTGATACGAAAAATTTTATTTCAAAAACTTATTATTAACTTCGCAACACAAATACTTAACAGCGTATATTCACTTTAAATAAGAATAAACATGGTTAGCGACTACAAAGAAATTCTATCAGACAGCGCCAAAGGGATGAAGCGCTCTGCTATCAGAGAGTTGTTGAAATTAACTCAAAAGCCGGAAATTATTTCTTTCGCCGGAGGTCTTCCCGCTAAGGAATCTTTCCCGTTGGAACAATTACAAGAAATTTGTGCGGAAGTTATCGCCACAGATGGTGCTGCTGCTTGCCAATACGGTTCAACCGAAGGAGTTCCACAATTACTGGAAATCCTCGCTCAACGTTACCGGGATCAGGGATTAAGTTATGTAACTAAAGACAACATCACGATAATCACCTCTTCTCAACAAGGTTTGGATACAGTTGGTAAAATTTTCTTGAACCGCGGAGACAAATATATTTGCGAATTACCCTCTTACCTCGGAGCTCTCGGTGCTTTCAACTCTTACGGTGGCGTGGGAGTAGGTATCGCTCAAGACGAACAAGGGATGAGCGCAGTGGAACTGGAAAAGACTTTAGCCGAAATGAAAGCTAAAGGAGAGAAACCGAAATTTATTTATTTGATCCCGGATTTCCAGAATCCCGCAGGTATGACCATGCCGGAAGCCAGAAGAATAGAAATCTTGAATATTGCCAAGAAATACGAAATCATGATTATTGAGGATAGTCCTTACCGTGAATTACGTTTCTCTGGAAAACCGCAACGTATGTTGTATGATCTAGATAATGGCGAAGGTAACGTAATCACATTAGGAACATTCTCCAAAATCTTCTTACCGGGATTCCGTATGGGATGGGTTCTTGCTCACCCGATGGTGATCGACAACTTCGTGAAAGCAAAACAAAGTACAGACCTTTGTACTTCAGCCTTCTTGCAAAAAATTACGGTTAAATTCTTCGAAAAGAACTACTTCGATGCCAACGTAAAGAAAATCGTTGAAATGTATCGTAGTAAACTGGAAGCCATGTTGGGAGCTTTCGAGAAATACATGCCGGAAGGAGTGAAATGGACTCGCCCGGAAGGAGGTTTGTTCCTGTTCCTGACGTTACCGGAAGGATACGATGCTGAAGAATTGTTCCAGATCGCTATCGAGAAAAACGTGGCTTTCGTACTCGGAACCGTGTTCTTCGTTAACGGAAAAGGCAAAAATACCATGCGTATCAATTTCTCTTACATGAGCGAAGAACAAAACATCGAAGGTGTTAAGAGATTGGCCGATTCTATCAAAGAATTGTACGCGAGAAAAAAATAATCTAAAGTTTAGAGTTTAAAATTTAGAGTTTAGAGTGGAATGTATGAACGTATGGTTCGTACGTTTCACTCTAATTTCAATTTTTACATTTCCATTCATGAAAATAGTGATACAACGTGTGACACGGGCAAGCGTCACGATCAACGAGCAATTATTCTCATCTGTCGGTAAAGGCATGTTGATCCTAGTCGGCATCCAAGCCGACGACACGGACGAGGATATCAACTGGTTGGCCTCTAAAATCGTCAATCTCCGCATATTTGATGATGAAAATGGCGTGATGAATAAATCCATTCTGGAAACCGACGGGGAAATCCTCGCTGTCAGCCAATTCACCCTGATGGCCCGCACGAAAAAAGGCAACCGTCCCTCCTACATAGATGCAGCAGCTCCCGCCATATCTATTCCCCTGTACGAAAAATTCGTTTCCGTCCTGACCCAAGAACTTCACAAAGAAGTCAAGACCGGTCAATTCGGCGCGGAAATGAAAGTCGAGCTTTTAAATGATGGACCCGTAACGATCCTAATTGATTCAAAGAATCGCCTATGATCGTTAAACTAACAACTAAAAGACAAAAGTTGTATGAATTCAATTTTACGAGATAAAAGTTATATTTTTGCCACAAGAACACTCAAATCCAAACCTGAGAAATGAACTTTTATCTTTTAGTTTTTAACTTTTAACTTGGTAACAATGGATATTGCAGAACTACAAACAGCCGTTGACGCGTGGATCAAGACTCACGGGGTAAGATATTTTAACGAGTTGACGAACATGACGATTCTGGTAGAAGAGGTCGGGGAACTGGCCAGGGTCATGGCTCGAAAATACGGGGAACAGTCGTATAAGGAAGGAGAGAAGGATAACTTGGCAGAAGAGCTGAGTGACGTGCTCTGGGTTCTCGTGTGCCTGGCGAATCAAACCGGGGTTGATTTGAACGAGGCGATAAACAACAATTTTGCCAAAAAAACGACAAGAGATGCTAATCGTCACAAAAAAAATCCGAAACTCTTAAAAGATTAAACACTTTTATCCTACTTTTGCCAACAAATGCGCAAAACAATAAAACATCATGTGGATTAAGATAGCAGGGATTCTTCTTCGTAATCGGGTGGCCTTTATCGCAGGGGTCTTAATTATTACTATTTTCATGGGATTTCAAATCCCGAAAGTGGAAATGTCTTATGAATACTCGAACTTGCTCCCCGCCACGGATAGCGCATATCTTGACTATCTCGATTTTCACGAGAAATTCGGACAAGAAGGCAACGTGATGGTCTTTGCCATACAAGATAAAGACTTTTACCAGCTTGACAAGTTGAACGACTGGATCAGCATGTGCGACAGTCTGAAAGCATTGAACGGGGTTGTGGCTCTCGTGGATATCACCCACTCGTTCAACCTCCACAAAGACACGCTAAATAAGAAATTCGATATTCAACCCATCTTCCCCAGCCATATAAAGGATCAGCAAGAACTGGACAGCCTGGTGAATATTATCGAGAACCTGCCGTTCTATGACGGAACCCTGTTCAATAAATCGAAAGATATATACGGGATGATGGTTTCCGTCTCCGCTGACGTGATGAATTCTCCCGCCCGCGTGGGACTGGTGAAAGACGTCGTGGCGATCACGGAACATTTCACGGAGAAATATAACCTCCAGATGCATTATTCCGGACTTCCCTATATCCGGGTTGTCAACGCGGAAAGTATCAAGGGGGAGATGTACATGTTTATCATTCTGTCGTTGTTGATCACGACATTCATCCTTTACCTGTTCTTCCGTTCTTTCCGGATTATCAGTTTCTGTCTATTGATCGTGCTGATTTGCGTGAGCTGGACGGTTGGCGTCATGGCCATGTTGGGTATTAAAATTACCCTGCTCACGGCGATGTTACCCCCCCTATTAATCGTGATCTGTATCCCGAACATGGTATTTATGATCAATAAATTCCACGCGGAATTCGACCGTCACGGGAACAAGATCAAGGCCCTGCAACGCATGATCCAGAAAATCGGGAACGCCTCGTTCCTGAGCAACCTGACAACAGCTGCCGGGTTCGCTACTTTTATCGTTACTTCGAGCCAGATTCTTGTGGAGTTCGGTATAACCGCTTCTATCGGAATCACGTTCGTGTACCTTGTATGTCTGGTAATGATTCCCTGCGGTTTCAGTTTCATGCCGGAACCGGACAGCAAGCAAATCAAACACCTACATAATAAATTTATCACCGGAACTCTCGATAGAGTGATTCGCCTCATCCTGAATCACCGGAATGCCGTGTATATCACCGCCACGACCGTGGTTGTACTGGGAGCGATCGGGATATCCCTGATGAAATCCACGGGATACATGGTCGATGACTTGAAAGAAACAGACCCGATCCGGCAAGACCTGAGTTTCTTCGAGGAGAACTTTGACGGGTTGATGCCCCTGGAAGTGACGGTTGATTTCGGCAAACCCAAACAAGTGCTGAACTTGAACAACCTCCAAAAACTAGATAAATTATCCGAGGAACTGGCACAAGACGAAGATATTTCCAAACCGATTTCTCTTATCGAGGTCATCAAATTTGCCAATCAGGCATTCTATAACGGGAAGCCCGTCTATTACAGGCTCCCGACAAACATGACGAAGAATTTTATCTTGAAATACGCCTCCCAATCCACGGGAGCCATCGGCGGACAGGCTAATTCGTTCGTGGATTCCACGCTCCAACGGGTTCGCCTCAGTTTCCGGGTAAAAGATATCGGCACGAAGAAGATGCAGGAGAAAGAAAACAAGCTATACGAAATTGTCGAGAAACATTTCCCCAATGACCGTTACACGGTGAAAGTCACGGGATCCAGTATTATTTTCTTCAAGGGAACCCAGTACCTCGTGTTTAACTTGTTTACCTCGCTAGCCTTGGCAATTCTCTTGATCGCCGTTTTCATGGCCTGGATGTTCAAGAGTAAGCGCATGGTACTCGTGGCTTTAATCCCGAATATCATCCCGCAGATTATCACGGCCGCCATCATGGGGTATTTTGGTATCCCGATCAAGGCTTCCACGATCCTGGTATTCAGTATCGCCTTCGGTATCTCCGTCGACGGGACGATCCATTACCTGGCCAAATACAGGCAGGAATTGCAAGGAACGAACTGGAGTATCCGTTCATCCGCCGTACTGGCATTGCAAGAGACGGGACAAAGTATGATTTACAACGCGATCATCCTGTTCTTCGGATTCGGTATTTTCGCACTTTCAAACTTCGGGGGGACAGTCGCCCTGGGTATCCTCGTTTCGATTACCCTGTTAGCCGCCATGCTCTCGAACCTGATCCTGCTACCGTCACTCCTGCTCACGCTGGATAAACACACGACGAACAAGACATTCCAAGACCCTAAAATTTTTGACGAAGAAGAGCCGAAAAAGGAGTAACGATCAACACATTTCTATAGATGAAAAGTTAAATAACAAGATAAATTGTATTTTAACAGAAATAAAATGTATCATTGCCTCTATTAATCAATCGGCGGCTATATGAAATACATTTTATTCCTTGCTTGGAGCATATTGGTGATATTCCCAAGCGCAGCACAAAAGAAAGTTACAATAACAACAGAAAGTTATTCGCAATGGCGAAATAAATCCCCGTTTGGGATTACCGTACGTTATGATCATCGGAATTACAATTCCATGAAAAATTATCTTGTAGATTCAAGGGTTGCTTTTGATGGAGGTAATATGTGGGATACTGAAAATAATCAAGAACCAATTGATCCTTCTGCTTGGGAAAACGTATGGCAAGAACTTCCCAAAAGTGTTAAGGTTAAACAAAATTCATTCAATATAATCCGCCTGCAACCAGACATTTGGGTATTTCCATTCCTCAATCTGTATGCCTTCGGAGGAAAAATATACAATAATGGAACAATAAATTATTTATACAACCCGGAAGAATCTGCCCATAAAATAAGTTCTGATGGCTGGGAATACGGATTCGGAGTTAAAAGCGAATATTTCTACAAGGGCTTCAAACCTCAAATTGGATATTCCATGTATTGGAATCATTTTGACAAGATTAGCAATAAAACAAAATATCAGGAAATTGATATTAAGCTCGGGTATTCCTTTCATACTAATTCTTTTGCAATAAAAAACATCCATATTTATGCTGGAGGAACTTACAATTATACAGAATTCGATATAACATATAAAATAGACTACTACGTAACAAAGGAGATATTTCAAAATAAAAATTTCCCGTTACATTTTCTCAACGAGATAAACTCAAAAATTACCCCCACGTTCATTTATCATGATATTTTATTTCAAAAAATGCACTCGTGGAACATGAACACAAGTATTGATCTGGAAATACCATACGGTATTCATATCCAATTCGAAGGGAAATTTCTAGGAAATCACTCTTCGTTTTCAACGGCTCTTTCTTATCGTTTGTTCGGCAAAAGATAATTAAAATAGATCAGGAGAGCGGAGTTTTAAATCAACTTCCGCTCTTTCAGGTTCAGATAACTATTAATGCTGTTGACCGTGAGGGATTCCGGCTTGGAGAGAATAACCCGGATGCCGAGTTGACTCAATTCCCGTACCATTTGCCGTTTCTCGGTGGCAAACCCGGCAGCAATTGTCTCGAAATAAACATCTTTCAGCGTGCGCACCGGACGTTCGAGGGCCTTGTTCAATTCGGAATTCTCGAAAAGAATAACCAGTACCAGATGACGGGCAGCCAATCGCTGTAAGGCCGGAAGATGCCGACGCAATCCGGACACGGTATCGAAGTTCGTAAAGAGAATTAATAAACTCCGGGTAGGGATTTGCCGGTTGACGGAAATATACAATTTCTCGAAATCCGCTTCCTGGTAATGCGTCTCCAAGCGATACAATGCCTCGCTGATCTGGTTCAATTGCCCCACCCGATTATCGGCTTTCACGCAATTACGGGAATTATTCGAGAAAGTAATCAATCCTGCCCGGTCTCCTTTTTTCAATATTACATTAGACAGGGTCAATACCGAATTGATCGCGTGATCCAGCATCGTCATCCCGTTAAAAGGGGACTGCATCGTACGCCCTTTATCAACCAGACAATAAATCTGTTGTGATCGTTCCTCGGTATACGTATTCACCATCAATTGATTGTACTTTGCCGTGGCCTTCCAGTTCACCGTACGGGGATCATCCCCTGTAACATAAAGTTTGATCTGCTCGAATGCCATATTCCCCCCAAGAGGCCGGGTACGTATTCCCCCGTTCTCCGGGTGATAATTCCCGAACGCCATCAACTCGTAACGGTGCATCATCATGAATGAGGGGTACACGGCAACATCCCGCCCCGCGTCAAAAGAATAACGCCTCTCCACCAACCCGAAACGAACGGATACAAACACCCGAATCTTCCCGAAATTATAAGCCCCCCGTTTCGTGGGACGCAAGGTATAACGAATCTCTTCCTGACCACCGGGCTTCAATTCCGCGTGAAAGGAAATATTCCTATTCTGGAACTCTACCGGAATTTCATCTATAACACGAAAATGGACGTTCAACGGGTAACGATTTCTCAATATCAGACTTACCGGATTCTCCTCCCCGTTAGACAGTTTATCCGCCACGACTCGCGACGCTTCCACGCCTTTCACATTCCGGTACAACTCGAACAATTCCAACAAAAATAAAAACAGAACCGTGAACAAAGCCCCCGTTACCCAAATAAGAAGCAACGGGAAAACGTAAGCCATCACAAGCGAGAATATTCCTAACAAGATAATCAGGAAAAATCGCCGGGATAAATATGTCTCTTTAAATACACGCACTATCTTGGAACTTCAATTTTAGACACTAGCTGTTGTATAATCTGGTCAACCGTCACCCCTTCCATCTCTTTCTCGGAAGACAATTGCACCCGATGACGTAACACGGGAGCCACCAGGTAAAGCACATCATCCGGCACGACAAAATCCCGTCCCTGAATAGCGGCAAAAGCCTTCGCCCCGTTCATCAGCGCGATCGACGCCCGAGGAGACGCCCCAAGATAAAGCCACCCGCTCTTACGAGTTGCTTCCACGATATGCACGATAAAAGATTTGATCTTCGGGTCGACCAGCACTTGAGCCACCTGCCCTCTCAGTTTCTTCAAAGCCTCGACGCTCAACACGGGTTCAAGCTCCTGCCAACGGGCAATCGCTCCCCGGTCATGCAATTCAAGCACCTCGATCTCCTCCTCCACCGAAGGGTATGTCACGTTGATTTTAAACAGGAAACGATCCAACTGGGCCTCGGGCAAACGATAAGTTCCCTCGTGTTCTATCGGGTTTTGTGTCCCGACCACCACGAAAGGATAATCCATCTTGTATTCCACCCCGTCATTCGTGATCTGCCGTTCTTCCATGACTTCGAACAAAGCCGCCTGCGTCTTTGCCGGGGCCCGGTTAATTTCATCCACCAGCACGATATTCGAGAATATCGGCCCTTTCCGATACTCGAAACGCCCTGTTGCCGGGAGAAAAACCGAAGTTCCCAGAATATCACTCGGCATCAAGTCCGGCGTGAACTGAATCCGGTTGAAAGTAGCATCCAACATCCGGGCCATAACCTTCGCCATTAACGTCTTGGCTATCCCCGGCACTCCCTCGATTAATATATGTCCGTCAGCCAGCATCGCCGTGAGTAACAGATCGGCCACTTCCCGCTGCCCGATAATCACCTTGCCCATTTGCTCCCGTATCCGGGCTATCTTCTCGTTCAAGTCAGTAAAATCTATTCTAGACTCAAAGTTTATCTGATCTTCCATAGTTATATCTAGCTTTTAGTTTTAAATAGTTCAATATATTTCACCAATTCCCGCAATTGCTCCTCGTTCACGTGTTCCGCTTTCCGTACACGAACAATCAGGTTCACCAAATTTTCCACGCTCTCACGCCCAACACCCGACCGTTCCGACAACAAGTCGATAAAGCCCCTGTCCAACTCCTCCGTCCGTAGTTTATAATAATAGCGAACCTCTTCGAGGAAACTATTAATTCGTTTGTTGGCAATAGCGAAGTGATCTTTCTGTTTATAATACAAGGAACTCACCACCGACACGAATTCCAGTGTCCTGTTCTCCAATGGCCGGATCACCGGTATCGGCCGTTGTTCCCGTTTAGACCGGAAAAGCAAATACAAAAGTCCTCCCAGCATCATCAAGACATAAGCCCATTTCAACGCCGGATATCTCAAGATAACCTGAAAAAGCGTGTGTTGCCCTCCCGTCCCGGACTTCAAATACTCATCCCAAACCACGTTTTCATCCGCAGGCAAGAACGACAGGACTTTCTGGTAATAATCTCCCGCCACGGAATCCAACAAGTAGAAATTCGTGAATCCCATCGGATTCGCGTGCAAATAAATAACTCCCTCCCCGTAAGGCACTTTCACGAAATTAGGATTCTCCACCTGATTAACATACCCCAAAACCTCCCCGTTAAAAGAGTCTCTCAAACGAAAACTGGTATGATTTGACGCGAAAGAATACGCTTTATCCTCGAAACCCCGCAAATAATCCTTCCCTTGGGCTATCCTCTTCCCCTCTTCAATCCCGACAATCGAGAACAGGGTATCCGGAATAAAATCTGCCGACACGAAAAGAGAGTTCCCGTTTTCGACTTCTTCCAGCAAGGTAGCAAAATCTCCCTGATCTATCTTGAAAAACATCCCCACGAAAAAATAAGTCTCCGGGAAATGACAATCTCCCATTCGCAACCGTTCACGCACTGAATTACGGGAAACCCGCACGCTCCCCTCCGGGAACAGATACGGAAGAGCATCTTTCAAAATATACGTCCCGTAAGGACTTTTCTTGTCAACCGAGAAATTCCGACTCCAATCAATAGGCTGCGGCTTGTTCACCTCGTAAGCCGAATAAACCGCCATGATCACGATCACGAAAAGAATAATCAGAACATTCTGCCGCCGCTTCATGATTCCACCTCCTTTCTGAAATCAACAAAATATCGTTTGATATTCTGGTATTCGGCCTCGCTCACGGGAAACTCCCCGTAACACACGTGATCAAAAATCCGGCTTATCTCCTCGAATGTCCTACTCCATGCCTTGTTTTTTATCTCGTAGATATAATCCCGGTTGGTTTTCGACGCCTCCCAACGAATAACCTGTTTCTTGTCTAACATCTGCAACAACCCGGAATAACTCACCCGGATCGCCAGCACGTAATCATTATCCTGCTCGGCCTTCGCCAATAATCGCACGAAAGCATCCGCTTCCTGCTCCCCGGTATATTCGACCGAATCATCCGGGAAAAACTCTTCTTCCCGTCTCCGGAACAGGAACTTATCCCGGTTCCGTATCACCACGTAAACCAACCCGACCGCCACCAGTGTTGCCAAAATATATAAGATAATATCCAACGCCTGCAAAGAACCCTCCGAGGCCTTCATCCTGAACAAGCGTTCCAATATCCACCGTTTGATCCGGTCCCATATCGTGGGACCATCTTGAATTTTCTGCGTGTAATCAAATGCCGCGTCTTTCTTGTATTTTTCCAGAAAATCAGCTTTCGGGGTACGCAAAACGTAAGAAGAATCCCGGGCCAACAAAGGCTCCCGGTCACTCCCTTCCATCCGTATCGCGCTCCCGATAAAAATGAATACGAATAAAATAATATATTTAATCAATCCCTTCATCCGATTTCTTTTCGGGTTCCGCCCCCAACTGCTCGATCTGGCTCAACAAAGTCGTGTGTTCCATCTCCTCCGTCCGGGAGAAAAACATCATTCCGATTCCCACGAACATCACGGTATACAAGGTATATTGTCCCAAATTAGAAAGCAATAACGAGAACGTGATCTCGTAAGCACCGGGAATCTCTCCCGTAAATGCCGAAGAAAACATGACAACCATATAGGGAATCTGAAACACGTAAGCAACAACACCTACCAATAGGGATAACACGATAATATACCCTAACGTTCTCCACCAATTTCCCTTCACGATAGCCATCGACTCGCTCATGATCTTTCCCAAACCACCATCTTTTAATACAAGGATACAAGAACCGAATGTCAAAGCGACACCAAAATATATTCCGGGAACCAATAAAAACATCGAGCCAACAAGAACAATCAGTCCATAGAATAGCGACCAAACGATATACACGCCCAATTTCTTCAACATCACTCGAAACACTTCAGCTATCGTAATCCGTTCCTCTATACCCTCCCGGTAATGATCCCAGTAAACCCGCAAATAGGAAATAGAAAACAATTGTACCCATAAAATCACCAACATTCCGGAAAGCGAGGTTAACGCCGTACGAACCATCGTTCTCCCGAAAACATCCGGATCATAATTCACCTGAGGAGTCATGGACATATTCAACATCTCCAGCAACAAATCCTTCATTAAAAACAACATGATCAGTATCACGGGAAAACCAATCACGGCAAACGCCCGGATAAAAGGTACGAATTCCTGTTTCATGAAATTCACTGTTGCCGTTATCAAATCCGAAAACGATCGTTGCACGCATAAATTAATTCTTTCCATTGGTCTCATTTTTATATAAATAATACGGATATAAAACAAAATAACCGATCACCCCTCCCAACGAGAGGAGGATCGCGGCGGCACCCACCACGGGATAGGCATCAGCGTGACGGGTGATAAAACTCTCGATCCAACCGGCGATAATAAAGAACGGGATCAATCCGGTAACAATCTTTATCCCCCTTAAGGCTCCCTGTCGGAAAGAATACGAACGTTTGTACGTCCCTGGAAACAGGAAACTATTTCCCATGACCAATCCCGCCCCTCCGGCAATAATAATAGAGGTAATCTCGAAAGTCCCGTGCGCCCATACGGACATCACCGAATGCAGCAAAAGCCCTTGTTGGAAAAAGAAATACTGGAAAGCCCCCAGCATAATACCGTTCGCGAAAAGCATCCACAATGTCCCCACCGAAAAAAGAATCCCGAAAACAAAGGCGATAAACGACACCTTGATATTATTTGCCGTAATCATAAAGAACATATTCCCCTCATCACTCGAAGAATAGACCCCCATCGGCGTCCCGTTCGCGATATTATTCAACGTCTGGTCCACGTAAGCATCCCCTAAAATCAAACGCACGAAAGTATCATCTTTCGACGTCGAGAACACCCCGATCAAGGCCGAGAATAAAAAGAAAAGCAAGGCAAACAACAAGGTCCGTCTTTCCCGGTACAACAACAACGGGAATTCATGCATCCAGAAAGCGATAATCCCCTTCTTCTCCGATTGATCCTGCCCGTAAATGTTAATCTGGTAAACAGCTATCAACTGGTTCAAATACTTAACCACATCGCTACCCGGATAAAAAGTCTTGGCGTAAGAAAGATCATCCGACAGAATCACGTAATTTGAGGCAAGCGTGTCTGCATCCAAATGGTTTACCTTCTCCATTTTTTCCCACTTCTCTTTATTTTTACTTACAAACTTAGCCTCTTTCATAACTTATTACCACACGTTTTTCCTGTGATAAAAATAATGTATTTATTCAAAAATAATGTATGTTTGTAAAAATATTTCTGCTTATCATGAACATTTCTATCAGTACGGCTCATAATGTTGATATTGACTACACTCCCGCGGGTGTTCTGGATCGTATTTTGGCAACAATGATCGACGGGGCGGTTCAACTCGGGATATTCCTTCTGGGTATAATGATTTTCGGACTACTCGATCTGCCCGGTTCCTCTACCTGGTATTTTATCCTGCTGACAGTAATTATCGCCTTGTATCATCTGGTTTGCGAATCGGTATTTCACGGGCAAAGCCTCGGCAAACTGACCATGCACATCCAAGTCGTGAAATTAAACGGCAAGAAACTCACCTTCTGGGATTGCATGCTTCGTTGGATATTCCGGCTCGTGGATATCTCCATTTCAAGTGGCGCAATCGCCGTCATCTCGATCATGATCTCCAAACGAATGCAACGTCTTGGCGACATGGCCGCGGGAACAACAGTCATCCGTCACGAAAAAGACGTTACCCTGAAACAAATGAGCGAATTCGAAGCCCCGGAAGAATACCAAGTCGTCTTCCAACAAGCCTCGCTGCTTTCAGACAAAGACATCAAAATTATTAAAGAAGTATTACGGGAAGTACGTAAAAACAGTAATTACGCCCTTCTGGGTCCACTAACCAAAAAGATCAAAGAAATTACAGGAATCGAGACGGATATGATTCCCTTGGAATTTGTTGAAACAATTCTTAAAGACTACTCACACCTAGCAAACAATTAACCCAGCTCGACCTGCAATCATAATATAAGTCACGGAGTCATTAAACTCCGTCACTCTTTTCAACTTTCAGTTGTCTATCGTTTCATCTCCTTGATGACATCCTCCAATAACTGGGATGTCCCGATTCGGAAATAAGCCGGGGTAAGCCATTGCTCTCCCAAGACATGTTTCACGATTGTCAGGTAACGAATCGCGTTCTGTATTTTAGTGATCCCCCCGGCAACCTTGATCCCGACCATTTTTCCCGTCTGTGCATGGAACTGACGCAAAGCCTCGCAAATCACGTAAACCATCTCCGGCGTGGCATTCACGGGAACTTTACCCGTTGACGTTTTTATAAAATCCGCCCCTGCATAAGCACCGATCAACGAAGCATTAAACACGCTCTCGATCGTCTTCAACTCGCCCGTTTCCAAGATTACTTTCATCACGACCCCGGCACACACTTTCCGGATGGCCACCAATTCATTATATACTTTCTCGTAATTACGCTCTAAAACATCCCCCACAGAAATCACCACATCAATTTCATCCGCACCTGCGGCAATAGCTGCCTTACATTCAGCTAATTTTACCTCCAAGAAACTCTGGGCCGCCGGGAAACAAGCCCCCACGATCGTCGTTTTAATCGGGGTTCCGGACAGACATTCCTTCACGATCGGGGTAAACCGGGGAAATACACATACCGATGCCACATCCGGCAACATATTCTTCTTTATTTTCTTCAACAATTCAGAAACAAAGGTCGTGATCGATTTCTCCGTGTCGGTAACTTTCAGTGAAGTATAATCCATACAAGAAACACACAATTCGAAATTCTCGTTACAATAAGCCGGAGCTATTTCTTTCTCTATCACACCATCCAGCTCGAATTCAATCCGATCCTCTAAATTCGAATACCCGTAAATTGCTAACGTTTCTAATATATTTTCCATATAAGTACTTTATTAATCGGCTGTCCTCCATACCCGTCTGGAGATTAATACGAAAAAAATCTTCGACAGGTTATCTTTCAACACCATCACTTCGTCCTTTTTAGCCTATGCAAAATTACGCAATGTTTACGAGGTTTTAAAACAAATCTCGATCAAATTATTTACTTTTGGGAGGCGAAAAGCAGCTATTAAAATTTAATAACAGATTATAAAGACAAGATAATGGCAACAAAATCAGAAGAACAAACTCCGCTAATGCAACAATATTACTCGGCAAAAGCTAAATACCCGGATGCAATTTTATTATACCGGATGGGAGACTTTTATGAAACCTTCGGTGAAGATGCCATTCTCACGGCAAAAATATTGGGGATCACATTAACAAAACGTTCTCACGGTTCTCCGGGGGATGTCGAACTCGCCGGGTTCCCGTATCATGCCATCGACACGTATTTGCCCAAACTCGTCCGGGCGGGCCAACGAGTGGCTATCTGCGAACAACTGGAAGACCCGAAAAAGACGAAAAAGTTAGTAAAACGCGGGGTTATAGAACTCGTCACCCCCGGAGTTTCCTATAACGAGAACACCATTGATAATAAAAACAACGTCTTCCTGGCTGCCGTCTATTTCACGAAAACCAAAGCCGGACTATCTTTACTCGACCTTTCCACGGGAGAATTCCTGACAACGGAAGGAACTCCTGCCACGATGGATAAAATCCTGAACAGCTTCCAACCCAAAGAAGTCCTTTATCCGAAGGGATCGGAAGCCCGCTTTAACGAAATATTCGGGACAAAATATTACACTTACCCGATCGAGGAATGGTTTTTCGAAACGGAATCCGCTGCCGATCGACTCAAAAAACATTTTGAAGTCGCTTCGTTGAAAGGATTCGGGATAGACAAAATGGATTGCGGGATATCAGCCGCGGGAGCCGTTTTGTACTATCTCGACATGACCAAGCATGAACTGGTGGGACACATCACCTCGATCGCCCGTATTGACGAATCGACCTGCGTGTTACTTGACCGATTCACGTTACGCAACCTTGAAATTCTGGACACGCTCCACGAGGGAGGCCGTTCACTGGCAGATATTATCGACAAAACCATTACTCCCATGGGAGGCCGGACCCTACGCCGTTGGTTATGTATGCCCTTGAAGAAACCCGCCGAAATCAACGAACGTCTGGATATCGTCGAATGCTTCGTGCATCATGAAACGGAACGCCTGGAACTGGAACAAATACTCCGCACGATCGGCGACTTGGAACGTCTGGCTTCAAAGATCGCGGTCGGGCGTATCTCTCCGAGAGAAACCGTTCAACTAAAGATTGCTTTACAAGCAATCAAACCATTGAAAGAACAATGTTTAGCAACAGGAAACGAAGTTCTCCAAAAATGGATGCAACAACTGGATAACTGCGAGTCCTTATGCGAAAAAATAGACCACGAAGTCCGGGAAGACGCTCCCTCCATGCTAAATAAAGGTAATGTCATCGCCACGGGTGTAAATGCAGAACTGGATGAATTACGTGAAATCTCCTCTCACGGAAAAGAGCTGCTTTTAAGAATGCAACAACGTGAAATAGAGAACACGGGAATACCAACATTAAAGATCAGCTTTAATAACGTGTTCGGTTATTACATCGAGGTCACGAAAACACACGTGAACAAAGTGCCGGATACCTGGATACGCAAACAAACCTTGGTTAACGCGGAACGTTACATCACCCCGGAATTAAAAGAATACGAAGAAAAGATTCTCGGTGCCGAAGACCGGATTCAAGAACTGGAAAGCGACATTTACAACGCTTTGTTAGCCGCCGCAGCCTCGTACATTAAACCGATACAACTGGATGCCCGTATCATTTCTCACATCGACACGTTAATCTCTTTTGCCAACATCGCCATAACGAACAATTATCATCGGCCGGAAATCAATGACTCGTTCAACATCGACATAAAAGCCGGGCGCCACCCCGTGATCGAGCGTCAACTTCCCCCGGGAGAAAACTATATCGACAACAACCTTTACCTCGACAACGAGAAACAACAAATCATTATCATCACCGGACCGAACATGGCCGGTAAATCCGCCCTCTTGCGCCAGACCGCGCTGATCGTGATCATGGCGCAAGCCGGATGTTTTGTTCCCGCGGCTTCGGCAAAAATCGGGTACGTGGATAAAATCTTTACCCGTGTCGGGGCTTCCGACAACATCTCCCTCGGTGAATCCACCTTCATGGTCGAAATGAACGAGGCGGCCAATATTCTGAACAATATCTCCGACCGAAGTCTGGTATTATTCGATGAACTCGGACGAGGTACCTCCACGTACGACGGTATTTCGATAGCCTGGGCAATCGTGGAATTCCTGCACGAGAACCCGAAAAATAGAGCCAAAACGCTATTTGCAACCCACTACCACGAACTGAACGAAATGGAACGTTCCTACCCGAAGATCAAAAACTTCAACGTGTCGGTGAAAGAAGTAAACAACAAAGTAGTCTTTCTCCGTAAACTCGTAAAAGGCGGCTCCAACCACTCATTCGGTATTCAGGTCGGCAAAATGGCAGGACTGCCGCAATCCGTGATCAAACGCTCCTCGGAAATACTGAAGCAATTGGAAAACGACCGCAACGCCAGCGGTTCGATCCAGAAAAACGTTTCCAAGATCGGCAACGAACGGGAAGGCATCCAACTCAGCTTCTTCCAACTGGAAGACCCCGTGTTACTCCAAATCCGGGACGAAATCGCCGGACTGGACATCAACAGCCTCACCCCGCTTGAAGCACTTAACAAATTAAACGAGATCAAAAAGATTACCGGAATTTAAATAACCTGTAAAACAAGCTAATTTACATAGAGGAGGCTGTCTGAAAAGTCAATTTACATAGAACTACCACCCCTAGCCCCTCCTTACACAGGAGGGGAAACCGCTTGGTAATC
>OGIE01000259.1_pt1 | contig 78372 bp, 61 predicted proteins | sample 1571581 | NCBI WGS metagenome assembly OGIE01 (sample SAMEA2582021, study PRJEB24529) | metagenome | biome: Human gut stool | place: China | collected 2011
TATCAGGGCTCGTTCGGGACTTCCACCCTATAGCGTACGCCCATGCTGGGCGTACCGTGATAGCTACACCCTTTATAGCAAAAGGTGTAGCCTCAGATAATGGATGTTTATCACGTCGGAATACAAGTGGCATTTGTCAGTATCCAACTCTGCAACTAGCTCAACCCAGGAAAGGAGCTATAAAATGAAGTTTTGGGAGTTTTTATCTTGATATATTAAAAAAAACTATATATTTGTATCCAATTCTAAATCTAGCTGCGTATGAAACTGATTGCAGAAAGTGGTTCGACAAGAACTGAATGGGCCTTGGTTGAAGATAATCATCTGATACAACGTGTTTTTACTGAGGGCCTTAATCCTTTCTTCCAAACCCGAAGAGAGATCAGCCGAAGTGTGCGTTTAGGTTTACCCGAAACTTTTTTCAAAAGAAAACTGGAACAAGTATATTATTATGGAGCCGGTTGTACTTCCTATGAGAAAAAGAATGTATTGGGTGCCTCATTAGTAGCACAGTTTAAAACCCCAATCCAAGTAGAGAGTGATTTACTTGCGGCTGCTCGTGGCCTATTTAAATGTGAAGCTGGAATTGCCTGTATTTTAGGTACCGGATCTAATTCTTGTTTTTACAACGGAAAGATTATAGTAAAAAATGTCAGAGCAGGTGGGTACATATTAGGGGATGAGGGTAGTGGTGCTGTATTAGGTAAACATTTCCTCTCAGATGTGTTGAAAGGTTTAGCTCCCAAAGAGGTGATGGCTGACTTTTTTGAGAAATTCCGTATTAGCCCCAATGAAGTGATGGAGTCAGTATATAACCGCCCATTTCCTAATCGTTTCCTCTCCACCATTTCTTACTTCTTAGCAGATTATACGGATGATGATTATGTATATGAATTGATAACGACCAATTTACGCAACTTCTTCACTAGAAATGTGTGCCAATACGATTATATGAGTTATCCTATCCGCTTCGTTGGTTCATTGGCTTACAGCTATGCTACGGTTCTTAGAGAGGTAGCTAGTGAATTTGGCATTGAACTGGATGTTATCGAAGAAACTCCGATGAGTGGTTTAATTGACTTCCACTCACTAAATATTGAAGAACCTTAATATTTGTATATAAAGCATATCAAAAGCAGCACATTCTCTTTTGAATAGCAAAGATATAAATATAAAGTTAAATAAATGCAAAGGAATGTTCTTGATATTAAATTATAATATATCTTTGCTAAGAAGAAACGAAGAAATAGCGTTTCATCACCTTTGTTAATAACGAGTTTATCTCTTAAAACAACCAACTAAAGTATAACAGTCTTTAGTGTATTTTAATTTTTGGTTAATGATCAATTTACCAAGTTCTCTTGGAACTTGGTAAATGTTTAAAAAGAATAAGAGAGATAAAATATAAGTTAAACCTATAAATAGAGAAAACGCCTATGGAACAGAAACTTGTCTAACAGAAGAAATAGCTAAAGCTATTCCTATACTGACTATCCTTGCCCTAATTTTTAGAGAGAACTATTTAATTAATAACAAAATCATCAATCTTTTTATGAATGAAGATCGCAAAAAACGAGGACTAACCAATAAGTTCCTCATAACAGTAGCAATAAGTGCACTGTTCTTAAGTAGCGGTAACGTAATGGCTGCTCCAACTGACTCGGATAATGTTTTGGAAGTAACAGAGCAGTTACAGTCTATCACCGTTACAGGTTTAGTCGTAGATGTGGCAGGCGAGCCTATTATCGGTGCTAGCGTGGTAGAAAAAGGAACCACTAATGGAATTGTAACCAACCTTGACGGTAAGTTTACTTTGAGTGTTAAACCAGGCGCTACTTTAAAAATATCATTCATCGGTTACCAACCACAAGAAGTGAAAGCAACCTCAACTATGAAAATCATCTTAAAGGAGGATACTGAATTATTAGATGAAGTAGTAGTAGTTGGTTATGGTGTACAGAAAAAAGCCAACTTAACAGGGGCAGTTACTACTGTAGACTTGAATAAGACTATGGCAGGTCGCCCTCAACAAGATGTATCCAAAGCATTGCAAGGTGCGGTTCCCGGTTTGAGCATCACCACGGAAAATGGTGATATCAATGGGAGTGCCTCGATGCGTATTCGTGGTGTTGGTACGTTGAGTAACTCAGAAAAGAGTAATCCGTTGATTGTGGTGGATGGTGTTCCTATGGATGACATATCTTTCTTAAATACACAGGATATTGAAAGTATTTCTGTATTGAAAGATGCCGCTTCTACCTCTATTTATGGTACACGTGCCGCTTTTGGTGTTATCTTGATTAACACGAAGAGTGCCAAACCGACGGAAAAGGTTACCATTAATTATAGCAATAACTTCGCTTGGGATCAGGCAACTTACCTCCCCAACTTCCCGGATGTTCCTACTCAGCTGCTTTCTGCACTGGAAGCCAAAGCTAACGCCAACCAATATGAAGTTGAACTCTTTGGTATGTATTTCGATAAGCTGTTGCCTTATGCTCAAAGATGGGCACAGCAGAACCGTGGAAAACTGAAATATGGCGAAATGAGACCTTATCAGAGTGATAGTAATGTTGGTGATTACGCAATAATCGACGGAACTCCTTACTATTATGCCGACTGGGATGTTCAAGATATCTATTATAGCAAAGCTGCTCCTTCGCAGAGCCACAATATTTCTGTTCAGGGAACTTCAGGAAAGACTAATTACTATCTTTCTTTTGGTTATGACCAGAAAGAAGGTATCATGAAAGTACGCCCCGATGAACTGAAAAAGTACAATGTATCAGTGAATGTAACCACAAACCTGTACGATTGGTTGCAAGTAGGTGCACGTGTCAACTACTCCCGTAAAGCTTATGAGCGTCCTGATGTTTACAGTAGTACCTATCAGACTCTTTGGCGCTGGGGTTCTTTCTTTATTCCTTCAGGTACCGTCGATGGTTATGACACCCGCCTTATGGCTATGCGTAAGCAAGCATCCGACCGTAGGGAAATTACCGACCTCACTCGCATGAATGCATTCCTGAAAGCTGAGATCGTTAAGGGATTAACTCTGAATGCAGATTTCACTTATGCTATTCAGAACTTGAACAGCGGTTCGGAAGACTTCTCGGTTTATGGTGTTGACTGGTCGGGACTGCCTACCCCTAAATACATTGTTACTAAAAGCAACTCGGCAATCTGGCGGGATAATTCCAAGCAGAATACCTGGACGCTGAATGTGTATGCCAACTACGCCAAGACTTTTGCTAAGTCTCACAATCTGAATGTAATGGTTGGTGCCAATGCAGAAGAGGTAGATTACACTTATCTATATGGATACCGCAAAGGACTGTATGACGAAGCGTATCCCGAACTGAACTTGGCTAGTCAGGATGGACAACAAATAAACTGGTCGCATACTTCCCGTGCATCAGCCGGTTACTTCGGACGTATTAACTATGACTACAAGGGTATCTACCTGTTGGAGGTGAACGGACGTTATGACGGTTCTTCCAGATTCCCGCATACTGATCAGTGGGCATTCTTCCCTTCTGCCTCTATCGGTTACCGTTTCTCTGAAGAAGCTTTCTTTGCACCGCTGAAAAAAGTTATCAGCAATGGTAAGTTGCGTGCATCTTATGGTGAAATTGGAAATGAAGCTATCGGCGACTATATGTTCGAAGCAATGATTACCCAACGCGAAAATACATCTGCTTCAGGATATATTTATTGGGTAGATGGTAATGGAGCTAATGCCAATAGACTGACTCAATATAATATGCCTAAACTAGTGTCGAAATCCCTTACCTGGGAACGTATCCGCACCACTGATATTGGTATAGATTTGGGTTTCCTGAACAATGAACTGACCGTAGGATTCGATTGGTATCAACGCGAAAACCGTGATATGCTTGCTCCTGCTCAGGTTTTGCCAAACAGTGTAGGTGCCACTGCGCCTTACGATAACGCCGGTACCCTGCGCACACGCGGATGGGAGTTGAACCTCGACTGGCATCGTAAATTCGGTGAATTCAATGTGTATGCAAACTTCAATCTTAGTGACTCCAAGACAAAAGTGACGAAGTGGAGTGATGACTCTAAACTACTCAGTTCTTATTATTCGGGTAAAAATTATGGTGACATCTGGGGATTTGAAACAGACCGTTACTTTGAAGAATCTGACTTTACCGGTCAGAATGCAGATGGTAGCTGGAACTATAAATCGGGTATTGCCAGTCAGTCAGCACTTGAACGGGCTCCATTCCACTATGGCCCGGGCGATATAAAGTTCAAAGATTTGGATGGCAGTGGAGCGATTGACGGGGGAAAAGGAACCGCCGACGACCATGGTGACTTGAAGATTATCGGTAATTCGCTTCCTCGTTACGAATATAGCTTCCACCTCGGTGGCAGTTGGAAAGGCATTGACTTGGACTTGTTCTTCCAAGGTGTGGGTAAACGTTCCGATTGGACTATTTCTTCTTTGAATTTCCCGATGATGCGTGCAGCCGACTTAGCTATTTATGATAACCAGACAAGTTATAATAGAGTGCTCTATACTGATGATTGGAAAACGATAACCGGTTATGAAATCAACCAGAATAATACCTATCCCCGTTTATATCCGGGTAATGAGGCCAAAGGTACCGTATCGGGTATTGCAAACGGTTCTAACAACTACTATCCGCAAAGCCGTTACTTGACTGATATGTCATATCTTCGTCTAAAGAATGTAACCCTCGGTTATACTTTGCCGAAGGAATGGACCCGCAAAGCTTTCATCGAAAAGGCGCGCATCTACTTTAGCGGTAGCAACCTCTTCCTGCTTTACAAGGGTAGTGACCTCCCCGTTGACCCGGAAATCAGCACTGGTGACGGTCTCTCTTATGGTGGCTGGGGACGTACGACTCCTATCACTCGTACCTTCTCATTCGGTATCCAGGTAACCTTATAATAACCATTAAAACAATAAGAATGATGAAAAAACTATTCATATACGCAACAATAGTACTGACGGGCTTGACGAGTTGTAATGACTTTCTCGACAAGGCACCTCTGGATGCCTTTACCAATACTTCTGCATATTGGAGCAATACAAGTAACCTTGATAACCAATGCAATACGTTCTATAACAATTACTCGGGTTATGGAAATGGTAGCGGTGGCGGCTGGTTCTATTTCAAGACGCTGAGCGATGACCAAGTGGACTATCAGTCAACTGTATGGACTTATACAAGTGTAGTTGCTACTTCTACAAATTGGTCTGCTCCTTTTACTGAGATCCGCCGTGCCAATTATATTATCGAAGGATTGCAAACATCTACGCTTGATGATGCTGTTAAAGCTAATTATGAAGGCTTGGCACGCTTAAACCGGGCATGGCAATATTTTCAATTGGTTCGCATGTATGGTGATGTACAGTGGATAACTACAGTTGTAGATCCGGCAGACAAGGATGTGGTTTACGGACCGCGTACGGATCGCGATGTTGTAATGGACAATGTGCTTGAAGACCTGAACTATGCTACCACTACAATTACGGGCACCAACAAGCAACGCTTCACCGCCGATATGGCACTGGCCATGAAAGCTGACATCACGTTGTATGAAGGTACCTATTGTAAATACCGTAATGCCAATGACAATGCCGGTAAAGCTGCCGACAACACCCGTGCTGAGAAATACTTGCGTGAGTGCGTATCGGCTTGTGAAGCATTGATGGCTAAAGGGTATTCATTGAATCCGAGCTATCAGGGAAACTACAATTCTGTATCGCTGGCTTCTAATCCTGAAATGATTTTCTACAAGCCTTATTCACAGAACACCTTTATGCATTCTACCATTGACTACACTATCAATACAAGTGGTACCAGCGGTATGACTAAGAATGCCTTCGACAGTTATCTGTTCCTTGACGGCAAACCTAAAGCAACTACCACAATGGATACCGATGATGCCGCAGTCAAAGATGCAAATGGTAAATATAGTATTGAGAATGTTCTTGCCGTTCGCGACAAGCGATTGGCGGTTACCCTCGACCCTGTATTATGCTTCAAGGGTAGTGCTTATAGCCGTGCCGGAGTTGCAGCGTTTACTTCCACTACCGGTTATGGTATAGCTAAATACGATAATACGACTGAATTGAGCGTAAGCGACCGTAATAGTATTAACAAGCAGTACACAGACTGTCCGCTTTACTGGCTGTCTGTAGTCTATTTGAACTTTGCTGAAGCTAAGGCTGAGCTTGGAACGTTGACACAAGCAGATTTGGACAAATCCATCAATAGATTGCAGGCTCGTGCCGGATTGCCCGATATGACTACTCAACCTGAAGCCGATCCGGCCAATAATATGGGTGTCAGCAATTTGATTTGGGAAATTCGCCGTTGCCGCCGTTGTGAATTGATGTGTGATAATTGGACACGTTACTGGGATTTGATTCGTTGGCATAAGCTCGATTTGCTTGATTCTTCCAAGAATCCTACTATCTATCTTGGAGCTAACATGAAAAATGTAGAAAATCCGGAAATTGATATTAATGCTGATGGATATATGATTGGTTCAAACACTCTTAACCAACCACGTACTTACGAAGCCAAACATTATTTCTATCCGATACCTACAACACAGTTGACTCTTAACCCCAATATGCAACAGAATCCTAACTGGAAATAAACGAAAAGAGGCTGCACTTCTAAAGTGCAGCCTCTTTTTTTATTGCAATATGAATGATTGTTTTTTAAATAGCATTCTCCTTTACCAGATACTCTGCAATCTGCACTGCATTCAGTGCAGCGCCCTTCTTGATTTGGTCACCCACAATCCAGAAAGTCAGTCCATTCTCATTAGTCAGGTCCTTACGGATACGACCAACATAAACGGGATCTTTGCCTGCAAGGAACAACGGCATCGGATATTCCTTTTCTGCCGGATTGTCCTGCAATACCAGACCGTCACCTTTTGCGAAGGCTTCACGAGCTTCTTCTACCGAGATAGGACGTTCTGTTTCTACCCAGATGCTTTCAGAGTGGGAGCGAAGGGCAGGAACACGTACACAAGTGGCACTTACCTTAATATCAGTGTGCATAATCTTGCGTGTTTCGTGATACATCTTCATTTCTTCTTTGGTGTATCCGTTTTCAGTGAACACATCAATTTGAGGAATGAGGTTGAATGCCAATTGGTAAGCAAACTTTTCAACAGTAACAGATTCACCAGCCAATACCTGACGGTACTGTGTGTACAGTTCGTCCATAGCGGCAGCACCGGCACCGCTGGCAGCCTGATACGTAGAAACGTGTACGGTCTTTATATGAGAAAGCTGTTCGATGGCTTTCAGTGCCACTACCATTTGGATAGTAGTACAGTTCGGGTTGGCGATGATACCGCGTGGACGATCTTTAGCGTCGGCTGCGTTTACCTCAGGCACTACCAAAGGTACATCGTTATCCATACGGAAAGCACTGGAGTTGTCAATCATCACGGCACCATGTTTGGTGATGGTCTCGGCATACTCTTTAGAGGTACCAGCGCCTGCGGAAGTGAAAGCGATATCTACCCCTTTAAAGTCATCGTTGTGTTGCAAGAGTTTTACCTCGATCTGTTTACCGCGGAATGTGTATTTTGTTCCGGCACTGCGTTTAGAACCGAACAACACTAACTCATCCAACGGGAAATTCCTTTCATCGAGCACACGCAGGAATTCTTGTCCCACGGCTCCGCTTGCTCCAACAATAGCTACTTTCATTTTCTTTTGTTTTTTATTAAGTTTATAAAAATGTTCTTCCACCTTAAAAAGGATAGAATTGGCTGCAAATTTATAACAATTTGCTGTATGACAACGTATAAAATGAAAAGTTTTTTGTTATTTTGCATCGTAAACCTAAAACTTGAAGCCCATGGACTTATTTGACTTTAGTCTGAAACTTCCAATTACCGACCCTACATGGATATTTCTCCTTGTACTTCTCATCATTCTGTTTGCTCCTATTTTGTTGAACAGGCTCCGTATTCCACACATCATTGGCATGATATTGGCGGGATTGGTGATTGGTGAGCATGGGTTTAATATTCTGGCAAGGGACAGCAGTTTTGAGTTGTTCGGTAAGGTAGGGCTATACTATATTATGTTTCTGGCTGGTCTTGAAATGAATATGTCGGACTTCAAACAGAATCGTGGAAAGGCTGTGGTGCTGGGATTACTGGCATTCATCATTCCGATAGGGATTGGGTTGGTGACTAATATGGCCTATCTGAAATATAGTTTCATAACTTCTGTTCTGCTGGCGAGTATGTACGCGTCGCATACGTTGGTGGCGTATCCTATTGTTATCCGGTATGGTGTGTCCCGACATCGCAGTGTGAGCATTGCGGTAGGCGGTACGGCGGTAACGGATACGCTTACATTGTTGGTACTGGCTGTAGTGGGAGGTATGTTTAAAGGTGAATCTGGTGGACTGTTCTGGCTATGGCTGGTTGTCAAGGTCATCTTCTTGGGCGGTCTGATTATGTATTTCTTTCCCCGTATCGGTCGTTGGTTCTTCCGTCGTTATGATGACAATGTGATGCAGTTTATCTTTGTACTTGCCATGGTGTTTTTGGGAGCGGGGTTGATGGAGTTTGTCGGAATGGAAGGGATTCTCGGTGCTTTCCTTGCCGGTCTGGTATTGAACCGACTTATTCCGCATGTCTCTCCGTTGATGAATCATCTGGAGTTTGTGGGCAATGCGCTTTTCATTCCCTATTTCCTGATTGGGGTGGGGATGATGATTGATATACATGTGATTTTCGGTCATGGCAATGCGTTGAAAGTGGCGGGTGTGATGATTGTGGTTGCACTGACGGGTAAGTGGATTGCTTGCTGGCTGACACAGAAGATATATAAGATGGGAGCCATTGAACGGGAGTTGATGTATGGACTGAGTAATGCACAAGCTGCGGCTACATTGGCTGCGGTGTTGGTGGGTTATAACATTATACTGCCCAATGGCGAACGCTTGCTGAATGACGATGTCTTGAATGGTACGGTGCTATTGATTCTTGTAACCTGTGTGGTGAGTTCGTTCATTACTGAGCGTGCTGCCCGTAAAATAGCCATTGATGAGGCGCATCTGGAGGAAGAGAATCGTCCGGCGGAATTAGAGAAGATTTTGATACCGGTTGCTAATCCGGATACGATTGAAGACCTCATAAACCTGTCGTTGGTGATACGTGACCCGAAGCAAAGAGATAATATGATGGCCCTGAATGTGATTAATGATAATAATGCTTCGGAAGCTTTGGAAATTCGTGGGAAGCGCAATCTGGAGAAGGCGGCGATGATAGCGGCATCGGCGGATGTCCCATTGAAACTGATTAGCCGTTATGACCTGAATATTGCCTCGGGTATTATTCATACGGCTAAAGAACATGAGGTGACGGATGTTATTATCGGTCTGCACCGAAAGGTGAACATCGTGGACTCTTTCTTCGGTATGCTGGCGGAGAATTTGCTGAAAGGTTTGCATCGGGAAGTGATGATTGCCAAGCTCCTGATGCCCATTAATACGATACGAAGGATTAATCTTGCCGTTCCGCCGAAAGCGGAATATGAAGCAGGTTTTCAGAAGTGGGTGGAACATTTCTGCCGTATGGGAAACATGTTAGGGTGCCGGGTACACTTCTTTGCCAATGAGGAAACAACCGGACTTCTGCAGATGCTGGTGAAGAAACGATATAGCACAACTTCAACGGATTTCTCCCGCTTAGATGATTGGGGCGATTTGCTGTTATTGACCGGACAAGTGAATTACGATCACTTATTGGTGATTATAAGTGCCCGTCGTGGTTCTATTTCCTATGACCCTGCGTTTGAAAGACTTCCTGCCCAGCTAGGAAAATATTTTGCCAACAATAGTTTGATAGTGCTTTATCCGGACCAGTTGGGAGAACCGCAGGATATGTTGTCCTTCTCCAACCCACGAGGAAACAATGAGGATCAGCATTACGAAAAAGTGGGCAAGTGGTTCTATAAGTGGTTTAAGAAAAGTAATTAATGATAAAGTGATTAGTGGTTAGCAGGATGGAAGATTGGCGACAAAGGACACAGCTCTTGTTAGGTGAAGAGAAGATGGAGCGGCTGCGGCAAGCACATGTGCTTGTTGTCGGTTTGGGTGGAGTAGGAGCATATGCGGCGGAGATGATTTGCCGTGCCGGGGTAGGACGTATGACAATTGTAGATGCGGATACGGTGCAGCCTACAAATATAAACCGCCAACTTCCGGCTTTGCATTCCACATTAGGACAGAGTAAGGCAGAAATATTGGAGAAGCGTTTTCGGGATATTAATCCGGAGATTGAACTGAAGGTGCTGCCTGTATTCCTGAAAGATGAAAATATTCCCGAACTACTGGATGCGGCGTCTTATGATTTTGTGGTGGATGCCATTGATACATTGGCTCCGAAGTGTCATTTGATAGCAGAAACCTTGCAGCGGCGCATTAAGATAGTTTCCAGCATGGGTGCCGGTGCAAAGAGTGATATCACTCAGGTCCGTTTTGCTGATATATGGGATACTTACCACTGCGGATTGAGTAAAGCCGTGCGGAAACGGTTACAGAAAATGGGGATTAAGCGTAAACTGCCGGTGGTGTTCAGTACGGAACAGGCAGACCCCATGGCAGTGTTGCTGACCGAAGATGAGATGAATAAGAAATCTACGTGCGGAACAGTCAGTTATATGCCGGCGGTATTCGGATGTTATCTTGCAGAGTATGTGTTGAAGAGATTATAAATAAGATGATACAATTAGAAGGAATAACCAAGAGCTTCGGTAACTTGCAAGTTTTGCGAGGCATCGACCTGAATATAGATAAAGGAGAAATTGTCAGCATTGTCGGCCCGAGTGGTGCCGGGAAAACTACTTTGCTCCAGATAATGGGAACACTGGATGCCCCTGACAGCGGAATGGTAATCATTGACGGCACCCTGGTGAGCCGGATGAAGGAAAAAGAACTGTCTGCTTTTCGCAATAAGCATATCGGTTTCGTATTCCAGTTTCACCAACTCTTGCCGGAGTTCACCGCATTGGAAAATGTGATGATTCCTGCCTTCATTGCTGGTGTGGGGCAGAAAGAAGCTACAGCTTCCGCAATGGAATTACTGGAGTTCATGGGATTGTCGGACCGTGCCGAACATAAACCAAATGAACTTTCCGGTGGAGAGAAACAACGTGTGGCCGTAGCCCGTGCCCTTATTAATCATCCGGCTGTGGTGTTGGCCGACGAGCCTTCGGGTAGCCTGGATACGCATAATAAGGAAGAGCTGCATCAACTTTTCTTTGACCTCCGCAACCGTTTCGGACAAACGTTTGTCATTGTCACCCACGATGAAGGACTGGCACAGATTACAGACCGCACGGTGCATATGGTGGACGGGGAAATCAGCAAAGAGATGTAGGAGAGGATTTGCATCCTCTCAGTTCCCCGTACTCATTACTCCCGAATCGTTATCACTGTTATTCACCTTCCTCTATTTCTATTTTTTGTGCAAAAGCTCCCTGTGCCATGCTGCCCAGCAGTATGGCTATTAATAATCTTTTCATTGTGATAGTATGATTTTAGTTCCTTATCTCGGAATGGCCTTTTCTGTTTTCAGGTTGTTTGTTACTAATTAGACGAAGGAGAGGCTGCAAAAGTCGCATTAAAATGTGAAAAAAGTGAATTACGGGAGTTAAGCTGCCGCATCGCCACTTTTATCTCTTTTCGCTACGACGGTTAAGGAAAATCGTAGTAGGCTTTTATTCTTTCCACCATGGAGAAAGTTTCTTTCCATCACGGGGAAAGTTTCTTTCCACCATGGTGGAAAGAAAAAACCTCCATGGTGGAAAGAATAGATGTTCGGATGAAAAAGGCTAACTTGTAGTAGGAAAAAAGCATAGGAGTGCCTGAGAAAGGAGCTAACTATTGGAAGAAACTCATATCTGAAGAGAAATGAATTCTTTCACCCAGAGGACCCAGAGTTTTTATACTTCTAATTCAGAGATAATTATAACCTCTGTGTCCTCTGTGGTGAAAAGATTCATAACCCAATAATGTATGAAGCAAAGTAAACTAACACACGGCTCCCTGTTTAGCGGCATTGGCGGCTTTGAATTAGGGGCTGAAATGGCAGGTATTGACACTTTGTGGAATTGTGAGATAGAAAAATTTCAAGGTGAAATATTAAAAACAAGATTTCCTCATGCAGAAAGATTCACAGATATTACAAAAACAACCGGCCTCCGATATGTGGACATCATTAGTGGAGGATTTCCGTGTCAAGACATCAGTGTTGCCGGAAAGCGTGAAGGTATTAAAGGGAAGCGTTCCGGGTTATGGAGCGAAATGTACCGAATTGTACGGGAAGTTAGACCTAAATACGTCATCATTGAAAATTCGCCAGCTCTCACTATTTCCGGTCTTGAACAAGTCTTATGCGACCTTACCAAAATCGGGTTTAACGCGGAATGGCAATGTATATCAAACTACGCTTTTGGATACCCGCACAAAAGGGAAAGACTTTATCTTATTGCCTACTCCGACAAAATCGGATTACAAGGCGACATTTGCAACGATGGACGTTTTAACTCGATATTTAAAGAGTGGACATCAGATACGAGTGTCGGATATACTTGCGCAAAAAGGATTCTTGAAATCCCAGCGCATAGCATTGTTAGAAATGATGATGGGTTTCCCAATTGGTCACACAGAGTTGGCTCAATAGGAAATGCTGTTAATCCTTGCGTTGCAAAATACCTATTTGAATGTATTAAAGAGTTTGATAAACAATTAGCGTAAAACAAAATATAAATATGAATAAGAAAGAAGTAATTAAAATGGCGGAGAAATATTCAGGTAGGACTATTTCTCAAGTAGATTATATGGCTGGCTTTCAAGCTGCTTGTAACATTGTCAGAGAAAAAATTGAAACTTGCCATAACGAAGAGTTCTGTGATGAGATGGAAGAACTTGCACAGGTTGCATATATGGATTTATCTTTCGATGATTAACGTAAATCCAATAAAAACTTGAATAAGAAAGAGCATTCCAGTTACATCAATTGTGCTAACTTAGAATTAATTGTTACATTTGGGAATTATTTACGAATTGAACGAATTATGGTCAGCGACAAAGATTTCAAATTACTAAAACACCAAAGCAAGGGATATGATGTTTTCTTGCAGGGAGAAGATGCAGAGAGTGGATATCGTCCAGATTATGTGCTCAAAAGAAACAATGAATATATAATATTGGAATCGGAAAACGCAACAAGTAGAAAAACATTTATTGGAGGTATGCTAAAAGCAGCTCATTTCCTGACAGGAAGCAACTTCGGAATATTAATTTATGTAATGACTCCTAAGAAAAACACTCAAGTTTCATCAATAGCAAGACAAATAAAGACATACTTTGATTACATTAGAGACATAACCAATTTGCGGAAAATATATGTGATTGAAGCTGATAAATATATAATGAATGGAGATGCCATCTCAATAGATTCAGAAGAATTTAAAAAATTATCTGTATGTATTGAATAAGTAGAAAACAACTTAAAAAGATTTTTGAAGTTTTGAATTAATCTTATTTATTTATACCTTTACAAAATGTAATAAATTTAATGGCATTAATTATGGATAAAGTAAATAATTTATGGGTGGCTTGCGATAAATACGGCTCACTTAAGCTTTTTTTTGAAGAACCATATTCTGTTGAGGGAGAATGGTATTCAAATTCTGATTCTGCAAAGGAGATTGATAATAGTCTTGTAAAGGAGAATATTAGTTATGAAGAGAGTCCTCAGAAAGTTCTTTTGGTGATTAGAGACTGTTAATAATCAGTCTTTACTTTTGCCACAAAGAGTAAGAAGTAGAATGAATAAAGAAGGCTGTTGTGTGAATAGACAACGGCCTTTCTTGTATTCAGTAGTTATTATCGTTACCTTTGTATCAGGGTAATCAATTAGTTTTTGGGGTATGAAAAAATGTCGTCAAAAGATAGTAGGGCGTAGTTATGCGCACCGCGTAGCAGAAGTAAACCGCATTTATGATGAACATGCCGGGAGCGGACTTAGCAACAGGGAGATTTTGCGTCGCTATATCTGGCCCTCATTCTTCATTTCCGAGAAAACGTTCTATAATCTTATCAATGCAAGTGCTGACCCGCGCATCATTGAACAGCAGGACGACCTGAAACGTCAACTTTCGTTGTTCTGAATCTCATCGGCTATGGAAGTCGTATATTCCATTTCATAAACTTTAATGCCGCCTGGCAGCGAGAACTGACGGGTGGCACGACGCACCAGTACGGTGGCACAGCCATCGAACTGCCATCCATGTAGTGCGCTGTTCAGGCGCGAGGCCAGACGCATGCGTTCGGCAGCGTGTTGTTCCTGGGTGCTGCCGTAGTGGGTGTCGTCGTAGCAGTCGAAGGCAAGGCGGACGGTGACGGTGGTCTTGCCATGCTGGAGGTTACCCTTCAAGTTCTCCCAGATGGTTTCGGGGATACTGATGAGGACACAAGGGAAAGTTACCGGGTACTGGTCTTCGCCGTTAATGAGTGCTTCCAGTTGGCCGCAATCTTCGTCGATGAGGGAGACGGTGTCGCCCATTTTTTCGGCGATTTGCTTCTGAATGTCGTTAAATAGTTGTTCCATATTCGTTTAATTATTGATTTATGAATTGATAATCTTTCCTATTTCCTGTTCAAACTTGCCACTTACTTTCTTAGTGAGCTCCGGTCCGGGCTTGGCGGGCATGAACTGGCGTTGCGGGATGGTGACGGTGAGCTTTGCCTTTTTGGTGAGAGCGAGGCGTTTCCAGTTCAGTGCCTCTTCCGATGCGTTTTCTTCGCGTTGTTTGCGGACTTTCCCGCCACGTTTCATCTTTTTCTTGATGCCGGCGGCCTTGTAGTACATGGCCCAGGCGAACTTCCGCATCTTGGGGGTGACGGTAGGACGGGTGACCCCGCCGCTGTTGTGCACCCTGGCGTAAGGCACACGGGTGAAGACGATTACCTGTCCGTCGCCTGGTGTGTACTGGATGTTTCGGGAGAGGTAATTCCTGCCGGAGAGTAGCGGGCCATACTGGGAAGCGGCTCCTTTCCCGCCGCTCCGCTGCCTGTTGGTTTCCTTCCATTTGTGGAAACCATTGTGCGTGAAGCCGCCATTCCGAAAGTCTTCCTCAATGTGGCGCTTGGCGATGTTTCCTGCCAGTACGGGCATCTTGCGATGTATCAGGTCGGACAGTTGCTTCTGCTTTTTCAAGATGATACGGTTAAATTCCTGAATGTTCATGGCTTCTTATCTTTAAAAAACAGTTTCACAGCGTCCTTGGCACCCTCATACGCATTGGCTACATACGGATGTGTATCGCTGAACAATTTGCCGTCTTGCCCCGGATTATTGTCCAGTCCCGGTGCAGGCTGGTCTTTCGGGGCGGTACTTTCTTGCGGTGCCCCGGTGGGCGGTTCGTCGGTGGCAGAGAGGGGACATTTGCAGTTCCAGCGGTCACCCGGGCGGTGGGCACTCCAGAAGGGGTGGTTTATCGGCAGGATGGTTCCCCAGAAATCGATGTGGTCGGCTCCGGGATTGGCACTGGTGCTGGGCATCCATTCCAGATTTGGCAGGATGTCGGCGTATTGCTCGAAACGTTGCCAGTCGGCCGCTTGGCGGGCACGGATGACGGCGGTGTCGTATTCCGTTTTCAGCCAGTGCCCCACGTGGTGGTCCAGCATCGGGTGCACGTCTTCTTTCCACTGTTTAAATGGTTTTAAATCACCGTTTGAATCGTACATCCGGGTGGCGATATCGTTCTGCATGCGATGCACCTTGAAAGCGGAGAAGACGGCGTTGCTCTGGTCTATCTTCCGGCGGAACTCTACAGGGATTTCGGCGGATGATGTGCTGATACCTTCGGCGGTGGCTTCGCTGAAAATGCGGAAAGTCTCGTTGAAAAGATTTTCTTCAATCTCCGTCATGGGGTGGAAATCTTTCTCATAAATGTGCTTCAAGGCTCGTTGCAGGGCTTTGTCGTCGAAGACGAAGGCGGTGCTTACGTCATCGTCATCAGCTTTGCATTGCAAGGGCATGGCGGTGTCGGACATGTAATCAATCTCATCCGGATCAGGGAGCTGCTGGTCTTCATAATAGAGATTGTTGACTACCAATCTAAAGCCCCGTTGTTGTGCGGGGCGTCCGCGAAAAAAGAGTTGGCACGGTTCTGAGGTTGCTGCGGGTCCTTGCCTTTGTCAAAAGGAACATCCTTACCGGTAGAAGATTGCATCATTTGAGCGAATGGATTATTCGCTTTCTTCTTCTCTTCCATTTCCGCCTTCAGTTGCTCGTAGTTGTCCGGACGTTCGATGTTCAGTTGTTCGTACAGGTAGTCGTCATCCAGCGGAAGGTTGAATACATTGACGGCTTTCTCCAGCAGTTCCGCTTTTACCTTTACCTGTTCCAGGTCCGCTTCTTCCACATAGACGAATTCTCCCCCTTGGGTGTTTACGCCCAATGCTGCGAACTGGTCGGTCATGTCATAGTTCAGCAGGTTCAGGATGCCGAGGGCGTCCTGAACTACAAGCTCCTGTTCTACTTTATTATGTACGGTGCCCAGTGCTTGCGTACCTGTTTCGCTGGCTTCGGTGGTAAGGGTGTTGCCCAGTACGGCCTTGCTCAATTCTGCGTTGCAACGGTCTACGAAAGTGCTGTATAATTCACTGCTTCCGGTTGTGTTTCCGGTTTCCACAAAGTCCAGGTTGGAACCTTCAGGGCAGAAATAGGTGGAGCCGCCTCCTTGATTCCTGGCAGCGTCCATCGTGGCAGTCAGTGCTTCCGGGTCGGCAGCATCGTAGATGTATTTACGTACCGGCATACCGAATATCTCAGAGAATTGCGCCCAGTCTCCTATGGTGCCACGCTTGTAGATGACGTAGGGCGCAGTGCGTGCCAGGATACCCAGCGGCTCCTTGCCCTGTATCATCAACAGGTCGGGATATTCATCAAAGTTTTCGCCGTTAATGTCGTTCTGACGGGTTTTGATAATGCGCAGCACAGGGTCTACATGTTTGCGGGGTACGAGATAATAATCTATCCAACCTTTCTTATTGATATAGAACTGTACCAACGTGAACCCCCAGTATTCGGCATCCAGTGCGTCGCCGAGGAAGCGCAGGAACCAGGGTGAGGAAATCTGTTCGTTCACTTTGTCGTCGGGTATGCCGTTGCGCCTGAATTCAATCTTGCGGCCCAGTACGCCGCTTTTTCGTTTCTGCACCACTGAGAACAGGTGCGGGTCCATCAGACTCTCGCTGTAGATGTCGTAGATTTTGACGCGCTGTGTAAAGTCTACGTTCTCCATGCTCCGGATACCCTGCATGTAGTCGTCCAGTCCGATGCCGAAACGTTGGGCCTGGGTCAGTATGATGGTTGCACCCGGACGGGTAACATTGCTGCCTTCGGTGATACGCTGCTTGCTTTTGGCGGCTTTGTTCTTGAATGTGGGGAATTTACTGAAGATGCTCATAAGTGATTTGTTCGTTTAGGGTTACTACTCATCAGCCAGGGGCTGTTTTGCTTCTGTATATCTTCCGGCAGTTTCGGTGCGCCGTCTATGGTGACCTTGAATGCCGCCACTTGTTTCAGCCACTCCACCGCCCTGTCGTAACGGTCTTTACGTATCTGCGACATCTTCTGCGGATTGTGGATGCAGAACAGGTGATATACGGCAATATCTATTGCCATCATCAGGATAAGCTGGTTTCGCTCTTTGCCTTCGGCAGAGAATATAGCGTCCACATCGTAGCGGGCACTGAGATATCCGCGCATCTCGGCGATGGCGCGGTCTTCGCAGATTTCGACAACGGCATCGTCGTCACGGGTCAGCCTGCCCAGTATTTCGCTGTGAATGCTGGCGTCGTAATCTTCGGATTGAATAAACTGGCTCATTTTAATTATTAATTTTTAATTATTAATTTGCTTGTCACAGTCGTTTAGAGTTCCGGCGAGCATTGTAGTGCATCACGGTCACCGGTTCCAGTTGTTGTACTTTCTTTTTCAGGATACGCAGGCCGCCTTCCACACAGTCCGGCCCGTCGGCGGGGAATTTCAGACGCAGGGTGAAGAGCCGGAACTGGTCGTCCAGACGCTTCATGTGCAGATTGTTTTTCTCGGCTTCGTTGAGGATAAGATTGCCTTCCCGGTTCAGTGGTTCGAGGTTGGCTTCTATGCGGGTGCCTTTATCCGTTTTGCGGGCTTCGTCGGGCTGGATATACAGCTGGATATTTCGTTCGCGGCGTACTTTGCCTACCAGAGGCTTGAATACCTGTTGGAAGAATGGGTCTTGCAACTTGTTGTTTTCCATGTAGCAATACACGGGTACTTTGCCGCCCACATACTCCAGCAACTGCACATACCAATCAATGAAGTCAGCATTCAGACCATGATCCAGGCGAACATTAATGACATAAACTTTCTGCCCGATTAATCCCATGAGGATACAGCTTTTTGTGCTGCTGTTTTTATTCTTGCTTTCACCGGGGGCAGGGTCTCCGTAAATCACGAGAAACTGAAATTTCTTCAGGTCAGGTACTTTGCCGTAGGTCAGTTCCTTGAAGACTTCCCCTTCCGTCACCGGGTTATTGAAATATTCCGTCTGCTGGGCGGCGGTGCTGATATTACTTAAAGCGATATCAATAAGTTCCTCCGTATTCTTTGAGGGCCAAGTGCTATGCCCGTTTTCATCGCGTATGTTCACTATATCCCAGTGCTTTGCCATCTGCCCGGCACGTACTACACAACAATCACGTGCAATGATGTTGCCGCAGAATATGACAAGTGTCTTAACCGCCGTATCACGTGTTCCGTACAATGCACTTTCCCACCATCTCCAGTTCTTGTCTATAGTGTCCGGATTGCGCACGGCTTCGTCCGTGTCGAAGTCATCCACTAGCAACACGTCCGGACGAATGGCGCCGTTCCTGCTACCACGGGGCGCATTACCCGCCCCCACGGCACGAAACGAGCAGCCACATTTGGCTATGAATTCCTCGGCACACCAGTTACCCAGGTTGACCTGAACTCCGTAATAGGCACGTATTAAGGCATTTTCCTCGAATTGCTTCTTGTATGGGTCGAGCAGGCGTGTGGCACTGTCCTGCGTGGCAGAAGCCATCATCACGTTGAACTTCTTTTTTGTGAGTGCCAGGTACATGATGATGAACATTACCGTTGTGCTCTTTGCCAAACCACGTGCCCACGAAAGTACCTCAAACCATTCCTCGTGCTTAATACAACGGCGAATGGCCTTTATATGGAAGTCAGCAAACTCGAACTTGCAGTAATCCGAAAAGAAGAACTTTATCCATTCTATCGGATCGGCTTCCAAGCGTGCACGGTCTTTTGCTATCTGCGCCTGCGTCAGGTTCACGTCCGAATTCTGGCGGCGAAGTCCGGCTTCATAGAACACCGCCCATTCGCGGAGCGCGTCCCTGTCTTTCTGTGTCTGTGTCATAAGCTATCCTTTATAAAAGCGTCCCACAAACGAAGAAACTCTTTGCTTTTATCCAGGTCGAACGGGCGCAGCCAGTTGATGAACTTCATGCCTACGCTAATGATATCCGCAATACCGATATCCGTTTCCATTTTTTTAATGGCTGTTGCCAGTTTGTTCAGGGTGTCTGCCTCGGCAGCCGTGGCATAGCGCTGGCCTTCCGGGCGTTCACTGATGACGCGGTTGATTTCCGCCACCTGCCGGTGCAGGCTGGCTACCTGTTGTTCGCGAGTCAGCGTCATGCCCACCTTCATCTCTTCCCATTTCTCCGCAGCAATCCAGCGGTTAACGGTTTTGCGGGCTACACCTACTTTGTCCGCTATTTCCTGTTGCGTCAGGTTATCTTTCAAATAGAGCGTACGGGCGTAGTCTTTTTTCTGTTGCGTGGTTAAATCTGCCATAACTATCAGTAATTAGAATTTACGCAAAGTTCATCATCCCGTGTGTGACCGGGAAAAAATCGCGGAGTGCTTACCAAGAACGGCACAGCCTCTATACACTTGTCCGTAAGGGTTACACACTTTTTTGTGTGGCTATCCTTATAGACATAGCTTTGCGGCAAATAAAGCAAGAAACCGCATGACTGTTTTTAAATCCATACTGAACGAACAGACCGCCTGCCTGCTGCTCTACGGAGAAATCAGCGACGAAGGTGGCGAGGGCAAGATAGCCAGCCGGGACATCGTGAACGAACTGATGTATCTGGACGCTGGCTATGAGAACCTGAATATCCGTATCAACTCTATTGGCGGCGATGTTTACCCCGGCATTGCCATCTTCAACGCCATCCGCCAATGCAAGAGCAATGTCACAATCTATATTGACGGCATTGCCGCCAGCATAGCCGGTGTCATAGCTTTGTGTGGCCGTCGTGTAGAGATGAGCCGGTATGCCCGCATGATGCTGCACAACGTCTCCGGCGGCTGCTACGGCAACAAGAAGGACTTGCAGGATATGATATCTACGATTGAGAGCCTCGAAGACACCATTGCCGAAATCATCAGCGAACGCTGTGGCAAGGACAAGGAAAAAGTGAAGAGTACCTACTTCGACGGCACGGACCATTGGCTGAAAGCCGACGAAGCCCTCGGGCTGGGACTTATTAACGCTATCTATGATGTGGAAGCCGTGCCCGCAGAGAGCACCACGGACGATATATACCGCATATTTACTAATCGGCTGGAGCTGGAGCAACAGCCACAAAACCCTGATAAAATGAAACTGGAAGATTTTAAAAAGATTCCCCGCTTCGCCAACTGTGCCGACGAGGCGGCGGTGATGGCCATGCTTGGCGAAACAGCTGGGAAAGCCGACAAGGCCGATGACCTGGAAAAGGAGAACAGCGAGTTGAAACAGCAATTGCAACAGCAGGAGGAAGAACGGATTGAAGCCACCGTATCGGATGCCGTGACGGATGGACGTATCGGTGCCGACCAGAAGGACACCTACAAGAACATTCTGAAAGCAAACTTTAAAGATGGAATGAGCGCCTTGAAGGCACTGAAACCAAAGAAACTGCTGAAAGATAAACTGGAGAATCAGGAACCGCAAGGTGAAAGCCCTTGGGAAAAGCGGCAGAAAGAAATTCGTGAATCCCGTAAAAAGTAGTCGCTATGGTACCGATTAAAAATCCAAAGAATGCCAAACTGGGCGGCTCGTCCTATTTTGGCAAGAATGTCGGCAGCAGTGTGCGAAGTGCCGGCAGTGCCCCGCAGATACGCGGACGGCAGAAAGTGAAAATGTGATGCGCACTGGCGCGAATTAATAATTGACAGTTAATAATTAATATTTAAAAAGACAATGGCAATTCAAGGATTGAATACCACCAATTATGGTGGTGAAGTACTGGAACAGGTGCTTACTCTTGCCACCACCGGCAACGAACTGGTAGGCAAAGGGCTTATCATGGTCATCCCCGGTATTAACAGTTCCATCAGCATTCCCCGTGTGAAGACGGGTACCATGCTGCAAAAGCGTAAAGAAGACCCCGCCAAAGCAGACAGTAAGGGAGACTTTACTTACAGTGAGCAGAAACTTGTGCCAAAAGACATGATGGCGTTCACGCTCTTCAACCCCCGTGCCTTCGAGCACATCTGGCGACCTTTTCAGCCGACAGGCGATCTTGTGTTCCGTCAGCTTCCCCAAAATATCCAGAGCCTCTTACTGAACGAACTGTTGAAACAGGTGGGCAACGAACTGGGATACCAGTATATCAACGGCGAATACAAGGATGCGGGCGACGCCTACCTGATGGACGGTATCTTGACGCAAGCCGCCAAGATACCGGACGTGGTAAAAGTGAAAACCGTTGGCGCCACCATGCTGCAACGCCTGAAGGAACTGCGCACACAAATCCCCGTGACTATGCGTAACAATGCGAATCTGCGCATCCTGATGAGCGTGGAAGACTTTGACCAGTATGATGACGAATTGACGCAGCTCGCCAACAAGGGAGCCGCCCCTACGGACATCAACCAGGAACGATATAAAGGCATTCCGTTCGAGGTGCTGACCCAATGGCCGAAAGGCTTGATAGTCGCTACCCTCTGCGATAGTGGCATGAATGGCAACCTGTTTGCCGCCGTCAACCTGCAGGATGACGAAAACGTGATCCAGATTGACAAATGGGCGAACGCCAGTGAACTCTACTTCTTCAAAATGCTGATGAAAGCAGATACACAGATTGGTTTCGGCGAAGAGTTCATCGCGCTGGATTGGCGTGCTGACGGTGCGTTCAAATCGGTAGTGGAAGAATAATGAGCCGGGGACTGAGAAATAACAATCCGGGCAACATCCGCCTGTCACGTACCTTGTGGCAGGGGGAGGTCCGCCCCTCGCAGGATAAATCATTCTGTCAGTTCAAAACTATGGCCTATGGCTATCGGGCTTTGATAAAGCTGCTACAGAATTACCGCAGGGTAAACGGATGCCGTACGATTGCCGACTTCATCAATCGTTGGGCACCACCTATTGAGAACAACACGTCAGGATATATCCGGCGGGTATGTACGGAAATGCAAGTACCCACCAACCATGTTCCTGACGTCAGGGAAAAGGCCACGATGTGCGCTTTTGCAGCCGCCATCTCCCAAGTAGAAAACGGAGAACCTGCCGTCATGGAGGACGTAGTCGCAGGCTGGAATCTGCTTTGACAGGCAAATTAATAATTAATAGTTAATAATTAAAAGACGAATGGACTTTTTGATGCAGATATTAGGCAGCCTCTTTCCAGCAGGACTGGGTGCAGCAATTGGAACAGCCGTCGGTTGGTTCTTCAATCGCCGACTTTCAAAAGCCCGCAACGGTGGAGATATTGATGCTGCCTACATGGATAACATTCAGAACCTCCGTTCGGACCTATTAAATTCTATCAATGAAAACAGAAAACTCTACAGGGCTATCGCCCGACTTGATCGCACGGTGGCTCGCGCTACTACTTGTCGTCACTGGAACGATTGCCCTATCCGTAACGAGTTGCAAAAGTCCGGTGCCGACGGTGACAACCACCCGTTTTCTAAACGACAGCCTGCAAAACGTCCGGCGATCCGTTCTGACCCTCCTCCCGGTTCCGGCCAGCGAAGCGCGGACGAAGTTGCCGATGGCTCAACTGACCGCACTGCCGGAGGGCGCGGGATATAGCGCCAGCAGCGGACAAGCCACCGCAAGCGTGATGCGTGGAAAGGGAGATACATTGATAATCACTTCCACCTGCGACAGCCTGGCACGGCAAGTGATATCGCTAACGGAAGAACTGACCCGCATCCGCAACGAAACAGGTGAAGAAGTGGAAGAACCTCCTCCGCAGGTGGTGCATGAGCCCACCGGATGGCAATGGTTTCAAATATGGATAGGACGGCTGGCCGTTGCCACCCTTATTCTAATAGTAATTAAACGGCGATTAAAACGTACTTAAATAATATAGAGATTATGGCAAAACAAGGATATGTAAACGGTAGTGACCTGTTGATGTCAATTACCGGCAAGGCGTGCGGACATTGTACCAGTCACACCACAACTTATAATAGTGAGACAAAAGATCGTGCGGTGAAGCCCGCTTCAACCGAATCGGCTGCTAATGCCGGATTGTTCAAGGAAAAGACCGTGACCGGACTCAGTGTCCAGGTTAAGTGTGAAGGACTCCGCTTTTACGGCGAAGAGGAGAGCGGTATGAAAGACCTGCTCGCCAAATGGAAAGTAGGCGGAACAGTGGAGCTGAAAGGCTTTGCCCGTGGCGGTGATGCTGCACCTTACATGAGTGGTAACTTCATTATTTCTTCATTGGAAGAATCCGCCCCGGCAGGTGATGACACCACTTACAGTGTGACTTTCGACAATACCGGAGCAGTGACTATCACTGAAGACAAAGTAGACGGTTCAACTGTGGAGGGCTGACGCGATGAAGAAGATTACCGTATATAACAAAGAGTACCCCATGCGCATGACCATGGGGGCTATGCGCCGCTTCAAGCAAGAAACGGGCATGGAGGTAAGCGAAATGACCATGGAAGTAAGCCTGATGGTGGTCTTCCTGTACTGTTGCGTGGCGAGTGCCTGCAATGCAGACAATATCCCCTTCGAACTGGACATCGACAAGTTTGCCGACGGGTTGGAGATGGATAAACTGACTGACTTCGTGGAAACCATGCAGCAGGATACCGGAGACTCAAAAAAAAAGAAGGTAGCCCCGCGGACATCGACGAACTGACGGGTATAGCCGTGGGGAGTATAGGGATGAGTCTGACGGATTTCTGCCACTGTACTCCCCACGAATTTTATAGCATATACCGCAACTGGGAACGTACGCAGATGCGTGAACCTTGGGAACGTACCCGGTTCCTGGCGTGCTGCGTATTGCAGCCGTATAGCAAGAAGTCATTGAAGGTGACGGATGTGTGCAGGTTTGAATGGGATGCAGAGCGGAAGGCTACGGCACCGGCGGCGGAAAGTACGAGGGAGAGGTTTGAGGAATTGAAAAAAAGGCTGGAAGAAAAAAGCGGAACATAAACAAATTAGAGTTTACGCCTGCTGAATAAATTAGTTATGATAATGAATCCCAAAGCAAGGATGGCGCATAAAAGAATACCGCCCAACACTCTCCAGGAGAGAGCAGCGTCGTATCCTTTAGGCGTTGCCAGAAAGAAGATAACCAGAATGATGAAAACGGTGCAATCTTGCTTCATAATCCTATAACAATAATTTAGTGCAAATATAATATTTTTATGGCAAACGAGGTAGAGTTCAAGTTAAAAATTACGACTGACGGCAAAGATACTTTCCATAACCTGACTATTGACGCCCAGTCACTGGACGAAGTTGTAAGGCGTGTGACTGAAAGCGCCAAGAAAGCATCAGACGAAATCCAGGAAATGGCAATGAAAAACCTGAACTGGGATACGCTGACCAATGCCATGGGACAGTTCAATAGCGGCTTGCAAAACTTAGTGGGCGGTTATGACAGTTTCGACAAGTCCATGCGTGCCGTCAATACGATGGCAGGAAAGGGTAAGGAAGGATTTGAGGCTTTGACGGATAGCGTGAGAGAACTGAGCTATAGTATCCCCATGGCACGTGAAGAGCTGGCGGGCGGACTCTATCAAGTAATTTCCAACGGAGTGCCGGAAGACAACTGGATTGGCTTTTTGGAGCAAAGCAGCAAGGCTGCTGTGGGAGGCATCGCCAATCTGGGGCAGGCTGTCACCGTCACTTCCACTATCATCAAGAATTACGGGCTTGAATGGGATGCCGCCGGAAGCATTCAGGATAAAATTCAAATGACAGCTAAGAATGGTGTGACTTCATTTGAACAACTGGCCGCAGCACTGCCTCGCGTCAGTGGCAGCGCCTCGCAACTGGGTATCAGTCTGGACGAACTGATGGCCGTATTTGCCACCACAACAGGTGTGACGGGTAACACGGCGGAAGTCAGCACCCAACTTGCCGCTGTACTTACGGCACTCATCAAACCCAGCAGCGAAGCTGCACAAGCCGCCGAGCGCATGGGGATCAGTTTCAATGCCGCCAGTATCAAAGAAGCCGGTGGGTTGCAGAACTTCCTGCAAATGCTGGATACAACCATCAACGAATACAGTGCACGCACCGGGGAACTGAAAGAAACCATTTACGGCAACCTGTTCGGCAGTGCCGAGGCATTGCGCGTTCTCACCTCCCTGACGGGTGAACAGAAGGATAAGTTCACGGAGAACATTCAGGCTATGGCAGACAGTACAGGCACCATCGACCAGGCATTCGGTGATATGACTGCCACGGGTGATGCCAACACGCAGATGCTCAAGAATCAGATTTCCGTCATGACAGACATGGTGGCATCCTTTGCCAGTGGCTATGCCCCGATAATCAACCTGGTCACCGGAATAGGAATGGCTACTATGACCGCCATGCGATTTAAACAAACCGTAATCGCTATGGTGGCCGGTATCCGTACTTATTCCTCCGCCCTACAGAATAACACCACCGTCATGTTGCTCAATCGGAATGCGTTGGCTGCTTCCGGGGTTTTGATGCGTATTCACCGCACATTGCTTGCTTCGCTCACCGCTGCCACCGGTAGTCTGACTGCCGCCACTGTAGCACTGACTGCCGTTTATACGATGGGATTGTCTCTTGTGATTATGGGTATCGCATCGCTCTTCACATCTACAGGTGACGCGGCCGAAGAAGCTGCACGGAAGCAGGATATCCTGAAAGAAAGTACCGAAGTATTTAAATCTGCCGTTGCCAATGTGAAAGGCGAAATTGATATGGAGATATCCGCCTTGCGACAACTTATCAAGAATCATGGTGATGAAACTGACAAGGTAGAGGAGTTGAACCGGAAATATGGTGAAGCTTTGGGATACCATAAGACAGCGGCAGAATGGTACGACATTCTTATTTCAAAGAGTAAAGCCTATTGCCAGGCTATTGGTTACGAGGCGCAGGCAAAAGTGCTGGCGTCCCAAAGAGCGGCCAAGGAGCTGGAACTGGACAACATTCGTAATCAAAAGCAGACACTGGAAAAGAGCGGAAAAGACAAGAAGGAAGTTACAAGCGTCCGCGGAGGAGTTAATCCATCAGTTACGTCTTATACGGTAAACACCAAGGAGTACGACCGACTGATAGAACAGGAACGCGCTCTGGAAGAAGAGACTGGACAATTACAGCAACAGTTTGATGCCTGTATGGAAAAAATGCAGGCAGGCATGGAAGAACTGGAGACAGCTGACGGTCCCCAAACGGCAAGTACGGCAGTAGACGTCATGAGCATGTCCTACACAGAATTGGGGACTGCCATTGAAGATACTGAAAAGAAATTGAAGAAACTGGCTCCTACGGAAACTGCCGAGATAAACCGTCTGAGCACCTACAACAAACAGTTGAAAGCACGCAAAGATGCGTTAGGAAAATCACTGGGACTGGGTAACATCGGTGGTAAAGGTGGCGAAGATAAGGCCATTGTTGCCAATCCTGAAAGTTATAAGGAACTGGCGAATGCCATAGACTATTATGAAAAGCAACTCCAGAAGACTAAGCCGACAGAGACCCAGGCTATTTCCCTGTTGACTGAGAAGATTAATAAGTATAAGGAACAGCAACAAGCGGTAGCCGCTCAGTTGGCGGATGCCGGACGTCCGAAGGAACTGGATACACAGGAGAACATAGACAAGGAACTGACATACCAGAAGGGTTTGCGTTCCCGCTGCACGCAAGAGAACCTGGCGGGCATCGATGCGGAGATTATGCGTTTAAATAGTCTTCGAACAGCATTTGAAGAACATTCACATGTTGTCAAGAGTCTGGATCAGATACATACCTATCAGGAGCTCGCCAATGAACTTTCTTATTACGAAGCGAAGATAAAAACCGCCACCGAAACGGAACGGGTGGAGATACAGAAGCAGATAAATGCCCTGAATGAATTGCGGGATGCCTGGGATAAACAACTGGCCGGGGTGAAACGTCCGGATGACATATCTCAATTAAATACCATTGAAAAGTTATCGGATGCCGTCAGCTATTATGAGAGCGTGCAACGCTCTCAAAGCGCTCAGGAGATTGCTGCCACTCAAAGTGTTATAAATGCGCTGAAAGAAAAGAAAGCCGCCTTGGAACGCTTGACGGAGATACCGCAGATGCAAGCGGATACGGCACGGTTGGACGGTCTGGGCGACAAGGAACTGAAACTGGAACTGAAACTCATCGGGCTGGATGGGGTCAAAGATAAAATACGCAGTTTACAAAAAACGTTGGCTGATACCAAGAATCCGCTTGATGCGAGCCAACGTAAGGAAGTGATAAAACTGATAGATTCTTATAAAAAATATGAGAAGGTACTGAAGAAAAGTTCAGTGAGTGCCATAGACGCTTGGGATGCCGTAAAAGGCATAGGAAGTGGCATGCAGAATCTGACAAACGCACTTGAAGGAAATGGTAATACTTGGGAAAGAATAGTAGGAGTAATAGATGGTGTCATACAATTGTATGAAGGTTTCAATTCTGTTATCTCTATTATAGAAATGCTGACAGGCGTGTCTTTAACGCATGCTTCAGCCAAAGGAGTGGAGGCGGCAGCGGAAACGACGGAAGCCAGTACCAACGTAGCGGCAGCAACTACTGCCGTAACAACCAGTGCTGCTACAGCGGTAGCTCTCGGTGTGGAGACAGCCGCATGGAGTGCTTTAGCCGCTGCTAAAACTTTCTCCGCGCATGCTTATATTCCATTTGCCGGTACAGCTATTGCGGCGGGATTTGTAGCCATTCAACAAGCGGCTATTGCAGCAGCGGCCATTCCGAAATTTGCCAACGGCGGTATCGCTTATGGTCCTACACTGGGATTATTCGGAGAATATGCCGGAGCGAGCAATAACCCGGAAGTTGTGGCGCCGTTAAGCAGACTAAAACAGTTGATACAGCCGGCTGATGGTATGAGCGGTGGATTAGTACGGTTCAGAATAGAAGGTCGTACGCTGGTTGGTATTCTGGAACGTGAAAGCAACTTGAACCGAAGAAGTTAACAATAATCATAAATCAATATAAGTTATGGATTATTTACGATATTCAGGTGAATTTTTCAGCCGTAAGAATGTGATATGGAAAGTCAATATTTATCAAGAGGCATCTGCACCATTCATGTCCGTGGGTGCATTACGATTTCCTGCTGAAACTCCTTTGGTGATAGAATGGGACCATGCGGATAAAGAAGAAGTAATATGTGGAAGCACTGCATCACTGGTGGTTATCAGCCCCAGCGACCGAACTTATGAGGACCTTTATATTATAAAGCCGGGTAGTATCCGCCTGGAAGTCTTGCGTAATGGTTCGCTTTATTGGAGTGGTACTCTCGACCCGGAATTTTATGAAGAGCCTTACTCTTCCTTCAATGAATATGAGGTAAACCTCACTTTTAGCGATTTTGGTATTTTGGACCGTTTAGCATATAACCTGAGCGGTACATATACTATGGAATATATTTTAAAGAGTGCTCTAACCCGGGGGAAAATAAATTATACGGAGCTGAATCAGAATTATCTCACTACATTCCTGAAAAATAAGGACCGGGCCACATTAGATAAGATTAGTGTTCGCAGTGATAATTTCTATGATGAGGATGGAGAAGCCAGTACACTTTATGAAGTAATAGAAGGAATGCTTCGCCCTCTTGCACTCCGGTTAATACAGAAGCGTGGAAAGATATGGGTATATGACTTAAACGGTCTTTATCTGAGTGCTCCCACAAAAGAAATAATATGGAGCAGTGATGACCAGATAATGGGAGTGGATAAAGTTGCCAATAATGCAAAAATTACTTTTTCGCCTTATTCGGATGCCAAATTGATAGATCAGGATATTGAATACACTGATGACTATTCAGAAGATAAAACCAATCTAACAAGCAATAGACCTGCGGATGGAGAATACTACTCTTACTATCCTGATTATTCAGATGCACATAATGGGGAGTCAAGTTGGGATTACTTTTTACTCTCGTATACCATCTTCTTAAGTGACAAGGGAGCGGGACTTGCTGACAAATATGGATCAGCTCCATATTTTCATATACAGCCATTAATGGGGGGAGAAGAATCATCAGGTGTCGCCTTCAGTTTCTATACAGGTGGGCATGGTGATTTGGCAAGTGGATTTCCAAAACGAAAATTGAATTTACAGACCTCCAAGCAAGAAACAATATTAATGAAAACACATCGCGTGTTTATACCTACTTTGGAAGCATCAGAACGAAATAGATATTATATCCGTTTGAGTATGGAAATGTTGATAGATGCCCGTTATAATCCGTTCTCTGAGGCCGGTGTTAATAATGAAAAGGGGAATTATAATTCAATGAAATCCATGTTCAATTTTGTAATGGTGCCTGTAACCGTAACTCTCTATGATGAAAATGGAAATGCCTTGATGCATTATTCTAATAAAAAGATTGCTGAAAGTTCGGACAAAAAGGGTAGTTTATCCTATACGAAAGGCGAATGGCTATCAGGAAAGGCCACTTATGGAAGTTGCTGGTTGGAATGGTACGACCCGGATGACCTGCATTTTTCTTCAGGGGTATTGGGATGGAAAAAGAATCGGCATTGTATAGGACTTACGCACAATGGGCTAGATGATTCATTCAAAAAAATGAAAGAAGGGCAATATATACTTTATCCTGAAAAAGGAGGGTATCTGGAGGTGTGTGTGTATGTCGGAATATGGGTTACGGAATGGACAAAAAAAACAAATACTCCTGTTAGCGATGATTGGTATCAAAAGATACGCTGGATGCTTTATCAGGCTCCCAAATTGGAAGTTGTACGTGGAAATACAGTATATAGCGATGCAGAAAGTGATGATGTGGAATATAAAGGCATCATCAATGAATCTGCTAAAGAGGATATAGAATTGGATACAATATGTGGCACAATGCCTGAGGTTTGCCCGACAGCTAAAGGTGTTCTTTTCCAGAGTGCTGACGGATGTCAGATAAAGGAACTGACTCGAGCCGGACGAACAACCCAAGCTGAGCAGCTTCTCATAGGGACATTGTATAGTCAGTTTGCTGAGCGGAAAACTCTATTGTCCGGGACAGCCGACATATTGGATGGTGATTTGTCTGTATATACGGAAAGATGTCAGGAAGGTAAGTGCTTTATATGTTTGAGCGATGTGCAAGATACAATTGCAGATGAAAGTGAATTTGAAATTGTAGAGCTTCGCCCTGATGAATATAAATCGGATAAAGAATAGTGTTTAAATAGTATTTAGATGGATAAGAAATATATATCGTCAGTAGTCAAGAGGACAGCTCGCCCACGTAGTAAACGACTTCGGGAGTTGGGAGGGGGGGCTTCCAGTTCATCAGGTGCAGTAATATCTGTCGGAGATGGTATTGTGGCCGCTGGTAGTGCGGCTCTGGAAGTTGATGTCACATCCAATGCCGCCAAGACCGGACACATCGAAACCGGACAACGGTTACCTATGGGCATGACATTTACCCAGTTTGTCAAAACGTTGTTGTTTAAGCCTGTCCCGGCAACCCTTGAAGGGCAATCATCCACCGGCAATAAAGTGGAATATGGCACAGTGAAGGGCCAATTAACCTACACAGCCACCAGGAACGGAAATGGAGCAATGATAAAGGCATTTTTTGAGAACGACGAAAAAAATCCTCTTGAATTCTCCGCAGAGGCGAATGGCGTGCAAACGGCTGTCCGCAAGCTAACCGGTAATTATACACAGGCAGAGACCTATCAGGCTACTGTTGTCTATGCGGCGAGTGATGACGAGTCAATCCCGGAAACGACATTAAAAAACTCTCTTACTGTGAATGTATACCGCAAATGGTTTGCTGGGGTGGTCAGTGCGATTCCTACGACGTCAGCGCAGGTGCGAGCGCTGTCTGCAAGTGGGTTATTTGACGGTGCCAGTTCATACGGATTCACAATAAGCAACTATAAGACATTCGTCATTTGCGTACCATCAGGAACGATAAAGGAGGTTTCTTTGGAAAGGTATCAATATAATTTCATGGACTTGGACTCGGCAGCGAAACCTGAGAAAAGAGCTGTGGAAGGTGCTAACGGAAGTACAGCTATAGAATATACGATGTATATATTCAGCAGTGCTACTACAAGTAAAGAGACAGATAATTTCACTTTTAAAATAGCGTGATATGGCACTGGATATAAAAGGAGACAGCTTTGCTGGCAGATACAAGAGGGTGAATGATTACCCTATTGATACTACAGATATATGGGATACATACGATCACGCTCTTGTATATGCGCGTAATACAGATAGTGTAGCGTATGTACCTTATGCCGGACAGATTATATCCGTGGTGGAAAATGGGGCGATTTATAAGTTGGAGAAAGATGACAGCGTCTCTGAGGCTGATGGAAAGAAACATTTTAAACTGGCTCTTATTGGCAGCAAAAATGATAATGATGACCGCTATCTTCGAAGGGATATAGCCGAGACGGTGAAAAAGCTGATGACCTTCCTTGAGGGAATTAACGTTAAAGGAATGGCCACGCTCGAAGAAATTACTCTGCTACGAAACATCGTATCCCAGAATTTCTCTGCCGGTTCCACCGGATTCGGCATCTATCGGGATGAAGACGGGAATTATCATCTGGATATTGACTTTGTGAACATCCGCCGCAAATTGACGGCTGATGAAATTCAGGTGCAGCAATCCTCATATATTGGTGGAAAGCAATGGAATACTGCGGCTGGTATGATATGCAGCGCAGTGGAGGATAAAGGTACCTATTGGCGTTGCTATTTTAAAACTACCGATGCAGAAGGCCGGACTGTACGTAACACATTTGAGAAAGACGACCAGGCTATTTGTGAGACGTTTAACCTGGATAAGCAGGCCAGCGGTGTGCTGGGCAATCATTATTATTGGCGCCTTGTGGCAAATAAGCCTGGCGATGACTATATAGATTTATCGAAGTCTGATTGTGACACAGGCAGTGATGCCCCCCAAGTTGGTGACAATATAGTGCAACTTGGAAATCGGACGGATGCATCCCGTCAAGGAGCCATTTGCTGGGATTCAGTGACCGCCGGTGGTCCTTATGTGCGCGTGTATAAAGGAATCAACAGCTATCATTTGCCACAGCCGAGTATAGACTTGAATCCGGAGGAAAGCGTTGTTAAGGCGAAACTGGTTTCGGAAGCTACGGGTAAGGATGTAGATACAGCACTTGGTGAGATACAAGGCAACCTTGACGTCATCAAAGAACAGACAGATAAGGAATATACAATCTGGTTCTATGAATATGTTCCGACTCTGAGTAATATTCCTGCCTCGGAGTGGACTACCAATGCGTTGAAAACGATGCATGAACGTGATATGTTTTATAATCGTGATTCAGGACTGGGTTATAGATTTATCAAATCTGGTGATATATGGGAATGGGCCAATATTACTGACCAGCAAACCCTTAAGGCTCTGGAAAATGCAGCCAAGGCGCAAGATACCGCAGATCGTAAACGACAAGTATTTGCTGCCCAACCGACGAAAGATTCTGAATATGATGTCGGTGACTTGTGGGTGAACGCTACTTATGAGGATGCCAATGTATCTTATGAAAATGACATTCTTGTATGCAAGATTGCCAAAGTTAAAGGAGCAGCATTCAGCATCGATCATTGGAAACCTTCGTCTACCGCCACAACCGCATACCTTGAAAACATGGGAGATCGTATCCTGGCTGGTGTTACAGATTCAACAGAAGGTATTGAAGCGGTAAGGAAGTTGGCACAAGAGGGCATAGACGAAGCTACAGGTTTGGCAAATGATGCGATTGATAGCATCCGAAGTGCTATATCTGATATAGAAGGATTATCAGGCAATCTCTCTGGCCTATCGGGGCGCCTGGACATAGCAGATGATGCCATTGCAAAACATACGACAGCCATCCAGGCAACGAAGGAAGATATAGCCTTATTGGCTAAGGGGATACATTTTGATACATCTGGTAAAATCACTAATATCAATACTTCCGGTCTGGTAACGACGGCGGACTTTTCGGCATTGTATGGAAAGGAAATCGTGTATGATAAAGATGGGCATGTAGACATGACTAAGATGTCCGGTCTTGTCACAGCGGCCGGATTTGTGCACATGTTTTCAAATCAGGCTATCGCGGACGGCTATGTTAAGAGTACTGATATTAGTCTTTTCATCACGGAGGATGAGGCAGGGCATTTGATATCAAATGCTGTCATCGAAGCTGATAATATCAATTTCTTGGGAAAAGTTTTATTAAATGGGAAGATGCTTGTGGATGATGAAGGGAATATGGAAATCAACAATCTAACGGCAGTGAATGGAACATATAGTGGTACTCTTAATGGGGTTAGTGGTACTTTTGATAAGCTTCAGTTGGTTGATAAATATACAAATCCAATGACAATAGATAATGAAAGCATATTTTTTGGAAATAAAAATTATACGGGAGCTGGTGCCTGTTATGGGCATTTGACATTCAAATTTTGGAATAATAACGTGTATCCTAATGTCGGCTTCTCTGTGAAATCCGATGGTAATGCCGGAGCAGGACAGCTATTAGTAAAAATGGTAGGTATACCTAATAAGAATGAAATTAGTGCAATGCCTTTTAAGAATTTCTTATATGAAGATAATGGCTTTATTAAGATTGCGAATATTGACCGTACAGATAAAGTATAATATAAAAAATAGGAATAATGAAAATCAATTTTAGAGAAATCGAAGCACAGACTTCGTTCAAGGGTGGAAAGCAAACTTTTGATGTAGCCGAAACAGTCGGCAATGAAATGATGTACAACGGCAGTATCCTGCTGGATATTGGCTTTGAAGACTTAGCAAAAACTATCTACTATTCGGAAGATGCAGTGGAAGTTCCGGAACGCTACTGCAAGGCTCTTGAACTTGTAGTGAAGAACTCGCGGCTTATCGCCGCTGTGAAACGTGAGATAATTAATCAACTAAATAAAAAGGAGGAATAACATGGAATTTACAAAAGGCACAATCAAGACCGGACAATCTGTTGTCGGTGGTTTTAGGATGGACTATAGCGTCACTTATGATGGCGAAGATAAAGTGAGTAAGATTGATGCTCAGGTGAAGAGATTACCCGGCGAGAAGGTGGTTGAGATTTACTCCGGCTATGCAACATTCAACGCTGGCACCTCTCGTTATCAATTTCAGTTAACGAGTAATGTCACAGGTGACGAACGCAGGGCTTTGTTTGCTGACTTCGAAAATACAATTGCAGAATTAATTAAGTAGTATGGGATATATCAAATTCGTATTGAGCACCCGTAAAACGGATGCCGATGGCAATGCCACCACAGCCGTTATCAGCCGTATCGAATCGGATATGGCTGATACGGGTATGCTCGAGACGAACTTGATAATGCATGCGCTCTCGGCCCGCGGGGGAAAAGTGATTGAAACGCTTGAGTTCATATTGGATTCGAGCAGGTTGGATAATGATATATTAGGTTGATTATGGAGAATTTGAATAAGAGTTTCCTCAAAGGCAATGTGCTTAAGGCTGAGGAGCTAAATGAGATTGTTGCTAAATTGAATGAGTTCGCCACATGTGTCAATGACAACGATCTTGAGACAAATAAAACGACCATTCAGAATATAAGAAGCAAAATGCTTGTTATCGGCGATAAGGCAGGTACGGCATTTGATGGTGCCGCCGGTGCCGAATTGGAACAGACTGTAAAGGAACTGGCCGGTGTAACCATCGCATCCAAGATGGTGCTGGCATTTATATCATCATCAACTCCAGTTACGGCATACGGACAAGATTGCGCAATCCAGTATAGCTTCTCTTCTACCGTGGATGGCGAAGATACAGGTCCCGGTACTGCCACATATACTTTGAATGGCCGGGTCGTTTTTTCCGACAATATAAAACAAGGTGATAATTCTTTCAATGTAGGTAGCTATTTATCTCTTGGCGACAATACCCTTATTGTACATGTAACGGATGCCTATGGGAATACCCGTAAATTGATATATAACATCAATGCGGTCACAGTTTCCATTTCATCCACTTTCGATGAATATCAGACTTATACCGGTGATATCAATTTCCGTTATACACCGATAGGGGCGATTCAAAAGAATATCATTTTTAAGTTGGATAATGCAGTAGTCGCAACCGTCCCGACAACGGCCAACAACCGTCAGATGACGCAGGTTATCCCCGCGCAAACGCATGGCGCGCATATTCTGGAAGTCTACATTGAAGCAGAAGTCAGTGGCACGACAGTGAAAAGTAATGTGCTGCGTTACGCACTTGCATGTTATGTCAGTGGCAATAATACACCTGTCATCGCATCGGCATACAATGAGACGACAGCGGAGCAATACAATACGCTGAGTATCCCGTTTTTCGTGTATAATCCGGCTTCTTCAACGGCTTCCGTATCATTGAAAGTAAATGGTGCGGTAGTCAGTGAGCGTGTGGTTGATCGCACACGACAGCTATGGAATTATCGCGCTGACAAAGCAGGAAGCCTCACGCTTGATATTTCCGTTGGTTCAGTTTCTAAATCATTCTCATTGGATATCACTGCATCCGGGATTGATGTCAGCGCCGAAACAGAACATTTACAATTATATCTTACCGCATCAGGAAGAAGCAACAACGAAGCGCATCCGGAGCAATGGAGCAACAATGGCGTATCAGCCGCATTAACCGGGTTCAGCTTTGTTACGAACGGATGGATAGCCGATGAAAACGGCATTGTGTCGCTAAAGGTGTCCGGTGACGCACGGGTAACTATTCCGATGAAAATCTTCGGCAATGATTTCCGTGCGACCGGGAAAACAATAGAGTTTGAACTCTCCACTACTGATGTGGTGGATTACAACGCCATTGTAGTCAGTTGTATGAATGGCGGGCGAGGGCTTGAAATCACGGCCCAAAGTGCATCGATGCGGTCGGAACAGTCGGCCATTGATACCCGGTTCAAGGAAGATGAACGTGTCCGGGTGGCGTTTGTCATTGAAGACAGAACCGGTAGCCGGTTGATATATACCTACATTGATGGTATTGCCTCCGGGGTAGTTCAGTATCCAACGGATGACAACTTTATGCAGGCGAAACCCGCAGATATCGTTATCGGCAGCAATGACTGTACGGTATGCGTGCACAATATCCGTGTATATGAATCCGCTTTGAACCAGTTCCAGATGCTTGACAACTGCATTGCCGATATGGATGACATGCAGAAAAAGATTGCGATGTATACCCGTAACCAGATATTTGATAGCTATGGGGACGTTTCCTATCAAAAGGTGCTGGAACAGATACCGGGACTTACTATCATCGGGGAGTTGCCCACTTTCAAGGGTGACAAGAAAACAGTTACCCTTATCTATGAAGACCAGCAGAATCCGGACCGGAGTTGGCGTGCGGAGGATGTGCAGATTGACGTACAAGGTACTTCATCGCAGTATTATCCACGCAAGAACTTTAAAGTGAAGTGCAAGAATGGGTTTGTAATGACCGGGACGGGCAAGACCGTTTCCAAGATACCATTGTGTGAAGGGGAGATACCCGTCAATACGTTTTGCTTCAAAGCCGATTTCGCCGAATCTTCCGGTGTACACAACACAGGTATGGCGAAAATCATTGATCGCGTGTTGCGTGCAATGAATTATCTGGTACCGCCGCAGATAGAAGATGAGCGGGTGCGTACCACTGTAGACGGTTATCCGTTTACCATCTTTCACCATGTAACAGAATCAAGTCCGCTGGAATTCGTAGGCAAGTACAACTTCAATAACGATAAGAGCACACAGGAAACATTCGGGTTTGTCGGCTCAATGGAGTGCTGGGAAATCAAGAATAATACTTCCGACCGCGTATTGTTCCTGAAATCGGATTATGCAACGAAGGATGCGGAAGGTAAACCGGACTGGCTGAATGACTTCGAGGCCCGTTATCCGGATGATGATGATTTAAACGCTGAATATGAAGCTGGAAAGGTACCCGTGAACCTGAAGCGCCTTACCGACTGGTTGGTTTCGACTAAAGGGAACCCGACAAAGTTTAAAGCGGAAGCCGCAAACTATCTTGACCTTGATTTCATCCTATCTTATTATACCCTCACGGAACTGTTTGCAATGGTGGACCAGAGGGCGAAGAATATGTTTCTGACAACTTACGATGGCGTGCACTGGGTAGTCATCTTCTACGATAATGATACGGTGTGTGGTATCAACAATGAAGGCGCAATTGCCTTCGGATATGAGGTTGAATATCATGATATCGTGGGTAGCGGCAATGTGTTCAACGGTGAGCAGTCTGTTTTGTGGAATAATGTAGAGCAGGCATATCTGAACGAGATAGCTGCCATGTACCAGCTTATGCGCAGTTCAGGTGCCATCTCCTATGATATGTGTATCGGTGTGCTCAATGGTGAGCAGTCGGATAAATGGTGCGAGGCGATTTACAATGCGGACGGCAAGTTCAAATACATTGACCCGCTATTGAACGAGGGTAACGGTTCGTATCTGTACGCTTTGCAGGGGTCACGTTCCCAACATCGTAAATGGTGGTTATATAATCGTTTCCGATACATTGACTCTAAATATGTAGCCGGTGATTTCAAGAATGATTATGTGACCATGCGTTTATATACGCCGACCACCTGGCAGGGAGTGAAGCCCAATGCGGATTTCACCATAACTCCGGCAGGTGATGTGTACGTAGCGGTGAAGTATGGTTCATATATGATTTCCCGACGTGGGTATAAGGGAGTTCCCATTTCTATTGCAGCACCGGAGATTGCTTTCAATGATACGGAGACGATTGTTTACGGTGCCGCCTATATCGGTTCTTTGGGTGATCTCTCTGCCATGTATCCCGGCACGGTGGATATCTCCAAGGCAACGAAGCTGACTGAGTTAATAGTCGGTAATGGTGCTATAGGTTATCAGAATAGCAATCTTACCGTCCTGGCAATCGGAAATAATACTCTATTCCGACGGCTCAACGTGATGAACTGCAACAAGCTTACGCAGCCTATCGATGTGTCCGGCTGTGAGAACATAGAGGAAATCTATGCCCAGGGCACATCCGTCACTTCGGTAAAGCTACCGACAGCCGGACGGTTGAGCCAGTTACATCTTCCTGATACGATAACCAGCCTTACAATCCGAAATCAGAGCCTAACAGATGATGGTTTTGAACTTTTAGGAGTGAATAAACTGTCCACCGTATATATCGAAAATACAAACGGAATTGATTCGGCCACCCTTATCAATAAATGTCTTCTGGGCACTTCCCCTGTATTGGAGCGGGTTCGTTTAATAGGGGTTGATTGGCGTTTAAACAGTCTTGATACGCTGGTTAAACTTGCCAAACTGAAGGGACTCGATGTCAACGGAATGAATACGGATAAATCAGTAATCACGGGCAAATGCCATGTATTGGTGGCTACATCAGTGAAACTGGCAGAATTGCAAGCGGCATTCCCTGAACTGACAATCACATATACGCAGTTGAAGCCGGAAACGGTGACGACGTTTGTGTTTGGTTCATGGAAGAATAAAACGATAACAAATGCAGTGTTTGAGTGCAATTTTGATTATCAAAAAGTGAGTGAAACCACTTATAAAATTACTGCACAAGACAATGAAACAATTTCATTTACTTTTAAATGTGATAACCATGTGGACTACAGTAATAACTATTTGGTAGCCGGAACTCGAACGCAAAATTATTATGTAGTCTATATTCCTTTAAGGACAATTCGCGTTAAGGTTTATAATCAATCCGTTTATTTGCAAGGGGCGACGATAACTATTAACGGTGAGCGTTTGACAACAGATAAGGACGGTTATATTTCTATCCGTAGCGGAGAAGCTGTGAGCGGTGAGGTTTCTGCCTTCGGCTATGCGGGAAACACTTTTTCCCTTTCTGCAATAGAGAATGATACTACTGATACCGTGGATGTGTATCCGGCGGTGGAAATTAAATTCATCGTTAAAAGTTACTATTTGAAAGAATTGGTACAAGGGGCTATTGTTACATGCGAAGGAGAACAGGGTATAACTAATGTTTATGGGGAATGCACGTTATTACTTGGTAAAGGGACGCATAACTATATGGTGACTGGAACTAATGGGGAGTCTCAAACAGGTACGGTGGCTGTTGGTACTTCTACAATGACTGTGAACGTTACATTAAAAGAGGATTTGCTAAGTATTAAGCCTGAAGAGAATGGGAATATACAGATGCTTTTTGACCGCCAAGCGTATCTCAGTATTAAATCTACAGCAGCCAATTATATTATTGATTGGGGAGACGGAAGTACAAGTAATGCTAAAAATCAAGACGAAAAAGAATATAGTTATTCGCATAATTATAAAGATTCCAGCCACCATTATCAAGTTGAGATAAAGAATAGTGAAGATGTAAATTATTGCGTCTGTCCATTCACGTATATAGTGGCATATTGGAGTATTGGAAATAGTAAGGTTAAAGATGTCTCTTTTAACGGATGTTCTAAACTGCAATATTATGGTGATGTTTTTAAAAATGATGTTGATAGAACGAATATCTATGGTGTTTTCAGAGACTGTCTACTATTAAAGTCTATTGACTTATCGCCTTTTTCGAAAATGACTAAGGTAACTACTGCTGGCCAAATGTTCTATGGTTGTTCTGCACTTGCATCAATAGATTTATATCCCTTAAAGAATTTAATTAATATGACCGATATTAATATGTTTATGTCTGGATGTGTTGGGCTAACGTCAATAGACCTAACTCCTTTGAGTTTTTTCAAAAAACTAACAAGAATAGGATATATACTCAGCGGTTGTTCTGGCCTTACATCCATTGATTTATCACCTTTGTCTGAATTAACGAACGTTAAAGACGCATATTCTATATTTTCGGGATGTAGTGGACTTAAACATATAGACTTATCACCTTTGGCAGCATTGACAAAAACAACTAATATTTTTGGATTGCTTAGTGGATGTACTGGTCTTACATCGGTCGATCTATCACCCTTGATTGGGCTTGTCAATGTAACTGATGCATCATCATTGCTTTATGGCTGCTCCAATCTTATCTCCGTCATTGGAGTACCACATTTTGAGAAAGCAACCAATTTGAACTATTTCATGTATAACTGCTCTAAACTGACAACTCCCCTTCCTGAATTTTGGAAATGGTATTATGGAAAAACGGTCACTAAAACTAATTGCTTTAGCGGCTGTACTTCTGCACCTAATTTCTCAGATGTCCCCACCAGTTGGGGAGGTACAGCCGCTGAATACATTCCTCCTATTCAGGTAAGCGGCGTCATGATGGCTGACTATCGAGCATTGGAAACGAGAATACGTAATCTTGAATTGCAACAAAATATGGATAAAAACTAAAGAGTGAAGAAATGCTGCATTAACTAGGGAAGTTTTAAAAGCCTTTTAAATGTTGTTTAGAGAGGACTTAGAAATGAATGAAAAATCACATTTCGTTTTGTGTTAACCTGTGCAAAATTCCTGCAATTTGATTTGTAGAAGTGGTGCAGAACGTTTTGCGGTTTTTACGAACTAATTATTAAACAAGAGGATACATACCAAAAAACAGGAAAATAAGCCCAAAACAGGGGCCGGGTGGACCCTGGACCCAAGCGGACCCAAAACGAAGAGATGAGACGGAGAATTCCGTCTCATCTTTGTAAGGATATACACAAAAAGATGAGAGTGTGTCAAAATGAATATTAGAACACCCCCATTGCAAGGGCAAAAAAATAATTGCAAGGGCTAATGAAATTATTGCAAGGGCAAACAGATTTATTGCAAGGGCAAACCATTTGCCATTCCTATTTTGTATTTGCAACCTCCATCAGCACAACTCACGGTTCGCCCAAAGCATTCACAATAAGCCTCACTTGTGCAGGTGTATATTGCTTTGCGCAATGCCGCAACCCCTTATCCTCTAAACCCTCTTTCAGACCGGGATTCAGTGCAATCCATTGATTGAGTTTTGCCACAGCCGTTTTGGCTTCGATGTTCGGACAGTAAAGCTGTGCCAACTCGCTTTTGCCGTAAGTGCGGCATTGAAATTCATTATCTTCTTCGCTGGTTTTCATATAATAAATTCATTATTTTATTCCCCATAAAGGTACTAATAATTAGCGAATTATCAGTCAATATATACGCTTTTTTCGTCGATAAACAAAACAGAAACTACATATAACCAGTGCGTAAGCTGCATGCCAACTCCGGTAAAATTCATATCCCCTGTTATCCCCCGTAATCCTATGTTATCCCTCGAAAATCCCCGGAAAGTCCGGATAAGTCCGAAACTCCCCTGACGGCTGTCGTATCTTTGAGGTATCAAAACAAGCTTGTTGGACAATTAATAATTAAAATTTTAAAATTAATAATTAAAAAGTTATGGGAGTATTTTTCAAGAAAGAAGAGTATGCCGACCCCACCAAGAAGGATGCGGCAAAGATGATTTATCCCCGACTGGTGACGCTGGGACAGAGTGTCGATCTGGATGTGCTGGCATACAGAATGAAGAACGTGAGTTCGCTCTCCAAAGGCGACATCCAGAGTGTGCTTACCAACTTCGTGGAGACGATGCGCGAATGTCTGTATGCCGGACAATCGGTAAACATCAAGGACTTCGGTGTATTCTCACTGAGTTGCGAAGGCGAAGGTTCCGCCACCCGTAAGGAGTGCACAGTGGAGAAAATCAAACGGGTGAATATCAATTTCCGACCTTCCACCTCCGTCAAGGTGAATCTGGTGACCACCCGTGCCGGAGAAAAAATAGAGTTCATCGACCTGCAAGCCTACCTCGAGGCACAGCAGGCCGGCGGAGGAGGCAATTCCGGTGGTTCGGGAGGCTCCGGCGGTTCAGGAGAAGGAGGCCTGGAAGAGGATCCACTGGGATAGAATCTAACGCCTTTGGCGTTAGAAATTAAAAATTAAAGGCTGCGCGATGGGTGAAGCGCAGCCCACTAATAACTAATAACTGATAGCTAATAACTAATATTTGATTTGGTATGAAAAAGAAAATGAGTTGGGATGCGATATTGAAGGTGATAATTGCGGTGGCTTCGGCTGTATTGGGAGCGCTGAGTGCGCATGCAATGACGGGGAAGATGTAATATGAGAAGAATAAATCTAATCGTCATTCACTGTTCCGCCACTCGTGCTGACCGCCACTACACGGAAGCGGAGCTCACTGCCGATCATCTGCGACGGGGGTTCAGCGAAGCGGGGTATCATTATTACATTCGCCTGAACGGGGACATCAAAAGCCTTCGTTCCGTAGAGAAGGCCGGGGCGCATGCACGGGGTTACAATGCGAGTAGCATAGCTGTTTGCTACGAGGGTGGACTGGACTGCCACGGAGTGCCCAAAGATACGCGTACAGAGTGGCAACGACATTCTCTGCGGGTGCTGGTAAGGACATTGAAGATGGATTATCCGGAAGCAAGGGTGGTAGGACACCGGGATTTGAGTCCGGATGTGAATGGAAACGGAGAGGTGGAGCCGATGGAGTGGACGAAGGAGTGCCCGTGCTTTGAGGTGAAGGGGGAAAGGTGGTAAAGGTAGGATAAAATAAACCCCGGAAAAAACTTCCGGGGTTCATTTTATAGAAACAATGATTCTTATTCTTCTTGAAGAGAGAAGTTCTTAACTTCAAACGTAGAAGCACAAGTTGCATCACTCGTATACTTAATAGCTATGCGAATAACCTTATCATTATACTTGCTGAAATCAGCTTCCATTGGAATGAAGGTAAAGCTATCGGGCCATGTTGCAAATTCCAATTTTTCCCAGGTAGCAGTAGTCACATCATTAGTATAATCTGTAGAAACGCAAACACTAATATAATCTTCTGCTTTTGCTCCATACAGATAATTTAGACCGGCTTCAAATCTTAATACAGGAGTTAAAGCACCCTTCAAATTGATTTCCGGAATAAGCAACCAACTTTCAGTAGTCTTATTGCCCCCCAAATATCCGGTAGCTTTCCAACCGTATTTAGCATCGAGAATCCAAACATAGTCTTTTCCGCCCAACTCAACATCCTGAATTGTACATCCACCTTCATCACCAATAAAGGTATTTGCATAGTATACTTTCGCTTCGTTCCATACACCGTTCGCTTTGATAAACAACATCGTGGTAGGCATAACCTTAGCAGTTTCCGTCCAAGTAGCACCGTCATAAATGAACTCGGTTGCAGAAATAGCCTGGCTACTACTGCTGTAATAAACCACAGCTACAGTCAAGTCTGCCTGAGCATACGGATAAGCATTCTTCAGATAAATCGGCAAAGTTTCTCCCGGTTTGCTGACATAGGTAGCTCCCATCTTAGCATAATCGGCAGGTTGCAATACAGCGACAGTTACATCCGGAGTGGTGTATTCTTTCCAAGTGCTGGTTGCTGCGTCATACCGGTATACAGCAGAAGTGTTGTATTTTGCAGCAGCACGCGTAGAGGCGAACATCATAGCAGAAGCTGCTTCCACTTCATTTTCAGGAACTTCCTTATACAGATAAACATCTGCATAATAGCCATCCTTAGGCTCTGTAACACTTATATTTTTAATCTCTATAGTAGGGGCACATGCCGAAGTACTCTTATATGCAAATGCAAGGCGTACTTTCTTTCCAACGTAATCTTTCAAATCAATCTTACCGGAATTAACAAAAGTCCAGCCCTTACCTTCCGACCACGTAGCGTTCAGTGTAGTCCAAGTAGCAGCCGTAACGTTATCTACATAATCAGCAGAAATCTTAGCTTCGATAAAATCAGCGCGGTTATTGCCATTCAGGAAGTTGATGGCAGCATCGAATGAAAGTGACGGAGCAGTAGCACCGGACAAATCTATTTCGGTAGAAACCAACCAGCTTTCAGTAGGATTGTTCACCCCACCAGCAAAAGCCGCAGCTTTCCAATAATTGTTCTGTGAATCATATTTCCATGCATAAGTGACGCCTTCCAATTTGATGTCCTGGAAGGTGAAATCACCATCATTTCCCTTCATCGACGCATTCAGATAGATACCAAATGAAGAGGGCGGATATGAACCAAAAGAATAAGAACCATTATATTCATTCAATTTCACAGTCTTCTTCTTTTCAACATTCACGATAGAAGTTGTGCCATCTGCATTTTGAGAGAACTTCCAGTCACCACCGGTTGCAGGAAGAGCGCCCAGATTAAAACTATTATATGTTCCTGACAGATAAATGAACTTTTCATCCGGACGTTGCAGAGAATATCCGGTTGCAGTAGGAGTAACAGTCAATACATAATTCGAAACATCACTACTAATCAATCCATCGGTAACAGTCACAGCAGTACCAGCCATATAACCATAGGATTTTGTTTCATCCGTAAGTCTTCCAAAGGGAATGAGTTTTCCTTCTTTATCAGGAGCAACAAATACATAATTACCACCCTCAGCAGCCATTCCAGATACTTTCTGATAAACATTCGGAATTACGCCACCGCCGCCGATACTCGGTTCTGTCTCAGAATACGCATAGTTGACCATACGCATAGCACCATCAGCAGGATTCTCTACAGCTTGTTTCAGGAGGGCAGGGATTTTACTTATTGTAGACGGAGACAGGAACGAAGCAGAAACAGTTTCACCCCATACTGTCTTATAGTCACCGGAAGTAAGTTCGTAAGCGGAAATGCCATTGAAATCTGTCAGATATTCGGGCAGTTTCTCTGCATTATTGAAAGCCACCGTCACTTTCGATTCGTCGCTCAAATAAGGATAAAGGGTTTCAAGATAAGCAGGCAGATACCATGATGCTGGTGCGGTTTCCGTAAAATATTTGTTCGTGCCCATGGCTTCCAAAGCTGCCACAAAGTCTATTCCTTCCGGATCTACTTTATCCGTTGCAATCTTTATATTGCTCTCAAGTCCGGCAATTTTCTTATAGTCACCGTCTGCCAGGCTCAACTCGACATTCTGCACATCCTTAGGAATGGCAAGCTCGTCATAGCCCGGAAAGTTATCTTCGTTATAGTCGCAACTTGCCAAAAACAGCAAAGATGCGCACATGCTAAATACTATATTTTTCTTCATAATCTGTCTTGGTTTAGAAATTGAACTTCAATCTTACAGAATAGGTACGGCCGAAACCATAAAGCACACGTGTAGCACTCTCCCAATCGTGAGTACTACCATCACGAGCATCTGCAATGTATTCCTGATCGAGGACATTGTTTACATTTCCACTTAGAGTGGCACGTATTTTTCCAAAATCAAATGTATAACCTGCACTTAAATCAAATGTGCTATAGGATGGAATCTTCCACGGGCTACCAATTACATAAGGCTCATTTTGCGTTGCAACGTTGGCATTGATATCATAATCGGCAAAGTTACGTGAGAAGAAGTTCCAATCTACTCCCAAGCGCAGACCTTTTACCGGACGTACCCCTAACCCCAAAGCGGCTGTTGTCTGTGCCGAACCACCTACAGAAACGTTATCCATATCAATCTGATATTGATATTGTTCTGCATTTGCCATATCAGTCACTACATCACCACGAGTATTTTTCAACATTTGGCCTTGTGAGTCGAACAGGTATCCGGAAGCTACACCGCCCCAACGCCAGTCGCCCCAAGAGAACATACCCGTAACATCCAGCCAATTCAAAGGTTTGGCAACAAAATCCAATTCTACTCCCCAGTGGTCAGCGTTGGCACCAGTCATGTTCATAGCCCAACGCAAACCGTCTTGCGTTGTACCACTATCGTAAAGAGCCTTGTCCATCCAACGGGTATAGTACCCATTCAAGTTAGCAGTGAAGAAACGACTACGGTAGCCATATCCCACCTCGAACGACATAATTTTCTCGTTCTTGGCATCCGGGTTACGGTCATGTGAAGTTTGCGAATTGATGAAAGAAGTATCAAACATCGGCGCACGATTGATGTAGCCTGCATTGACGAAGATATTATGATTCTCAGTCAGGTTATAGTTAGCACCTCCCTTGATGTTTCCACCCAGATAATTCTTGGTTGAAGACTTAGCCTTATCTTTACTATAATACATGCGGTCATAACGCCAATAGCCGGTATTTGAAGCACCACCGGACACAAAGGCGCTCAACTTATCCTGATTGTATTCCAACTGTGCAAACACGCCTTCATACATAACGAAACCATCATAATCACGACGCAACACATCACCCACATTCAATTTTTGATTAATATAACTAGAATTACCACCTACGGCGGGGTTATTTTCTGCCGTAACGTTCTTTCTATTATAAGAATCAATAAAATAAGTACCTCCGAAAAGGTCTGTCAGGATATCCTGATGTAAGCCTTTGTAATAACGGAAATCAATACCGCCATAGAAATCAAAATTTTCACCGAGTTTAGTGGTGTATGTAGAGAGCAAGCCATACCAGAGATGATTGTTCATCATCTTACTCATTACCATCTTGGAACCGTTAGTACTTTCGGCATTCATTGTTTCAACAGCATCATAGTCAAAAGTTCCATCCGGACGACGGAATTGTGTGTTCACCAAACCGTTTGTAGAACCATACCATGAATTAGAGTAGGTGCTATCGCCCGTACCTCTATAACCATCTCCACGACCGATAGATACATAAAGAGCAGTACTCAAACTTGATTTCTGATCAATCTGCCACAAGTGATTCAAAGAAATCTGTGGTTTGTGATAAGAGTTCTTGGAAGAGTTATAAGACTGTCCATGGCGATAACCGAAAGTAGAGTTATACTTATAAGGACTATCTTCGCCCATATATTGTTTTACACGCTGCCATTCTTTAATAGATAGACCATTCTGATTGCTACGTTGGTTATGCCACTGAGGAGCACCAAAAGCGGTCAAAGACAACTGGTGGTTGTCATTGAAGCGTTTAGCAATACTAACGAACCAAGTATATCCTTCAAACTCTGTACCTTGTATATATCCGTCACCCCAGGTCTTGGCTCCCAGCAAGGAGAATGCCCATCCGTCTTTAGACAAACCGGAGGAAAGATTAAACAGAATTTTATTATAACCATCATTGCCCATAGCGTAGGAAACAGAACCACCCTTCTTAGCTTCGGTAGTTTTAGTAATAATATTGATAGAACCACCTACTGCTGGAGAGGCAACTTTGGCAGCACCCAAACCACGTTGTACCTGAATGCTCCGGGTTACATCAGACAAACCTGACCAGTTTGACCAATATACCTTATTGTTCTCCATACCATTCATGGGTACACCGTTAACCATCATAGCAGAGTTTTCACTCTTGAAACCACGAATATTAATCTTACTGTCTCCAAAACCACCACCGTCTTTAGTAGCATATATACCCGGAGTAGATTTCAGGATTTCAGGAAATTCCTGTGTACCTAACTTTTCTTCTATAAAAACCGGATCAATAGTAGATACAGCTACGGGGGTTTTACGGGCAACTGCTATAGACGAAGTAATCGTAACGTCCGCCAGCATCACTGCATCCGGTTCCATTTTGATAGCACCCAAATCAACAGAAGCACCCTTCTGTGTAATCTTCTTCTTGAGGTCTTTGAAACCTACGTACTTGAACAACAAGGTTCCACCTTGAGCAACACTTTGCTTAAAATAACCATCAATGTCAGTCACCGTACCCTGTGAAGTGCCTTCTACCATAACGGCAGCTCCCACCAGCGGTTCGCCTGTTTCTGAGTCAACAAGCTGTCCCCTCACTGTAGTCTGGGCAAATGCCGCAGCACTAAATATGGACAGCACTGCCACCAACAGGAAATGAATTAGATGTTTTTTCATACTTCTGTTTTTTGTTAATTAATTGTGTTAATTAGAAATGTTAATTAAGTATTAAATACTGTATCAAGACGCAAATATAATTAATAAGATTTAGATTTGTATTACATTTCTGCTACAAAATTTTAGAGTAAGTAGGAGTTATTGAAACTTTTTATAACAAAAAAGCCCTACAAGATTTTTGCAGGGCTTTCTATTTGTCATCAAAATATAATATATGCTATCAGATTCTCACCGATTATCAGTCATTCATCAGCTTTCTATAACGTACACGGGTAGGTTCTTCTTTCCCTAAACGTTTCTGTTTATTTTCCTCATATTCTGAATAAGAGCCTTCGAAATAGAAGACATTGGAATCACCTTCGAACGCAAGTATATGAGTGCAAATACGGTCGAGGAACCAACGGTCGTGACTGATGATTACGGCACATCCCGCAAAGTCTTCAAGACCTTCTTCAAGAGCACGAAGTGTGTTCACATCGATGTCATTGGTAGGTTCGTCCAGTAACAACACGTTACCCTCTTCTTTCAGAGCCATAGCAAGATGCAGACGGTTACGTTCACCACCCGAAAGTACACCGCAAAGCTTCTCCTGATCTCCACCGGAGAAGTTGAAACGTGACAGGTAGGCACGTGCATTGATATCACGTCCACCCATACGAATCAGTTCCGTACCGCCGGAAATAACCTGGTAAACGCTCTTGTTCGGGTCGATGTCGCTATGCTGCTGGTCTACATAAGCCACCTTCACGGTCTCCCCTACTTCGAACTCACCTTTATCCACGGTTTCCAGTCCCATAATCAGGCGGAACAGGGTGGTTTTACCGGCACCATTGGGACCGATGACGCCGACAATGCCGTTGGGCGGAAGCATGAAGTTGAGGTCGTCGAACAGAAGTTTGTCGCCATAGGCTTTTGCCACGTGCTTTGCTTCGATCACCTTGTTGCCAAGGCGCGGACCGTTGGGGATGAAGATTTCCAGTTTCTCTTCTTTCTCCTTGATGTCTTCGTTCATCAATTTATCATAAGAGTTCAGACGCGCCTTACCCTTTGCCTGACGGGCCTTGGGAGCCATACGCACCCATTCCAGCTCACGCTCCAGTGTTTTGCGACGTTTGCTGACGGTCTTCTCTTCCATCTCCATGCGCTTGGTCTTCTGTTCCAGCCAACTGGAGTAGTTGCCTTTCCAGGGGATACCTTCGCCACGGTCGAGCTCAAGAATCCAGCCTGCTACGTGGTCGAGGAAGTAACGGTCGTGAGTTACGGCAATCACCGTACCTTCATATTGCTGCAAGTGCTGTTCCAGCCAGTCGATAGATTCGGCATCGAGGTGGTTGGTAGGCTCGTCCAGCAACAGTACATCGGGTTTCTGCAACAGCAGGCGACAGAGAGCCACACGGCGGCGTTCACCTCCCGAAAGATGCTCCACAAGCTGATCTTCGGGCGGGCAACGGAGGGCATCCATGGCGCGTTCCAATTTACTGTCCAGATTCCAGGCGTCGGTTGCATCGATGATGTCCTGAAGTTCTCCCTGGCGGGCAAAGAGTTTGTCCATCTTGTCAGCATCTTCGTAGTATTCGGGAAGACCGAATTTCTGGTTGATTTCCTCATACTCGGTGAGTGCGTCCACAATGGGTTGTACGCCTTCCATAACGATTTCTTTTACGGTCTTTGCAGGGTCAAGGTGAGGTTCCTGGGCAAGATATCCCACTGAGTAACCCGGTGAAAACACCACTTCGCCCTGATAAGACTTGTCCAACCCGGCGATAATCTTCAGCAAGGTGGATTTACCCGAACCATTCAGACCGATGATGCCAATCTTTGCGCCATAAAAGAACGAGAGGTAGATGTTCTTCAATACCTGCTTGTTATTCTGCTGAATGGTCTTGTTCAGCCCTACCATAGAAAAGATAATCTTTTTATCGTCAACTGTTGCCATAAAGTTTTTAAGTGTATTATATTAATAATGTATAAGCTACTTCTATATTAACGAATATCGAGGCAAAGATAATGCAAAATTCCGATTAAGCGAGTCAAGAGGAAACTCGTTTTCTCTTAACTCGCATTTACAGTTCTTCAGACAAATGGGTAGCTCCTTCTTAGCATACAGCAAACGGGGTCTATTTTATAGCTCGCGTTCCGCTGAGTATATCCTCCGGAACCTCATCACACCGTACATAAACAGAAACATCTTCAAAATCATCCGAAACAGTCCATACCATTCGGCTATATTCAAGTTCACTGATAAGGTAGGAGTTGTTCCAGAAACCGGCGGAATGATCATACATACCACTGATGATGGTACCCAAGTCTTCATCTTCTTCAAGCTCATAAGTGGAAGTCAAATGACGGGACTTGTCGCTATCCATATTCATATAAATATCTAAAGTACGCTTTCCCGTATCTTCGTCAGCCTTGCGACCGATAACCAAATAACAATACCGCTCCTCTCCCATTTCCTGGCCGTTCCACTCCGAAAGTTTCCAGGTTCCGGCAATGTTGGCATAGTTGACTGGGAGATATTCCGGTTCGGACATCATCTCCTCTTCGCTACAGGCCGACAACAGAAAAGCGGTTACAAGCATCAAATAAGTAACTATATTCTTCATTTTATCAATTTGTTTATATAACATCAATCTAATTTAATAACAACCGTAAGCGTCCGTTGCTCTGCAATGCCTTCCAACCCGGTCAATATAACAGGAATCGTTATTGTCTCCACCTGTTTAGCCGGAAGTTTGCTACCGTCGAACAGAAATATCAAATCGGCTTCTTTACCGGCATCAATTACCGGACTGCTGGTGCGGAACGTTAAATAAGAAGGCAGGTTCTCCACCGACAAGCTCAAGGGAGCATCACTACTGTTTGCACAAGCTATCACCTCCGCCATTTTACCGGAACGGTTCGTCACCCGAAACGACACAGATTGCTGCCGTGCGCGCAACACTCCCAACCGGTAAGGATAGCTCCGCCACGGGTCAGTGGAAGGTGCCACTTCACCACTCAGTGTTAACCGCACCGTAGGACGTTCGGCCGATAAGGGGGTATAGACAAATATTTGCCGATAAATGACACCGGAATAGCCTTTCGGGTTGAAAGAAACCAGAATACTCCCCTTTCCACCCGCCGGTATAGGTTGCCGGTCGTATTCAACGGCAATGCAACCACAGGAAGCCGTCACCTTGCTGATGGCAAGTGGTTTGTCACCGGTGTTCACATAGCTGTATTCCAAAGTAACCGGCTCATCATCTTCTGACAATTTACGGAATTGCGCATCTGCAACATTGAATTGCAATACGGATTGTTGCACAGGTTCCGTTTCCAGCTGTTCCTCTATGGTATGACGTGAAATGCCATTCTGTGCCTGTCCTCCCCAGGAGTACAGTGCACAGAAAAGACATAAGCAATATAGACGGTTCATACGGTTCATATCACAATTCTTTATATCATAACCAGCCATTGTCATTGGCTTTGCGACGCACCGTGATAACAGCAGTTTGCGTCTTGCCATTCGAGGCTTTCACCATATAAGAGGTACTGCCGACAGCTACACCGGTCACCGTAACTTTGCTGCCTTCAATCGATACTGTCGCAATTTTAGGATCAGAAGATTGTACAGTGAAAGTCAAGGCCTCATCTGTACCAAAGAAACGTGCAATATCCACCGTCTGCTTGTTTTCTGCTCCTACAGACAGGTATATATTGGGAATTTCAAGATTGACGCCGTTTCCTTCGACCAGTGTAAGCAATTTATGGGCATCAATCAGTCCCGAACCCATTTTTCCCTGATAATATTTGCCCAACTCCATCAGCACAGGATTGGATTCTCCCGCAGACGAATAGTATTTGTAATACAATTTATTACCAGTCATATAAGACGAGAGGTCACGCGTAGACTGTAACAACAGTTCCTTGAATTGCTTGGCGGTAAAATGCTTATTCAATTTTGCGGCATAGGACAATCCCAAAGCAGCTACTCCCGATACGTGCGGGCAAGCCATGGACGTACCATCCATATATCCGTATCCGATACCATTACTTTTGCCGGGAGGCAGAGTGGAGTAAACGCTACCATCCACCGTTTTATGGAAGTCGGAGTCTCCGCCGGGTGCCGTAATGTCGACTCCCCTTCCGTAATTGGTATAGGTGGCGGGCATGAAACTTGCATCCATGGCAGCCACACTGATAAAATCACCGTAAGCACCGGGATAACCGGAAGCAGCGGCATATTCATTGCCGGATGCAAAAATCACCAGTCCACCGTCGATCACTCCATTCGGAGAACCGGCATTATGGATAAAATAATCCAATGCTTCCTTTTCCACAGGACAATAGTAAGCCCATTCCTCATCGCTGGCATATCCGCGTCTTGAAGTGGCCGGATCAGCCAACGGAGAGTTGTAACCCCAACTGCATTGCAGAATGACAGCGCCGTTATCGGCAGCATATTTAATACCGCGCGCTTCATTATACTGATTCACACCAAAATCACCGGAAAAAATCTGAATAGACATAATTTTTACACCGTCACCATTACCGGAACCACCAGCGATGCCGCATACACCCTCACCGTTGTTGTTTACGGCAGCAATCGTACCGGCCACATGCGTACCATGTCCGGTATCTTTGTCACCCGACCATGCAATGACCGGAGTCTGTTCGGCAAAATTGTATCCATAGACGTCACCTTCATATCCGTTGCCATCGTTGTCCTTATTCGACTTATAGATTTCGCCTTCGTTCACCCACATATTCGCCTGCAAATCAGGATGTGCCCACATCACGCCTTCGTCCATAACCGCAACAATCACTGACGGATCTCCCTTACACTTTTTCCAAGCTTCAGAGCAGTTCACGTCCGCACCCGCTTTTGATTCAGGCACCAATATCTGATCGCCATTGTTGATATAATGCCACTGTCTGTAAAGTTCAGGGTCATTGAATGGCGCTGCACTCTGCTGCAACATACGTGTAGCCAAGTTCGTTTCTGAAGCTATCCGGGCAGGTTGCCGGTCTTCGCGGCGTTTCAACTCGTGGCTATATTGAATTTTTGCAATTTCGCCCACAAGAGACAATTCTTCAGCTGCCTTGCGAACATCAGTTTCATCGTTGAAACGCACGATATACCACAAATGCAGACCAGACTTCCGGGTTTTCTCTTCTCTTTTATTGATAGGGAAAATACGCTCGATGTTATAAGAACCTATGACATCAAGCGCACGGTCCATATCAGTAATTCCCGAACGGGTAACGGTTCCGTAGGCGTTGGTACTTCTGGTAAGTGTCTTATCCAGAATTGACGTAACCTCCGGCCGGAACTTCACCATCAATTCTCCACTAATTGCTCCTTCGGGATTATTGACAACAATAACTTTTTGAGGCGCTTCCGGCGTTGCCGGTGTATCCACATTCGAATAATCGTCCGCACATGCCCCAAAGAACAGCATGGCAACCGCCCATATTGTCAGTTTTCTCAGATTCATAATATTTAGTTTTTCCATTCATTTAAAGAAATTAGGAGTTAAACGGGGATAGAAGAAGCTATTGGCTACTCAGGCAGCATATAGTTACTTTAAGAGAGAATCTGACTTCTACCCCCTTTAACTTCTGGTTAATACTCTGGCTTTAACAACGGATAAAGTTCATAGTAGTATTCGTATGACTTGGGAACATTGGTAAATCCGGGCATCACCCCATCATCATCCATACCATTGTTCTGATTGAATATACTAACATCCGGATTCCAATACATCAAGCAGGGATGATTCAAAAGCCAATCCGGAATCGTACCGTGCAAATAGTTCAGCCCGATACGCAAGTCCTTGCAGTTGGGAAGCACTTTCGGTTGTCCGATCAACGCCTTGGCCGCAGTCTTCAGCGTATCGTTCTGCATGACCTCTTCTTCCGTGTACCTCGGTTGATTATACTTGTTCATCTTGGGCAATTCTCCCTTGATGATATTATTAGAAAGAAGCAATGATTCAAGTTTGTCCCAACTGAAAAGACGTTCCAAGGTATTCTTCGTCTCATACAGTCCACCCCATTCTTCTTTAGGGTAGGTAGATGCCAACGTCAAATCGATTGTAGAACTACGACGATTGTTTACCAGCGACAAATGTTTCAGATTGGGAAAATTTTCCGGTGTCAAAACCGCAGGTACATTCTGAAAGTTATTTCCACTCAAATCCAACGTTTCCAAGTTCTTTAGGTTTTTAAATTCATCAGGCAAAGTAGTTAATCCCATCGAAAAGATACGCAAGTTTTTCAATTCCTTCAGTTCTGTAATAGCAGTTCCTGCATCAAATGAATACATAAACTTGTTTCCATTGGAAAAGAAGCTTAACGTCTCAAGATAGGTTAAATGACGGATTTCATCAGGAATTCCTTCTTTCGTAATAAACTGTTTGAATTCAAGTGCACGGACACGCCCCACCTTCTCCGGAGTACATCCCTTATCTTGTTCCTCCCACAATCTCACCCCTTCCCAATTCATAATGGATTCACTTTTGTCCCATTGTATAAATACATTCAGTTTACGCTCTATGATAACAACCGCCAATGAATCTCCGGCACGATCAGGAGTGATTTCCGGAGAACGATCCTGACGGATAAGTAACGCGTCATGTTTCACCATATCTTCATCTTTCACACGGAAATTGACTTTCGCCTCGCGAACATTCATGTCTGTATTCCCTTCCCAATTGAAACGTATAGTTGTTTTACGGGGACGAGCACCGCAGTCAAGCACAAAGCGGTATTTGTCATACGAGAGCCAAGAAGCGGCCTCTTCGGGTACTTCCACCTCGAAATCAACATTGGAAGTGACCTCCACGTCAAAATAGCGCTTGCCGAAATCTGCATAGTTCTCCAAGGTTACCGAAGTTTCAGAAAGGCTCAGTGCTTTCTGAAATCCTTCTTGTGTGATGCTGAGCGTACGTGACTCCGCATCATCTCTACTTACGAACCGGACAGTTGCCTTACGCTGCTCATTGGCCAGCAAGGTAGAATCTACCTTTATGACACACATTTGCTCACCATTGCCGTTTGTAGGCGAAACTTGCACCCATGACTCACTTGTCACAGCAGTCCAGTTACCCGGCACAGAGACACGCACTTTATGGTCTCCGCCTACAGCCTCCAACTTAAGTTCCTGCGTATCCAATACGAAATCGGACATTTCTTCTTTGTCATCCGAACAGGAAGCACCTATCAAAAGTGCCATTATACCAAGAATATATTTTGCTTTCATAATCGATGTCTATTTATCAGTTTTTAGGAACTACAGCATCACAACCACGCACATCTTGCCCCGGATCAAACAAGAATTGAGCCAAACCGGCCATTATATAAGGGCAAGCGGTAGTCAGGTCTATAGAGATATTCGGATTGTCCGTAAGCTCTATGGAGAAACGAATTTTTTCTAATGTCCCATCACTCACTTTACGAATGTCATTCGAACCTAAATAGAGCACGCTCAATCCAGTGTGGGCATAAATTCCGACAGGCCATTCGCGCATACAGCGGTATCCCTCGTCATTGCGGTGCCCCCGGAAAAGGTACTGACGCAAATTCGCAATATTCAAAGGACGCCACTCAAAGCCCTCGAACGCATTGTCCGACAAATCCAATCCACTCATATAGCCAAAAGTACGATTATTGAACTCTACGGGCAATTCCTTGATTCTATTACCAGCCAAGTCAAGAGCAGACGTGATAAAGGTATAATCTCCCTTTAATGCTTCCGGCTCAAATTCCCTGATTTCACAATTACGCATCATCAGATAATTTACCTTGGTACCCGAATTGTAAATGCACTTAGGGAACTTTCTGATAGGATTGCCCGACAGATTCAGAATTTCGACATTGATTCCATTAAAATCATTACCATTTTCAAACGAAGAAATCTTGTTTGCTGAGAAATCAAGCGTTCCTATTAAAAAAGGAGATGTAGCATCAAATATATCCGGGAATTCAGTAAACTCATTTCCACTGAATGACCAAGTCTCCACTGCTTCATATCCGGCAAAACATCCATACTCATCACGCGGAAGCGATTTAAGTTTATTGTTTGCCAGATTCAGTGTTCCAAGGTTATGCAATTTGCCGAAAGGTGCTTCAAAACGTTCAATCTGATTGTTTTGGGCATCGAAGAAACTTAATTTTTCCATGGGACGCAGGTCGGGCACCACTTTCAGATTGTTATTCATGAAGTACAAGCCTTGCAAAGTCTTGCCGGAAACACTCTTGGTCCACTTAACCAGCCCATCGTAAAGCTTTTCACTCGAAATGCCGTTGTTGTTGACAAAATAAAGCATTTGCAACTTGGGCATATTCATGAGTGCCTGGGGAATCTCTTTCATATTGGGACAATTGTAGATTTCGACATCTGTACATCCCTCCAATCCGGACATCTCATCCGGAAGCGTAGCAATGGGACTATTGGCAATAAAAAGACTCCGCAGTTTTTTTAGTTTACCGATACTTGCCGGCAATGAATAAATAGCATTGGAGTAGTTATTGGGGTCATTGGCACGCTCATTCAATCCTTTTGCCGAACGATTGCCACGTTCCTTAGAACTACGGATACGGGCGTTCAACGAATCAGGCAAAACGTTCCACATTTCAGGAGCCATCGTGCCTAAAGCGCAATCCGGAGCAGAAATCTGTTTAAAGTCAGCGCGTTGAGCCACAACGATTTCATCAGGATCTACCTTGTCAATAGGTGAAGTGCCCACACCATCATTATGAGTACCCAGCATGAGGCTGCGCAATTCTGTCAACTCTCCTATCTCTTCGGGCATGTGTCCCCGCGCACCAAATCCCCCCAGCGAGATGGAGGCTACATAGCCATTCTCCAACACTTTCACACCAGGTTGAGCTATCCACAGATCTATATCGCGATCAAACTCCCAATTGCAACCCTTATTATAGATAATTCCTCGATAACTCCAGTTCGGTCCGTCAAGTGCCTCCCAGATTTTCTTCAGGATAATACCGTCACGAATACTGGGTGCAGTTTCCTGCATAGTGATGGGTACACCGGCAACCGTTGTCTGATTGTCCGTTATCACAAAACCATTCTTGGCCGAAACCTTGGCTGCTTCCAGTACCTTATCCTTTTTGTCATAGACTATAAACGAAACCGCAGTATAGTCACCGGCCTTCAAGGGAACGATAGTATCACAAATCAGTTTGCTATGATATGTCTTGTCCGTCTCGCTCTCGTAATAATACTCCATTTTAGTACGTATATTCGTAAATTGACAAATCTCACCCGTCTGTTTATGCTTAACCGTAATGTCTGCTTTAGATACATTGTCCAGACGATAAGCCTCCACAGCACGCGTAATTTGCGAGAAGTCCTTTACCAACTGAAATTTGACTAGTCCGCGCGGACGGACATTTACCTGAATCGTCTCAACCTGCAGACCACCGGAAATTACGTCAAACGTTTTATCCGATTCCACATCATAGGTCAGTATCGTTTTATCAAGTTTGTCGAGTAATTCATAACCTGCAATCCGGTAACTTCCGGGAAGCAGCTCGCATTTTTCGCTCCAAAGCCCACTTTCTGTCTCCGAATTGTTGACTGCAGAAAGCATGAGCGTCTGCTCAATTACATCATAAGCCGACTTCAAAGTTATTTTGATTTTCTTTGCATCAGCCAACGAATCAAGTCGGTCAGCATCGGCTGCACGCGACGCAGGCTCCTGCCCCACTATCACACCACCGTTCTTTACCAATTTAAATTGTACGAATCCGTATCCTTCGGCCGGAGCCTCATATTTATCATCCGCACAACTGAATGTCAGAGCCAACAGGGTCAGAGCTCCGAGCAGTTTGATTATAATATTTGTAATTCTCATATCGTGGAATTCATTTTAGTTCTTTATTGTTTTTTGCGGATGACGAAAGTACCCAGATCCTTACCGCCATTACCACGAATCACGATGTACAGGCAATCTTCAGTGATTTCTGCAAAAGGAACACGTGCGTCTAAGTAGACAGAACGGGTTGCATTATAGTTGGCATCATATACATTGCCTATGGTACATCTATTTGCCCAATCCGCAGGATTCATTCCTAAGCTTTCAAACTTACTGTTGAAGAATTCAAACTGTTCCCAAGATTCGATAAGTCCCAACGGAGTAATGTGAATTCTGTTTGACATATTCCATTCATCAACAGTAAAATCACGCTCATAGATATTGTCTGCTTTCACAAGTCCCAGTTTTTCGGCTATTTCTGTCGCATTGGGCGCCTTGTCCACGTTCGACATCGCTTCGTACTTCATGCTATTGATTTGTTTCCATGCCTCAAAACCACCGGAAAGTCCATACTGTTCAAGCTGCATACCATATCCGGTCGTACTGAAATTGAAGTTTCCCGTCCGACTGAAATGGGAGTTATAGTCTACTTCCGTATCCTTGGGAACCAAAAACAGGAACAACTTGCGTGAACTACGTACCATATTATCCTCAGCCTGAAGTGTCACCTTTCCACCATCCCGAATCACAACTTTCGCCCAGGAATCTTCTGCTGAAACTTCCTTGACCGCACGCGCATCGCTGTCCCATTCCATGAAATGACAGGTATAGTCATTGTCACGGATCAATGCATGGCAAGTGGCAGGACCTTCAACAATTGAAATGTCGCCACCGCTAGGATCTTTAGCTAAATGATTTCCTTTATCATCCCATAAAAGTCCACTACGCAAGTTTACCACACTGCCTATCCATTGGATTTTTCCAGCCATTATGCCGGAAGCCTTTATCGTAAGCGGATAAGAAAAATCACTGTCGACAGCGCGAATTATGATTGTGCCTGAAAGATCCTGATAACGGGCAGATAGTTCTGTGTCTATAAGAGCCATACGGCTGACACTGACAGCTTGACCGCTTTCACCGCACAAGTTTTCAATACTGCTCATATCGCCTCCCGCATTAATCAACCATTCGGGCAAGGATTCCGTATCAATTTTCCAGTCGAAATTTGCTTCAAAACCAATCTGCTTTGCACGACTGAATGTTTCATCCACAAATTCGTCTACCTGCGTAATTTCGCTACCATTCATGGTGTACATTTTCACAATACGTTCTTTGGCAGGTCGTCTCATTTCGGCAATGGCCTGTGTTTGGTCACCCATAGTCAGTTTTATCACTGCCTTGTCATCCGCAAAGCCAAGCGCACCATCCGTAACGGTTACCTTTATTGCTTGTGCCCCGGCCTTGCCAACAAGCGACTGAAACTGTCCCACTTCGTCTATAAACTTCAGCCATTGCTTATCGCTGGTCAGCCTCCATTCTATAGAAGCTTCAAAGTTAATTTCTATTTCCTCTCCCGGTCTAATTTCATATTGCCGACTCTCTGGGAAGACAGGGTCAGGCATGCTTGAATTATCGTCATCGGATGAGCAGGACGTAATTGCAACGCTTACCAATAAGCTTAAAAATATAGATGCTATTTTTTTCATATTCATCATTTGACTTATTTAAAATCCATTCTTTAAAATATCTTCTGCTTCCGCATCGCTAACCCAGCGAATTGTAGTAGTAAAAGCACCCAAATTACCCACATCCTTCACATAAACCACCGTATAGAGTGTCACTGTATTAAGGCTAGTGGAAAAAGTTGACGGTACCGGCACATAGTCCGTAACTCGCAATACATTGTCATTGTATAGTGCCCCAAGGAACTCTTGCGTAGTACCGATAATATCACCTGTGCGCAAACTGGCTACCGGATTCAAAGGATCACTATTGTCCAATGTTAGCCGTACGTCATAGCCGTCGGTCATAAAGTTGCGAAGCATCACGCTATTAGGTTCTCCTTCCACACGTTCGGTCATAATCAACCGTTGACTGGGTGCGTAAGGCTTGTAGTTAGTAAGGAAAGATGATTTCACTACGGCATAGCGTGTGAAGTTGTCAATGACAAAAGGACAAACCTTCTTCAGACGTACATTCGTCTCAATGCCATAATAAGACCACTCTACGTCATCGAGCGATATTATACGCATACGAATATTCAGAGAATCATCATCTTGAATGTTCTCGTAAATGCCGCACACTTCAACCGAAGCAGCCAACTGTCCGGCGGGGATGGTTACTGTATTCGATTGCATCGTATAGTGGTATCCTTCGATTGCGTTACTTTTTGATTGAAGTACCTCTATTCCGAACCTTCTGTCATAAGAAGCACTTCTTGTTGCCGAAAGGGTCACTTTGTACGCATTGTTGTCCTGAAACACGGGACACACATTCAGCGAATCAGAAAACATCACATAGGAAGGTCCGTCATAGGTTTGTTCCTCATTGTTGCAGGCCGTCAGCAAGGTGAAAAATATCCATGCGACGGCAATAAATATATAAGATAAATGTTTCATACTCACATTCTAAATTATTTGTTACTGTCGTTGGGTTGTAATTCCGACCCCGGTGCATCAAGCTCGTGCTGCGGTATGGGCCATACGAAAAGCGGATTGTCTGCCTCAATTTTCAACGAGCTACCTGAAGCTACCGTATTCGATTGTGGCTTGCGCTCAAAACCTTTATGCCAACGCTTGAGATCCTGTAAGCGGAACCCTTCCATAAAAAGTTCACGCACACGCTCCTCGGATATGACATCCAACCAGTTATCCTCTCCTATTGAAGTAGAGCCATAAGAAGAATAGCGGGCCAGACGCAGTGTGGTGATGTCCTTACCGGCCTTACCATACTCTCCCAACCGACAGTAAGCCTCAGCACGAATAAGATATTGCTCGGAAAGGCGGAACACTTTCGGCATACTGACGTGCAGGATGTTTTGTTTTATGAAGTCTTCATTGCCATTATATTTCATTAGCAACGGCCAGGTAAGTCCATGTGCATATCCTGTAGTTTTCTGGGCAAAGAAAGTGGTGGCGCGAAGATCTTTTGCTTCATAAAGATTCAGCGCCCAATTGGCAGGCACATAATCCGGTTTATAAGAGATATGGTCATAGTTCAGGAACACACGCCCTAATGCACCACCGTAGGAAGTGGTAGTAAAACCAACTTTCCATATTATTTCGGATGCATTGTCGTACTTCCACATATATTGGTAGTAACTCATGTCGGAATTGTACTTGACTGATGAGCTTGACAATTGCAGGAAATCAGCATCAATCACCTCTGTTGCATAGTCACGAGCCTTTTCCCAATCTTGCATATAAAGGTATATACGTGCCAGCAATGCCTTTACCGCGCTCTTGGTGATATACGGTGAATTGTTCCGCTCGTCAAGTGTCACCAATTCAAGAGCCTGCTCCAAATCGGAAATAACGAAAGCATAAGAATCCTTCAGAGACGAACGGATCATACGCTCTGGATGATAGTAACTCGATATGAGCGCCACCCCCAGCTCACCCTCTGCCGTACTCGGCTCGTAAGCCTTGCAGAAGCATTTGATAAGCTCCGAATAAGCCAAAGCACGCGCGAAATGGACTTCACCTTTCAAAGACTGCAGTTTATCAAACTGTTCGTCATCTGTCAATGTCTTTTCTAATTCGACGATGCTTTCAAAGAAAAAATTACAGCGACCAATAATCGTATAAAGACTTCCATAGACATTCTCTATTTCAGTATTGGTTGCTAAGATTTCCCAACGCCAATGGTCACTATAGGTATTAGTAAAACCTTCCACAGCATATACCAAATCCGACTGAATATCAGGAAGTAAAGTCAAATATCCGCTATATAAAGCCGCACTCTTATAGCCGGCATAAATTCCAATCACAGCTTGGTCTGCTTCAGCCACCGATTGAATGGCTTCCCCATCAAGAATCGCATTGTCGGGATATTTGTCCAGGCAACTGGTGAACATGAATGAAAGCAATACCAGCCCTATTTTTATAAATGATTTCATCATTAGATAATTAAGCTTTTAAAATGTGAATTCCAAACCAAATGTAAACTGACGTGTCATAGGATACTGAGCCTTGTATATATTGGAGTTAGACTCAGGATCAAGTCCCGAAAAGTCAGTAAACGTAAACAGATTCTGCGCTTGCGCATACACACGGGCAGCCGACAATACTTTGGTCCGCTTAAGCAGTGACGCAGGTAAAGTATATCCCAACGACAGATTCTTCAGACGCAGGAATGAAGCGTTTTCCAGCAAATGTGTGTCGAACTGAGGTGTCACTCCATAACGTGGAACAGCAGTCACATCTCCGGGTTGCTTCCAACGGTCGTAGAGCATACGACGGGACAGATTGTAATTGTCGAATGTCGTATTTTCTTCAAAGAACCGGTCATTGTTCATCATCCAACGATCGGCCACCCAACTAAACTGGGCACCAAGCGACAGCCCTTTCCAGGACAATGTAGTACCAAAACCTCCCTGCCAGGGAGCAATGTAACTATGCCCTACAAGTACCTTGTCCGACTCATGGAATTCGGGAGTGATTTCACCGTTCATATCATACCAAAGAGGATCTCCGTTAGCCGGATTGACGCCTGCATAACGATTCAGATAAAATTCGCCGTAAGAGTGTCCTACAGCCAGCTTCATACCGGTAGTAGACATTATGTATTCCTGTACTCCATTGTAAAGTTCCGTAATTTCATTTTTGTTGTACGATGCATTGGCATTTACATTCCAAATAAAGTTGTTGGTCTTGACAACATCTACACCGATGTTCAATTCTACACCTCTATTGATCATACCGCCAACATTATCCCAACGCGAACCGTAACCAGCATCTGCATAAGACACAGGAACAGCCATAAGCATATTCGTGGTTTTCTTATTGTAGAACTCTACATCCATATTTATACGATCAAAGAAACCTAAATGCAGGGCAATGTTCGTCGTCCAAAGCTTTTCCCACTTCAGTTTCTCATTCCCTTTAGAAACCGGTGCAATTCCTGCATTATCCATATAATCACCTCCACCGGCTACCAAAGCAAGGTGATCGTAATTGGGAATTTCCGAGTTACCAGACGTACCCATACTGAATGCTATCTGTGCGTTTGTCAACCACTTGTTGTTTCTCATAAACTTTTCTCCCAGCAGATTCCACATAAGTCCCACCGACCAGAAAGTTGCCCACCTGCCTTCAACACCGAAACGTGACGAACCGTCGGTACGCAATGAAAAGTCAGCATAATAACGATTATCGTAATTATATTCTCCCCGTCCGAAGAACGACACATAAGAGTAAGCCGAACTGCTATTGGCCCATGACGTGGCACGAGTACCGGTAGAAATGTCAGTCAACTTGTCATTGTTTTGCCCGGCTGTAGCTACGGAAAAACCTTCAGATTTATAATCAACGCCTTCCTGCCCAATCATAAAATTGAAATCATGAATACGATCTATATTAAAACGGTATTCAGCCGTATTCGTAATCGAAAAATTATAAACACGACTGTTCGAGCGCGCAGCTTTACCCTGATCATTGTTGGGCCTATAAGAAGGCATACTATAGGTCACACCATCGATGTCTGTATAGTTCAAGCCAGCCAGTGAACGAATTTTCAGCCCTTTAACCGGAGTAAATTCAAAAAACAGATTCGCAATGAGTTTATTCTTATCACTGGTTGCCGGATTATTTTCAATCCATTCCAACGGATTCTGGTTGAGTCCTTTCCACGAACCATCATTTACTGAAGCAAGCGAACCGTCATTCTTGTAGGGATTCCAATAAGGCAGCATGAAACGTGCAGCCGAAATGGGGGTTACTGTCGAGTATGCACCTTGGTCAGCCTGCTGAATGTTCTCGTGAGTCATCATGATATTTGTTCCTATTTTGAGCCACTCTTTAGCCTGCGCTTCCACATTGGCGCGAACATTGTATCGCTTAAAATAAGATTCCACTGCAACTCCGTCTTGATTGTAGAAATTGCCCGAAACATAGTAACGCACCTTATCGGTAGCCCCATTCACCTGCAACTCATAGCTTTGCAACAATGCCGAGTTATTGAATACCTCATCAAACCAATTGATGTCAATGAGTCCTAACTTACCATAGTCCTTGCCAGCATCCAGTCCCACTTCCTTCTCATAAGCAATGCGTTCGGCAGTATTCATCAAGTTCCAGTTATCCTGCGCCAGCTGCGAAATACCCAGTTGAGTACGGAATGTAACTTTAGCACTTTGATTGACCAACGAACCGCGTTTGGTCGTAATTACAATCACGCCATTAGCCGCACGTGCACCATATATAGAAGTAGATGACGCATCCTTCAGCACAGATACCGATTCTATATCCGACGGATTGATAGCATTGAAATCACTCCCGGAAATCGGCATACCGTCCATTATAAACAACGGACTTGTTCCTGAATTAATGGAATTCGTACCTCTGATAGAAAAAGAAGCAGGTGCACTGGGTTCTCCCGACCTCGCCAACACCGTCAATCCGGGTGCCTGACCTTGTAATGCCTGATCAAAACTTGCCGCAGGCACATCCGCCAACTTCTCTGATTTAACGGTGGAAACAGAACCCGCAATTGTGCCTTTCTTACGTACACCGTAAGCCACAACCACTACTTCGTCCATCACCTGCGCATCCGACTTCAAAACAATGTCCAGCGTTCGGGTTGCCGGCGTTACCACATGTTGCTGTTGCTGCATACCGACATATGAAAATGTCAAAGTTGCCCTATCAGCACCTTTAATTTCAATGGTGTAATTACCGTCAATATCGGTTATCACACCATTCCCATTGCCTTCTTGCATAATAGCCACACCAATCAACGGTTCATTTCCCTCATCGGAAACGACTCTTCCCTTTACGCTGAAATTTTGCGCATAAAGCGACTGCACGTTGATGACCGTAACAAGAAAGCCTAATAAAAGAATCACTCTTTTCATCTCTCTTTTCTAAATTAATTATTGAGTAAATTAAAATACTTAAATTGGATTTTCTAAAGCATAACCACATATAGCGGAAGCCTAAATACAGCTAATAATAATAAAAATCAGATTTTCTTCATATCACTCTCTTCAGTTTAAGTTAGCATTCACAATTTATTAGTAGCATAGAGTCTAGTCAAATTTAGCCCAGCATTCTTTTGAATACTTGTTTTCTAACCCTTCTGCGAATGCAAATGAAGGCACAATTACCCAGAAAACATTTATACTATATTAAATAAAAATATTCCGTACACTTTAATTTAGATAATAGCATAAAAGCCAAAACTCAAAATGCTATCAAAATGAAGCATTTTAAGCATGGCTTATACGATTTTTATAAAATTAACAAGAGATAAGGCATAGAAATTCATGCAAATCATGTCTAAAAGAAATAAATATTCCTTTTAAAACACTTTTTTTGCACGAACATTTTTCTGAAAAGCAGTTTGTTATTTATCGTTTTTTAACTCTCCTCTCAGTCGACTGAGGTAAGGTTGCGTAATACCCAGATAAGATGCGATATATTTCAATGGAACTTTTTCCATAATTTCGGGACGTTTTTGAATCAGAGATATAAAACGTTCTTTGGCATTACCGTTCACCACAGAGTTTTTCTTTTCAAGGTAGAAAATCTGCCCCTGCGAGTAACTCAATGCCCATTGAGCAAATTCATGCGAGGACACAATCAGATTATCGTAATGACTTTTGGGGATTTTCAAAACAGTGGATTTGCAACACGACTCCACTTGATAGAAAGCAGGAAGATGAGCATAATAAGAATGCATGGCTATAATTACGCTGGCCGGCAATGCAAAAACAAATGTCATTTCCTTCAAGCCATCCATATATGCATAACGCAGTATCCCATCTTTCACTATATAGATATTGGGATCGACTATACCGCCCATTATTAGGATCTCTCCCTTCTTCAATTCTATTGTCTCCGCCGGTGCCAATAGCTTGTCCAGCAATTCGTCAGAAGGCCTGAACGTACATTCCTGCGCTAACAATTCTTTTAGTTTTTTCATCTTTTATGTATTTCAACACCATTGGTGGAATTTATTAATCGAAAAAGCATGCGTAATAAAATTGCACATATCATTAATATATAATAGATTAGATATATTCAATCTTTCAACATGCAATCCATGATATGCACAACTTATATGCAATATTCGCCTTTTTTTTCGATATCTGCAAACAGTTCTCTACAAAATCTTATAAAACTACGCATTCTCCGAATAAACCATGTTTAATGATACCCGTTAATGGAGTTTACTCACTTCCCGTTCAAAATAACTATCCCTAACTACTATAATTTGAACAGAGCTCAATCCCTTAAACAAATGGTTCACAACCGCCCGAAAGGGAATCAACTCTACCAATAAATTTAATAATATATATTGCTGATAATAACACAAATCAAAAAAACATCTGAAATACTTTGGAATTCTAAAAAAACATCCTAACTTTGCACCCGCTTTTGAAAGAAAGAAATATAAGGATTGATTCAGTAGCTCAGCAGGTAGAGCACAACACTTTTAATGTTGGGGTCCTGGGTTCGAGCCCCAGCTGGATCACTAGAAAAGGAACTTTGAGAGTTCCTTTTTTTATTCAAAACAGATTAAAACATTTGACTAATAGCTCTTTACGAAAAAATACAGAGAAAAGACTTTAACTAAATTATTATATCTAAACTGTTTCGTCATGAAGAAAAAATTACTATTGCTGGCCATCCTGGCTCTATCTTTATCTGCCGTTCAGGCTCAGACTCAACTTAAATGGAACGCTTTGTATTGGGCTATGGGTGTAGTGAATATGTCAGCAGAAACTAAACTTGCAGATAAGTGGACATTCAATGGAGATGCTGTATACTCACCTTGGAAAAGCATTGAGGGCAACCCTATGAGATTTGGCCAATTAATCGTAGAAGGCAGATATTACCCTAAAGGAGCATTCAACGGGCTCTATGTAGGAGGATATGGCAGTTATCACAAACTGTTTAAGGTCACTAAATGGAATTATATCAATCGTGATAGATATCAAAAAGGTAACGGCATGTCTTTCGGAGCAACCTTAGGTTATCAATTTAAAATTAACGACCGTTGGGCACTAGACCTTTTCGCAAGCTATGGGTGGCAACATTCCAGATATAGAGGTTATATGAAATCTACCGGAGAAATGTATGTGGGTAAGAATGCCAGTGCCGAATGGTTACCCTACAAATTAGGTGCATCCTTTGCCTATCGACTTGGAAAGAGATAAAGCTTAAGCCTTCATCACGCATGGGTGCGTAAACCAGAAGCATGAACCTTCTCCCTCGCGAGAGTTGACGCCAATTTTTCCGCCCACCCTCTCAACCAAGTTCTGGCATATCGCCAGTCCGAGGCCGGCACCTTGTACAAACGAGTCGAGCTTCACGAAACGATTGAAAATCTCATTCTGTTTTTCGGCAGGAATGCCTTCACCTGTATCCGTCACGCAGAAACGCACCTGATTGTCATCTTCCAAAGTATAAGAGAGAATGACCGATCCCTCGGTAGTAAATTTCAAGGCGTTGTTCACAAAATTAGAAAGCACCTGTGTAATCAGTTTCTCATCACCGTCAATCACCACCTGCGGTGAATTTTCATCGAAACGAAGTTCTACCACCCTGTCACGGGTTTTGCACAAGAAGGTGTTAATCACCTCGCGGCAAAGCATGAACACATCCACCCTTGCTATGGTAAGTTCTATTGTGCCGGATTCTATTTTAGAAATATCCAGAATATCGGAAATAAGTTTGAGCAGCAGTTCATTGTTTTTCTCTACTATAGTCATGTATGAGTGACGTTCTTCCACCTCTTCAGTTTCGGCAAGCAGGCTCGAAAAGCCTACAATGGCGTTAAGAGGAGTACGTATTTCATGGCTCATATTGGCCAGGAATGCCGATTTAAGCCTGTCCGATTCTTCAGCTTTTTCCTTAGCCTGAATCAGTTCCAGTTCCACCTGCTTACGGGTAGTGATGTCGGTAGCTAACTCCATGATTGCCCGCCGCCCGTCAGTCCATTTGAGCGCCGTGCTCTGGATGGTATACCAACGGTCAGTGGCAGGATTGTAGTCTTCCCAGAAGTGAACACCTGTGGGCTGATGGTCGGCATCGAACAGATTCGGCTTCGGGCAGTGCTTGCACACATCATCCAATCCTGCATTCAGCATTTTCCAGCATTTCGCATTTTCAGCAACTTGACCGGCCTCTTCCCTGAAAGATTTATTGGCAAAAAGCACTTTCAACGAGTCGTAGTCGCTAACAAAGATATTAGCATTGATATTATCCAATACCTTTTGCATCGTTTGCTGTGATTGTTGCAGGGTGGTTTCCACCTGCCAGCGTTTTGTAGCAGTGGATACAATCTGTGATATTTGGCTCATCAGTTCCACATCCTTTTCGTCCCATTGCTTATTCCAGCAAAAGTTAAACGAAAGGAAACCGAAGTGTACGCCCAACTGCGATAACGGAAAGACAGCAATGGCTTTTACGCCTTGTATTTCCAGCATTTGTGTAATGAAGGGGTCGAGCGAATAGATATCGGATGTACAAATGATATTGTCTTTTTCGAGCATATCAAACCAAGGTTTTCCTGCTTCAATAGTCATGCTCCGCAGATAATCGATGGCGGGCTCAATACCTCTGTTGCACCATTCGTAAGTGCAGCCATACGTAACTCCATCAAGATGATTTTCCCATGTTGCCAAACGGTCAACGCCAGTATAGCGACCGATTTCGGCAAGTGCCATATTCATGGCTGTGGGTATATCTGCTTCCAGTTGCAGTATCTGTAGTACTTTAATAAACAATGCCTGACGGCGATTGGTTGCTTCCAGTATTTCCTGACTGGCTATCAGGTCTCTGGATTTCTCTTCGACCATTTGCTCAAGTCGAGTACGGTATTGCTCCAATTCTACATCAACCTGCTTTGGTTCGGATTCCGTTAATTTCATAGTTTGACAAATAACAATAAATAAAATATAAAGATCACTTCAGACTCTGATGAGACAGACTCTATATTCTGCAAATATATGCATTTATTTTAATTCCGGAAATAAATCGATAAAAAGGTCTCTTTTGTAGCGGATTTGAACAAAGCAGCCTTGAGCTGCGCTAAATTATCATTTGATTCATTTCTTTGCAGTGGGGATTCATCATATCCGAAAGTTACCGATTTCATCCCCTATTTTCCTTATTTCATCGGAAATGGCAAAGGAATTCGTCTATTAGACCTATTCCGGAAATAGTTTCAGGATTATCTTTGTGCTCCATATCAAAACACTAAAAACAATGAGAAAGATGGAAGACTGCATTTTAATTTTCCGAACTTCTATAGTCAGGAAACAGGATGTGAAAAGAGTAGGAACATTGCTCGCAAAATATCCACAGATTCATAAATGGAACGTAGATTTTGAAGACTGGGAGAAAGTATTAAGAGTAGAATGTCTGGGAATGAATCCGGCTGAAATATCGGATGCACTGCGAACGATTAATATTTGTGCAAAGGAGTTGGAATAAAATGCATAAATGTGATCTCAAAACAAATAATAGTAACTCTATTCTCCTTCTCCGGAGAGGAGGAGAATAAAGTTACTTCTATTTATATTGAACTTACAATAATATAAAAACACTATTGTCCGATTACAACTTCACAACTACTTTCTTTCCTCTGTAAGAAACTGATTTATCGAATGCCATCGTATCTTCATCGCCACAGCCTTTGCCCGGCTCTACCACCACAAAGTTGAACTTACGATTCTTCAGCATCCCCTTGTAGCTACCCTGACGGTCAGCAATCGTGAGGATGCGTTCTTTATCATCCCACTTCATGGTAATGGTAGTGTAAGCCCCCTTTTCGTAATTGTAGTTATCAAACTCATCTTCGTAAAGAGTAAATTCGGCATCAGCACCCGGATAAATCCTAACAGTCAGATTATCCCATTTCTTCTCTGTGGAGTATTGCACAGCCGGTCCCCAGGGAAGAATGGAACCCGCACGGACATAAATCGGCATTATGTCGATAGGAACTTCACGCTGAATAGTCTGTCCGCCTTCAAGCGCCTGTCCGGTCCAGAAGTCGAACCAACGGGCACCTTGGGGCAAGTACACATCTGTCTTGCCGACCTTGCTCATATCTTTCAAATGACCGTTTTGCTCTTTATCCTGCCAGGTATAAAGAGAATCCGTCACCGGACGAACGAGGAAGTTACGACCAAACATGTATTCAGTATCCATATCAAGCACTTTCTTATCTTCGGGAAAGTCCATCATCAACGGACGGATAAAACTGCCGGCTTTGTCGGTCACTTCCCATGAGGTACTGTAAACGTAAGGCAACAGACGATAACGCAAGTGAGTATATTTTTCCAACGCATCATAAGCCCAGTCACCCTTCTTGCCAAACTGGTAGATTTCCACAGCCACCGGACCGGAATTATGCGAACGCATAATCGGCTGGAATGCACCCCATTGATACCAACGGGTATGTAATTCGTGATAGGCGACATTATCTACCGTATTATTATACTTCCAGGCAAAGAAACCTCCTAAATCTGTGTTCCAGTAAGGAATACCGCATAAGGAATAGTTGAGACCCGCCGCAATCTGTTTGCGCATAACAGACCAGTCCGAAACCACATCACCGCTCCAGGAATGCGAAGCATAGCGTTGCTGCCCCAAGAAGGACGAACGGGTAAGTAAGAAGACACGCTTATCAGTAGTCACAGCACGCTGATGCTCATAAACTCCCTTGTTTGACATCAGCGGAAAAGCGTTGTGTACTCTGCGGAACGAGCCTAAATAGGTGGGAGTATTGAAATCCTGGTCTTTGACATTCAAATGGTCCGGTTCGGTTGAGTCGAGCCACCAAGCATCCATACCCAGATCGAAGATATTCTTTTTCATTTCGGCCCAGTAGATGTTGCGGGCGACCGGATTGAACGGGTCGAAAGGTCTTACTCCGGCATTGGGTGGCCATGTGTCGAAGTGAAGCAAAGCTTTCAGGCTGTCCATCTTCTGATACATTTCCGTCCAGGGGCCAAAAGAAGCCCATACGGAAATCATGATGTGAGCATTCTGTTTATGCACATAGTCTATCATCTCTTTCGGGCTCTTGATGCGCGGAGTGCCATAGCGTGCATTCTTGTCTTCACCGTTCGGAAGATATTTCATGTATTCAGGATCACCCATCTTATTGATGTAACGAGGATTCTGGAATTTCATGGAGTTCCAGTTCGAGTCGCATCCCCAATATTGCCAGTCCTGAATGATACCATCCAAAGGTACTTTCAGGTCACGGTATCTATCAACAACTTCGCAGAGTTCGTCAGGGCTCTTGTAGCGTTCACGGCATTGCCAGAAGCCCAAAGTCCAGAGAGGATAAAGGGGAGCTTGTCCGGTCAGGTCGCGCACACCGGCTATCACACCATCGGCATTACCTCCATAGATGAAATAATAATCGGCACAATCGCCTACTTCCGAGTCAAACGACATCTCCTGCGGATTATCCAGGAAAGTGGTAGGAGAATAATTGTCCACATACAAAGCATAGCCTTTGACGGAATGAATGAACGGAATGCAGATGCTCATGTTCTGGTTGCGAAGGAAAAGTTTCTGATTACGTTGGTTCACCTTGCCCGTCTGCTGCTGTCCCAGACCGTAGATGACTTCATCTTTATCCAACAGGAAAGCCTGGCGAACATTAAAAGCAGGAACTCCCGCATCATCAAACGGGGTGAACTGGGTTCCGTAATCCTTGTCCGTCAGCATACGTTTCCCTGACTTATCGAAGAAATGGATACCTCCGGTTTCGGTATTCACTTCCACCCGCACGGCACCACTGCTCAACGTCACATTTTTGCCGTTTTCGCCGAAAGTCACCGGGGTAGTTTCGGGAGTTTTGATAATGACCAGACTTTCTTTATTGCAGGATGTCTGCATGGGTGTTTTATAAACCCGGACGATGGTGGGCGAGTAAAACTCCACACTAACATCCATTCCTTGTGTAGCATACTTGATGCCCTGAGGCGTGCGTTGCACATTTTGCGCTACGCTACTTGTGGCAACAAGGGCTGCCGATACCAGCAAGAAGCCGACTTTTTTAATAAGATTCATTTTCATGGTTTTTAAGTGTTTTATGATGTTGCAAAAGTAGGGCGTAAGGACGTCTGGCGGGCAACAACCATGTTGAAAGCAACAACAATCATGTTGATTTCTTCATCTTTTCGGCATATTCGGAGGGGCGGCAACCGTACATTTCCTGAAAACATTTACTCAGATAGCTGGAACTGCTAAAACCTGTGCGTTCTGCAATTTCGGTAATGCTGAGGTCGCCTTCCACTAGTAATTGGGCTGCGCGCTGCAAACGGATGTTACGGATAAAAAGGCTTGGAGACTGGTCGAGCATAGTCACCAGTTTCCGGTAAAGCCCGGTGCGTTCCATGCAAAGGTCACGGCTCAGTTGCTCTACAGAGTAACCGGAGACGTGCAGGTTCTTCTCTACCTGTTCGATGGCACGGGCAAGGAATGCGGACTCGGCGACATCCTGTTTTGGAGAATGGGGTGTTTCAACGGTGTTGCAGGGTGAGGGAGCATTGCTTTCTTCCGAACGGGCTTTCTGCTCGTTTTCATAACTATTGCATTGCTCTATGAGGTTACGAATGCGGAGGAGAAGAATTTCTTCTTTATGTCGACGTTCCATCTTTTTACGGGTCCAGTAGACATAAAAGCGGATACCGGCTATAATTACTACTAATAATGTTACTATATATAAGGCGTAAGCAGTAGTCGTTTTCCACCAAGGGGCATGGATAATGAGAGACAGCTCCTTCACTCTCCCATCCCATTTCAGAATGTTGTCCGAGGCCATGACCCTGAAAATGTATTTTCCCGGAGAGAGGTCGGTATAGGAAGCCTGAAGGATACCTGTGCCGTCTGTTCTCCCATTCTGTCCACCGGCAAAGACATGATTCCAATCTTTATCGATGCCTTCCAACTGATAGCGGTAATAAGTACGTTCACCATTCAGATAGTTCAGGGCGGAAAATTCAAAAGTAAGGAAGTTCTGGTTATAATCCAATTCTATATTTTCGGTGTAAGGGGGTGTTTGAGGAAGGATAACACGATCACCATACTTTTCTCCTGTATTTACTTTTTGACCATACAAACGTAAAGTGGTAAAAACGGGAGTATAAGGCAGTCCCGGAGCTATCGGCTCACTGTCCGGACGAAATACATTAAAGCCATCGATTCCTCCGAAATAGAGGGTGCCGTCAGAGGCTTCGAAGATGGCTCCCTGCACATACTCTCCCTCCAAAGCACCGTCTTGCCGGTTGAAATTGATAAAGCTAACATCATGATTATCCGGATTGACGTGAATGCGGGAAATGCCATTACTGGTGGTTACCCAAATATCATTATGCCGGTCTTCATGGATGGCCTGTACAAAGTTATTGCTAAGACCGTTTTCACAATAGAAGATGTGTGATGTCTGTTTTCTATTGGTGAAAAGTTCCAGTCCATCGGATGTTCCACCCCATGTCCAGCCACGTGAATCGGTGCAGAGAGCGGTATAGTTCTTACCTCTGAATTGGTATCCCGAGGCACTTCTTTGCAGTTGACTGGACAACTCAGAAGAGATAGAAGATGCGCTAAGCGGAATTAAAAGCAAAGAGCCGTCTTTGCTATCAGCCAACCGATAGATATGGGAATGATTTCTCAAATAGATATTGCCCGCTTCGTCTTCAGCAAAACATTCAACGACTACATCTTCTTCAAGAGAAACAGGGAAAAAACTGCGACCGATGTATGCCAGTTTATGCATAGCCGGGTGATAATATAGCAATCCACGGTTCAAAGTTCCTACCCATAGTCCACCCTGCAAATCCTGAAAGATAGTACTGATTTCAGTTGAGACAATCTGCCCTTTCCTGGTCTTTAACAGAGGAAGATATTGATGTGCTCCATTCACCAAATCAATGATCCAGAAGCCGTGGATGCAACTGATATATGCTTTTTCATCACCCGGAAGGATGACCAGAGTATTAAGTGTGTACTCCTGCTCAAATATCTTTTTCCATGTCCGATTCTGCCAGTCGAAATAGAATAAGCCGCCTTTACGCCCATTTCGCAACTGATAGAATCCCTTACTGCCTTTGACTACGAGAGAGGTTCTCCAGAAATCTCCCCGTTCGGATGGAGGGTAAGCGGAGGTGGTATATAACTCTTTCTGATTCCCGAGGTCGTAGCAAACAACTTCGCCTGTGTCATAAAATAGATACAAAGCATTATCCTTTGCATTCACATCTTGTAGTACTCTTGGGTCATTGTCAGGAAGGAGGATACACATTCCGCTACCCAGTTCTTGCAAGGCATTAGACATGAGTAACCATGTACGGCCCAAGTCGTCTACAAAAAGATCTTCTAAAGGTCGGGGTATGCTCTTGCCTTGAAAAGAGGAAGCTAAATCGGTGATATATTGTTCCTTGTAAAGATCGATACACATCAATTTATGATTGTCTTTAATCCATAACAGAGAGTCTCCGCTCCGGTAAATACGGTAATATCCGTCGTATTGCTGCAATGGATATACATCTTCTGCGGTGCGATGAAGATAAGAGAAGTGCACGCCATCATACAGGTTGACATTGCCACTGGTGGTGAATACCATCCGTCCGTCCGGCAATTGAAGAATAAAACGTATCTGGTTATCGCTCAGGCCATGTGAGGTATTGATAGACGTAAACAGGAAATCGCCGGCATAAGCTGTCAACGTTATCCTGAAGCATAAGAAAAGGAGTAATGCTATCTTTATGTTTTTCACGTTATTCACCGGCACTGCAATAGGCTTGTTTGTTCGGGATACAAATATAATGGATTTTACTTAAAATTTTGTGGTTTTAGTATTTCATTCCGCCATAAAAATACACAAAACCCAAAGCCTCTCCAGTATTCGTAAGTTACGTCCCGGACTGAACCTATTTCAGTATACGACTGAATAGGGTTCAGTATACGACTGATCCCTATTCAGTCGTATACTGATTCCCTCCCCTCTCAGAAGAGATTCTGGAGTGCCTATGGAGAAATAAATCTAAATATCATTAAAAGAGTACACATTCATTTGGCATTATCTGTATATTTGATTGTTACTCATATATAAACGATTAAAACATAGTATGTATGAAAACGATCCGAATGCTTTTCTTCTTACTGCTGGTGGCAGTAATCAGTGTTTCTACTCTTTCTGCACAGACCAAAAAAGAAAAGAAAGAGATGAAACAGCAAGCCGTAAAGGAACTGGTCTTATCTGAAAAATATAAAATAGATGTGAACAGAGCACTTCCCGCAAGAGGACGTTCCGTTTCACTCACTTCCCCCTATTCGGTAGAAGTAAGGAATGACTCCATCATATCCTACCTCCCCTACTACGGACGTGCCTACTCCATTCCGTATGGTGGTGGCGAAGGGCTGAACTTCAAAGCTCCAATCAATGATTATAAGATAGAGTGGGACAAGAAGGGAACTGCCAAAATCCAGTTCACTGCGCGGAGTGCGGAAGACAGGTTCAGTTTCAACATAGACATTTTCAGTAATGGCTCGTCGTCGATATTCGTGAATATGCAGAACCGCCAGTCCATCAGCTTCCAAGGCGATCTGGATATACCAGAGAAATAGATAACAGACATCTATATACCTGTCAGCAAAAAAATCCCTGAGAACGGAAAACGAAACCACTTCATCTTTGTTGTATATTCAGAAGTGTAATACAGACGAATATGAACAAAGGGAGATTAGAAGCTTTTAGCGATGGGGTAATGGCTATCATCATCACTATCATGGTATTGGCAATGGATACACCCGATGAAGTGACACTAAAGGCGCTGCTTCCGGTTGTTCCGGTATTTGTGAGCTACCTGCTCAGCTATATCTATGTCGGCATTTATTGGATTAACCATCATCACATTATGCAAGTGACGCACCGCATCAACGGCGTCATTTTGTGGGCAAACCTACATTTGCTTTTCTGGTTATCACTGGTGCCGTTCACCACAAACTGGATTGGTAAGAATCACTTATCACCTGTACCTGTAGCTTTCTACGGAGGGGTATTACTGATGAGTGCCATTGCTTTCCGCCTACTCGAAAATACACTGATACGCTATCATGGCGAAGACTTCCCACTGAGGAAACTCCATGCCGGAGGAAAAAAAGAAAAGATATCCATTCTTATTTATTTCAGTGCCATACCGCTTGCCTTTGTCTGTGTATGGATATCTATTTTCTTATATTTCCTGATGGCTTGCCTGTGGGTGATGCCGAGCAAACGACTGGAAAAGGAGATGGAAAAATAAAAATTGCTATCTTTGCGAGCAAGACCTATTATATATATGTACAAGGAATACTCGCCCTGCCCCCTGCTCTCTCCCTATATCGATAAATATTGGGAATTAAAAGGCAATCCCGGATATGGAATGCGCATCAATATATTGCCTGACGGATGTACAGACTTCATCTTCACTCTTGGAGAAGCAACACAAGCTGTAAACAGTGATTTGAAGATGAAACCTTACCGTGCCTATTTCATCGGTCCGATGAATACCTATTCGGAATTAACGACATATACAGAAACGATTCATATGCTGGGCGTTCGCTTTCTGCCTTGCGGATTATCTCGTTTCATCCGGCTTCCCCTGCACGAACTCACTAATCAGAGAATGAATGCCGACGAAGTCAGCAATTTCTTCGATACTTCATTCACTGAAAGGTTGTGTGAAGAAAGTAGTTTCGGAGACCGAGTGAAAATTATAGAAGAGCTATTCATCAGGTCGTTATACAAACATGATTTGCCAGCAGACTCGCAGATTATATTTGCCATAGAACAGATTAACCGATACCAGGGAAAACTGTCTATACAGTCGCTTATGGATGATATTTGTCTGTGCCAGCGGCAGTTCGAACGCAAATTCAAGATGAATACCGGATATACTCCCAAGATATACAGCAGGATTATGAAGTTCAAGAATGCCGTTGACCTGCTGAGAAACAATACTTGCGACAATCTGCTGTCGACCGCTGTCCATGCAGGATATTATGACGTGCCACATCTGTCAAGGGAGATAAAGAATTTATCCGGCAGCACCCCCTACTCCTTCATGAGCCGACCGACATCAGAGGAAGAAGCCACGCTGACTTATGTTGAGCCATAAATGTCGTTTTTGTACAATGAAGCAATATCTCCGACTGCTTATATTTGCACCATTCAATCAATTAAACAGATTATAAAAATGGAAACACTTGAAAAGAAAGCCGCAGAAATGCTTCAAAAGAGCGAAGTAGTAGTTCTCACTTCTATAAACCAGGAAGGTTATCCACGCCCAGTGCCGATGAGCATGGTGAAAGCTGAAGGTATCTCAACCGTCTGGATGTCCACCGGAGATACCTCATGGAAGACGGAGGACTTCCGCAAAAATCCGAAAGGCGGTTTATGCTTCTACGCTCAAGGAGACAGCGTTTGCATGACCGGTGATGTGGAGGTAATCACAGACGCGGACATCAAACTGGAACTTTGGCAGGACTGGTTCATCAATCATTTTCCCGGCGGACCAACCGACCCGACTTATGTTATTTTAAAATTTAAATCCAATCATGCCACTTACTGGATTGAGGGGAAATTCATCCACAGAAAAGTTTGATAAGAGACAGTCTGTATCGTTGGGAGGTAAATACGATTTTTTGAAACGCCAGCCAATAGGATGATTGTATTTGCATCTTGATTATAAAAAAACAAATTACAAACCATTAATCAGTAAACAATGAAATTCAACAACGTAAGATTATTAGTAAAAGACTTCGCCAAATGCTTCAAATTCTACACCGAACAACTCGGATTAGAACCAGCCTGGGGAGATGAAAATAGCGGACACGCCAGTTTTAAAGTAGCTGACGGAATAGAAGGCCTCGCTCTTTTTGTATCCGACTGGATGGCACCTTCGGTAGGCAATGTAGATAAGCAACAGCCCGTTGCAATGCGCGAAAAATCAATGGTCTCATTCAGTGTAGATAACGTAGACGAAACCTTTGCCGCTCTAAAAGCAAAAGGCGTGA
>OGIE01000264.1_pt1 | contig 77727 bp, 46 predicted proteins | sample 1571581 | NCBI WGS metagenome assembly OGIE01 (sample SAMEA2582021, study PRJEB24529) | metagenome | biome: Human gut stool | place: China | collected 2011
GATCTTTCTCATCCGAAAGGTAACTCTTCCATTGTTTGGTGTGCGTATTGTAACAAAACACACCGTTTGAGAAAGTGGCAAACCACAGATTCCCATTAAAATCTTCCAGAATATTATAAATAAACAGAATGCCCAGTTGCGGGATATGGGTAAAATCATCGGAAGAACGGTTATATTTCAGCAAACCGGATGTTGTCCCTATCCATATGTCCCCCGTAGTTGTTTTGCAAACCGTAAAAACATCATTGGCAACCATGGAATTCTCCTCTTTGCCTTTGGAGTAATGCTTCACTTGCCCAGTGCGTAAATTCACCTTGTTCAGTCCCCCGGAAAAAGTACCTACCCACAAATCATCTCCATCCATGCAGAGGGCATGAATATTCTTATAGATGGAAGGATGCTCAAACGGTACTATCTTTTCAGTCTCGGGATCAAAATTAAATAATCCCTTATCTTCGGTGCCTATCCATAAAGTACCGTCATTACTCTCACAGATTTCACGCACCCGGCGACCGAAATACTTGATATCATCTCTCGGATAGAATTTCTCAAAATAAGTCCACTGGTATGGATAGTAGTTCACACCACCAAAATAGGAGCCTACCCACATGCCATTCTCTCTATCCCGATAAATCGAATAAATGGCATTGTCCGACAGGGCATAGGAATCATCCTGGTCGGGCACTGTCAGATGGGTGACATGGTCATTGGTAAGATTGTATATGTATAATCCCGTTTCCGTACCTGCCCACAGCTCATCATCAGATTTAAACTGCAATGTACGTACATAAGCATTCAGAAGCTTACGGGATTTGCCATTCGTAAAGTTTATTTCGGTCAATCCGTTGAATGATGCTACATAGATGCAGTTATGCGGACCATTGACCTGGCAATTAATAATATCGTCTTTGAATATTTCATTTCCATCTGCATCCTTAAAAGGTTGCAAGGTTTCAAAACCAGCCTTTGCGGAATAAAGATTATCGCCATGCAATGCCAGCCAAAAAGTATCTCCATTCAGCCAAAAGCGAGTAACATTAGGTATTCCCGACTCATGAAGGTAGTTCTGCAATTGTTGTTTACTGCTATTGTAACAGAATAATCCCTGATATTCGACTGATATCCAGATATTATTCTGTTCGTCACTCCTTATCATAGTCACGAAATCCCGAATCACCGTTCCCTTATCGCTTGTTCGATTGAATGAAGTAAAAGAATCCAATACCGGATTATAAATAAAGACACCTCCATCAGTACCGACCCAGATATTCCCGTCAGTATCTTCATAGAGTGTCGTGATGAAGTTCCTTCCTAAATTAGAGTTTTCATTGTTATAGACACGGAAAGACAAACCATCATAACGGTTCAAACCGTCTTTAGTACCAAACCACATAAAGCCTTTCTTGTCCTGGAATATCTGATTCACAGAATTCTGCGAGAGACCATTTTTAATGTCTACCGTCCTGAAATAATAGTGAACAGCATTATAAGCATAGGACGGCAATGCCGCCACTATGCACAGACAAAAGAAAAGCTTTATGAATGTTCGGTTCATAACTTCCTCCTTCTTTTCGAGAGTTTTATTTCTTTAATGAATTACAGATACGTGTGTTTATCTCTTTAACGCGCTTTTCATCCAGTTTTATCACCTTGCGGTCATAAGTAATCAGACCGTTCACTTCCACCTCCACGTCAGTGGTCTGCGTATAAACTGCGCCGGAGAATCCTCTATCTATCAATTTATACAGCATATCGGCATACTTCACGTATTCGTCCGTAGCCTCTTTGGAAGAATTAAACTGAACATACCCCCAGTTGCGATTCGGTTCCCAGAGATGATCTTTCAAAACAAGGCCGATACCACCATATTCACCCAGAACCGTTGCACGTTGAGCGTCATATAAGAACATCTCCGGTGCGGGATAATGATGAAGGTCGAGCATATCTCCACAAGTATAATGGTTGCCACCACTTGCCGGATTCACCAGGCGGGTCGGGTCATATTGTTTTGTCCATTCGGCTATTTCAACCGTTTTGAATTGTCCCCACGCCTCATTGAATGGCACCCAAGTACCGATGCAAGGATAAGAATAAAGACAATCCATTATCTCTTTCCATTCTTTACGGTAGTAAGCCTCAGACTCTGCGGTACGTTTCATCTCAGTACCATTAAAATACTGGCGCATTTGCCATTGCGGACTGCGGTCTCCACTTGGCATATCCTGCCATACAATAATTCCAAGTTGGTCGCAATAGGTATACCAGCGGGCAGGTTCCACCTTGATGTGCTTACGAATCATATTATAACCGAAGTCTTTCGTCTTCTGGATGTCATACAATAAAGCCTCGTCCGTAGGAGCTGTATATAATCCATCAGGCCACCATCCCTGATCGAGCGGACCAAACTGGAATACGGCTTCATTGTTCAGTTCCAAACGCATCACGCCATTAGCATCCCGGCCGGTAGAGTACTTACGCATAGCTGCATAGCTATCCACTTTATCTACAACCTTTCCATCACTCTTTAAAGTTACCTTCAACGTATAAAGAAAAGGAGAATCAGGGCTCCATAACTTAGTAGCCTTAGGCATGGTCACTTCTACAGCTTCTCCGTTAATACTTTTACCTGTAGCTACCAACTGGCTGCCGTCATACACATTTACTTCTACAAAATCGGATGCAGAATTAGCATTCAGTTCAGCCTTTACCGTCAGCAAGTTGCGATCGATATCGGGAGTGATACGAAGATTCTCAATATGTTTTCCGGCAACAGGTTCCAACCATACAGTTTGCCAGATACCGGTTACAGGGGTATACCAAATACCTTCCGGTCTGTTCACCTGCTTGCCACGGGGTTGAGGTCCTCTGTCCGTAGGGTCCCACACTTTCACCACCAAGGTATTATTACCTTTGGCAGCCAAAGCAGGAGTTATGTCGAAAGAGAACGGGGTAAATCCTCCGGTATGACTTCCAACTTTAACGCCATTCACCCATACATCTGTTTTCCAATCGACAGCACCGAAATGCAACAGAACTTGTTTGCCTTTCCAAGCCGATGGTACATCGAAACTCCGTTGATAAATCACTTCCTGTTTCTCGTTCACCCTTTTTCCTACTCCGGACAGGGAGGATTCTATCGCAAAGGGAACAAGAATCTGACCTTCAAAATCAGTTGGTATAGCTCCACCTTTATCAATAATTGCATAATCCCACAAGCCATTCAGGTTCTTCCAATCATTACGTTGCATGATTGGGCGTGGATACTCCGGTAAAACTTGAGACGGATTGATTTGTTCCGCCCAATTAGTCTTTATCTTGTCACCGACAGGTTTCCATTGAGCCAGACTCTCTAAAATAAAAAACGTTACTAAGAATAATGAGATGAATAATCTTTTCATGGTATATAACTATTTTAATTGTTCGAAAGCAAAGTTAGCCACAAATTCATTTTTAAAATAACGCGATTGGCTCAATAAATGCAATAATCTTTCCATTTTTAGCGTGTTAATCAGAAAGATACCCGAAAAGTACAGAATAATGGAGCAATCAGGAATATTACAGGGCAACCGCATCAAAAGTCTCCTTCATTTCTTTCTAATGAACAAAATGCGCTAAGGTGGCAGGGCGATAAAGTAAGCGTTTGAATTAAGTTCTCAGATCGCTACTTTTATGTTTTTTCCCTGCGATGGCTAAGAAAAATCGCAGTAGACGCTTATTCTTTCCACCGTGGGGAAAGTTTCTTTCCATCACTGAGAAAGTTTCTTTCCACCATGGTGGAAAGAAAAAACCTCCATGGTGGAAAGAATAAGCATTCGTAGGCAGAGGACTAAACCTTGGCAGGGAAAAAGAATAAAAGTGCCTAAGAAAGAAGTTATGTGTTCCAAGATTTTCGTAATTTCGCCCAATGAAATCTAATAGCATGCAGTAATGAAAACACTTAAAGCAGCATTGATACCTCTGATAATAGCCTTATCACTTCCTTCCGGACAAGCACAAACCCGCTTCGATGATCTGGAATTCAAGCAATTCTCCACACCGGAAGGACTGCCTAACAGCATGGTTCACCAGATTTATCAGGACAGGGATGGATATATCTGGATTTCTACATTCTATGGATTATTCCGTTACGACGGTTACGAAGTTCGTACGTATAAATCCAACCTTTACACTCCCGGACTTTTAGCTAATAATAATGTGATTTGTGCAGAAGAAGATTATTCCCACCGCCTTTGGATTGGGACGCATGAAGGACTTTGCGTACTCGATAAGCAAACAGGCGAAATGAGGAAAATGAAGCTGGAAGGAATAAGCAAGCATCGCTTGAACGAAATTCATGTGACCAAAGATAATAAAGTTTATCTGGGATATATCCGTGGAATGGCTTATTATAATGCAGAGCTAGATACATTAGAGTTGATGACAAGCAAGAATTGCAAAGGTGAAGTACCCGAGCAAATCAACATTCAAACCTTGCTTGAAGATGAAAACGGCGATTTATTGATTGGCACATGGCAAGATGGTCTTTTCCACTATAATATAAAAGAGAATAAGTTTATACACTATCCTCCGTTGGATGAAAGCAACTCCGTATTGGCTTTATTCCAAGACTCAAAAGGTGCATTATGGATAGGTACAAGCGGTTCCGGGCTGTATAAGGTAAACTTCTCTCCTGATAAGAAGACATTATCTGTCGAAAAAGCCTATAAGCACGATGCTCTTAACACTCTGTCCCTCTCTTCCGATTATATTTATTCCATTCACGAAGACCTGCAAACTCATTCGTTATGGCTGGGTACACGGAATGGGGTCAGCATCATGGACTTGACCGATGAAGGGAAATTTATAAACTACCGAGAGTCGGGTTCAGAACACTATCTGCCTGTCCGTGAAGTGAACACCGTCTTTCGCGATAAAAATGGCTTGATGTGGATTGGTACCAAAGGTGCCGGAGTCTTTCATGTGAATACCCGTACGCGTCCTTTCGAAGTTTTTTATCCGCGTGGCAACGGGAAATCTTTTACGGATATTATCTCTACCTTGTATGTGGAAGAAAGCGGAGCTTCTTGGGTAGGCTTCGGATATGGAATTGATTATCAGTCGGAAGACGAGAAAGTAACCTTAATTCCCTCTAAACGTCCCTATCATATTTCTTACAGCCCATCTACCCGGGAAGTGCTGCTTGCTATCCATGATGGAGGGGTGATAGTTTGTCGGAATGGAAAGATTGTCCACCAGTACAAAGCCTCGAATTGCGGTTTTATACCTCACGATTTAGTCTATTGGGTACATGAAGACCGGAAAGGGAATTGGTGGTTAGGTACATATAAAGGACTTAGCGTGCGTTATCAGAATGGTCGCGAATACAGTTTCAATCAATTGCCCGATGCCGATAAATTACTTTCTAAAGAGATAACCAGCATAATGGAAGATAATGACGGCTCTTTGTGGCTGGCGACCAATAATAATGGCATCGTCCACGTCACCGGCAATATGGAACAGCCCGAGTCTTTGCAATGCAAGAATTACTGCATTGAAAATGGCTTGTTACCGATCAACACCCCACTTTGTTTTCTTCTGGATAAGAGTGGAAAGGTTTGGGTGGGAACGGAAGGAAGCGGACTTTGCCTGTATGACGCACAGAATGATTGCTTCCGGTCTGTTCATCAGGAATACAATTTGCCGGGAGATATGGTTGGTAGCATGGAGGAAGACAATAACGGAAACCTTTGGCTGGGCACTAACCAGGGATTGGTGAAACTGACAATTACCGGAGAAGAGAAAGGGCGGGTGCGGATATTTACGGTAGCCGACGGATTGGCCGATAACTTCTTCAATCAGAATGCATCCTTCTATCGTAACGGGACTTTCTATTTCGGTTGCAGCCGCGGCATCGTTACGTTCAACTCTAAAATTGCCGAAGAAAATCACTCTGATGTCTCTTTATGCATTACGGATATATGGATAGACGGGAAATCATTGGAGCAAATGCCGGAAAATAAAAGAAGAGAAATCAGCCCTTTCACCGCCGATTTTACGGAACAACTCATTGTCCCCGCCACATATTCCAATTTTACCATATGCTTTGCTTCCCTCACTTACAATCATCCCCAACAGAATAATTACGCCTACAGATTGCAAGGGCTCGACACCGACTGGCACTATGTGAATGCTTCCAACCGCAATGCCTATTACTCCAAACTACCTCCGGGAGAATATGTCTTTGAGCTACGCGCCACGAACGAGAATGGAGATTGGGGAGAAATACGGAAAATGGGAATAACCATCAAACCTCCTTTCTGGGCCACTTGGTGGGCATATCTTATCTATGCATTCATATCCGTATCAGTCTTGGCATTGATATGGTGGGAAATACGCAGAAGGCTGATGTTGCGCAACCGGAAATATCTGCAAAAAGGGGAAACAGACAAGGTGCATCACATCAAATTCCAGTTCTTTACGAACATCGCTTCGGACGATGAGAAGTTCTTGCAAGATGCCATTGCTTGTGTGAACAGGCATCTGAGTGATACTGACTTTGACGTTCCCCAATTTATCGATGAAATGGCGACAAGCCGCACCACCCTGCACAAGAAACTTAAATCACTGACGGGGCTGAATACAACAGGCTTTGTACGCAGCATTCGCCTGAAGGCCGCCTGCAACATTATGGATGGGAATAAGAACATACGTATCTCCGACCTCGCCTATCAGGTAGGTTTCAATGACCCCAAGTACTTTTCCATCTGTTTCAAGAAAGAATTTGGTATGCAACCAACAGAATATGCGATGAAAGCGGCTAAAAACGCATAATCTCCCCAGCATAAGTGAGGTTGAAACATGTTCTTAAAAGGTAGAAGGAACATGTTTCAACCTTACCGGAGGATGCTTCACCCTCTTAAAACATATGGCTGATTACTTTTGTGACGTTAATTTTTTAATGTCTAATTATAAAAGAAGTTGGCCTATGAGACTTATTTTCTATGGAAACAAAAGATCGCTGATGGCGATTATTATTTGTGTGGCTTTGCTTACCGGCAGCCGGATGACTTATGCGGTTAATGAACACGCATCTGTGTATTCTACTCAGCAGACTGGTAAGATTAAGGGAACTGTAATCGATGTTAATGGGGAACCCGTCATTGGGGCAAGTGTTGTATTGAAAGGTACTTCCAATGGTACGATAACCGATATTGACGGTAATTTTACTCTTTCTGATATTCCTTCTAACGGAATGATCCAGGTAAGTTTTATTGGGTATAAAACGTTCGAAGTGCAAGTTAAGGGGCAGAACTCCTTTAGCCTGACTTTATTGGAAGATACCGAAACCTTGGATGAAGTTGTTGTGGTAGGTTATGGCACGATGAAGAAATCGGATTTGACGGGCGCTGTAGGGTCCATATCTTCCGAAAAACTTGCAGCCAGAGGTACTACCCGTTTGGAGGATGCATTACAGGGGGCGGTGCCAGGAGTAGATATTACCCAATCCAATAGCCGTGCAGGAGGAGGATTCAATATCCAAATCCGTGGACAAGCTTCTATTAACAAACAGGCTTCTCCGCTGTATGTTATTGATGGTGTAGTATCTGAATCTATGGATTTCCTCAACCCTGAAGACATTGAGCGTGTAGACGTCCTGAAAGATGCTTCTTCTACAGCCATATATGGTTCCCGAGCTTCTGCCGGTGTGGTTATGATTACTACCAAAGGTTCTAAGGGAGCTAGTAAAGTCCAAAAAATGTCAGTCAGTTACGATGGATATTACGGTATACGTAAAATAGCCCGTATGCCTGATCTGATGGATGCTGAAGAGTTTATAGATTATCGCTTTGCTCGTTTTACTACATTAGAAACAACAAAGTACGATGGGTCCGGTCGCGCAGGGATCGATGCAAATGGTGTGCCTCATTACACAATTACAAAGGCTAATCAGGAAACGGCTTTCATGAAACGTATTGGTGGAGCTGATTACCGTGACTCTAAAGTTTACGAGATGATGATGGCAGGCGAATCATACGACTGGACGGATTTAGTAACACGTACAGCAGCCCAGCAAAACCACTTTATCAGTATGGATGGTTCAACCGAGAAAGCAACCTATCGTTTAGGCTTTGGCTATCAAAATGAAGAAAATGTTTTCTTGTACAACGATTACTCGCGTTTCAATATAAAAGGTTCATATGATGCAAAGCTTTCTAAAGTGCTTGAGGCTGGCTTGTCCGTTAATATGGCTTACAGTATAAAGGAGGACTTTCAAACGAATAGTAGTTACTCACCTTATGAAACAGCTTTTCTATTTAATCCGTTCATTTCTCCTTATGATGAAAATGGAAAAATTCTGCTTCAACCAGCTTCTAATGCACCTTTTGAAACAACTGCCGGATTTACATCTACCATCAGTCCGCTTATTGATCTTGCAGATAAAAATTATACAGATGAAACAAAGAAATACAATGTACTAACCAGTTTCTATCTGCGTGCTAATATTATGGAAAATATGAAATTTACTACAACTTTTTCGCCAAACTTCCAATATTCGCGTCAGGGAATTTTTAATGCTACAGGGTTGAATGACAATAACAAAGAGGGTTCTAGTTACTATTTTAGCACGGGTATGAACTCTGCACAAGTAGAAACCAAACAGCGTTTGAATTGGACATGGGATAGCCAATTGGACTATAATAAAACAATTGGAGATCATTCATTTAGCGGTATGGGACTTTTTTCTATGTATCGCTCGCAACTGGAGGCTTATAAGATGAAAGGCTTTAATATTCCTAACGATAAGCTTTCGTTCCATGCGTTGGAAAAAGCAGCGTCAAGCGACAAAACAATCGAATCTTCTTATACAGAATCAACAATGGTGTCGGGCGCTTTTCGTGTAAATTATTCATATAAAGGTCGATATATGGCAACGGCTACTGTTCGCGCCGATGGTTCTTCTCGCTTTGCTGAAGGTAATCGTTGGGGCTGGTTCCCATCGGCAGCATTGGCATGGCGTATGTCTGAAGAAGCTTTCCTGAAAGATACAAAGTGGTTGGATAACTTGAAGCTACGTCTGTCTTATGGGGTTACAGGTAATAATAACGTAAGCGATTATGTGACGCATTATTCAGCATCTGGTCCCAATTATGTGGTACTGGATGGTACGGAAGTACAAGCATATTATCCGAACGGGTTGGTGAATACAGCCCTTATCTGGGAAAAGGTGAAAGAGTTTGATTTTGGTGTTGATTTGAGTATCTTGAATAGCCGCATAAACTTAACGGCCGATATTTATAACAGATTGTCTGACGGGCAGATTATGGATCGGATTGTTCCGCTTGAGACGGGTGAGTCTAAAGCAACATTCAATGTAGGTTCTGTAAGAAATAGAGGTATTGAACTGGGTTTGCAATTTGGTGTAATCAGGAACAGTGAGTTCTCGTGGGATGTTAATGTTAACTACTCTCGTAACTGGAACAAAATTATAGAACTGAGTAATGGAAAGGTAGATGAGGTCGCTTCGAATCGTTTCATTGGTAAACCACTGAATTCATTACGTGACTATACTCATACGGACATAATTACCGACAAAGGTGTGACTATGAAAACAAAAGATGGCAACATACACTATACCTTGGAAGAATTATATGCTAAATATGGTTCGAAATATAAATGGTACGAAGGTCAGATGGCTGTAAACGACTGGAATAACGATGGACAGATAACCGACGAGGATAAACAAATCTATGGATGTACAGATCCTAAATGGATAGGAAGTCTTAGTACAACTCTGAATTATAAGAATTTCGACTTCTCAGTGATGATTTATACTAAACAAGGACAATGGACACGTAGTTATTTTCATGATAAATATATGGATGTAGGCCGCGGTCAGCAGAAGATGGCTATGGACTTCTACATTCCGGCAGGTACTCCTGTCATTGACCATGCCACTGGCGACATTGTTTTAAGTACCGAAACGAAATATGGAAAGTATCCTTATCCTAATAATTCCGATACTTCGGCAGGAGGGTATTACTCCAGTGCCGGTAGTGCAAAGGGGGAAGGGTTTCAATACCAGAAAGCCTCATTTGTGAAAGTAAAAAATATTTGTTTGGGATATACGTTTCCAAAACAGTGGATTGCAAAAGCTGGAATGCAGCATTTACGCCTTTATGTGAATATTCTTAATCCCTTTTGTTTTACCGATTACGAAGGTTTTGACCCAGAGTGGGCAAGCGCGAAATTGACTGATGGTGGTCCTGCTTCCGTAACGTATCAGATGGGTGTAAATATCAAGTTCTAATTTAAATGAAAGAATAAACAAGATGAAGAAATATATATATACAATCATGATTTTGATTTGTTCTATTTCAATAGTAAGTTGTGACGATTTCCTTACTACAGAGAATAAATCAAGTGTAACAGACAAGGATCATTTTTCGACTGAAGCCGGATTTGAAACTTTGGTGAACAATGCTTATGAGAAACTCCGTGGTATCTATGCAACTTCCAGTTATACAACTTTTTTCCAGGCAGGTACAGATATGTATGGTGACGCACGGCTTAAAATTAACGATGAATTGCACGAATATGAAACCTTGAACCCTGAAAACAGTTCGATGAAAACTCTTTATACAAACTGTTATAAAGGTATTCGTGCGGCTTATGCGGTATCCTATTATGCGGCAGATGCAAATGTTAGTGAAGCATTATGCAAAAAGCGTATTGACGAAGCACGCGTCATTGCAGTACAATTCTATTACATTTTAGTTAATACATTTGGAGGAGTGCCTCTGATAAAAGAATATGTGTCTAATATTGAAACCGGATATCCGAGAGCTACAGCAACAGACGTTTACACGTATATGATTGACGAACTTGAAGATGTAATTGCAGCAGGAGCACTTGATGCATCAACCGCGAAAAAAGGAGGTGGTAGAGTTAGTATTGAAGCAGCACAAGCGCTGTTGGCCCAAACTTATTTGGCTGCAGCTTGGGATCTGGATAAAAGCGAATATTTTACAAAAGCTGCACAAGCAGCTGATGCCGTTATTGCAGGTCGTAGCCTGACTACTCCTTTTGCTGAACTTTGGAAATCTGATTATAATGGAGATTACAGCGGGGATGACAATGAAGAATTCCTTTGGGATGTTGAATATGATCATGCTACTGCCAGTACTCCACAAGGTGGCGGTCACTGTTGGAGTGTCTTCTACACAAACTATATAGGTTCTGGGAGTGATGGAGGTAAAGGTTCAAAATCGGCTTTTATTGTAACTCTGCATGCTTTAAAGTGTTTTGAAAAAGGAGATGTCCGCTATGATGCGACATTCATGAAGGAACTACCCGATCTTCTCAATGGTGTATATTCGTATTGGACTTTCTACAAAAACGGAGGAAATTTTATCGGTACGCCAATCAAACGTTATTATCCCGCTTGGTATGAGACAGCAGATGATATAGAGGCATGGAGAAGTATTGATCCAGAAAATCGCAAGGATACCTGGATCATTCCAATGAGCGAGAATACACGTGAGCCTCAGGATTATACAGAAGGAGTTATTACCTATGAGCAGATGATAGGTTATAATTACGGTGGTTCTCCTTGTCGGAAATTTGATGATAGCTATACGCTCAAAAATATATATTCTGAGAAAGATGATTATCGCGATATTCATATTATTACCTTGTCAGAAATCTATTTGGTAGCGGCCGAAGCTTATTTGAAAGCGGGTAATGAACAATTGGCGTTGGCGCGTCTGAATGAAGTTCGGCGTCGTGCTGGATTGGCTGCTGCTGCTTCTATTGATATTGATGCAATACTTAAAGAGCGCGTTTGTGAACTTTTTGGACAAGGCTCAAGATGGTTTGACCTTCGGCGCACAAAAAAGTTAGTGGAATACAATAACTTGTATAACAAGCGTCTGGAAGGTCGGGCTCAACAGGCTATCGGTCAAAAGTTACTTCGCCCTATTCCACAAGCCGCTATTGATGCAAACGACCAAATGAGTAGTGCAGATCAGAATCCAGGCTATTAATCTAATATAGAAAAATAATACCCCACCAGCTAATTAAATTTATTATAGTATGAAAATAAAGATGATTCTTCTAGTGTCCTTTTTGTTATGCTTGAATGGTCTCCTAGCATCGACAATTACATCCTTTGGAAGTGGACAAAGACATTTTTATCCCGTTCGTGAAAGGATGATGGTCAAATCTTTGAACGGTACATGGAAATTCAAGTTGATTAAAGGACTTTTGGTTCCCAATGAATTATCAAATTGGAATACTACCGATTTTGATATTTCCGGGTGGGGTGATATTACTGTTCCCGGAAACTGGGAAACACAAGGTTTTAAAATACCTGAATATGGTAATGAAATCGCAGAATTAACAGGGCTCTATCGTACATCATTCGATTATGATTCGGCATGGGAAGGGCAACATGTTATTCTGCGATTTGATGGTGTGCATTTTGGCTACGAAGTTTTTGTTAACGGACAAAAGGCTGGTCAATGGGGTAGTGCTTATAATTTGTGCCAATTTGATATTACCCCATATCTTTTTTCTGATAAGAAAAATATCTTGAGTGTCAAAGTTATGACTCGCTCTATGGGTTGGGAATTTGATACTTATGATTGTTGGGGGATAGCTGGAATTACTCGCAATGTTGAATTGTTTGCTATAAACAATACTTATCTGGAAGATGTAACTTTTGTTTCGAATGTTAATCCTGAATTGGACGCTGAAATACGGCTTCGTATAGATGTGAATAGGTTTGATAAGATTGAAAAGAATAGTTTGCAGTTGAATATTTCCCTGTCTGACCCGCAAAATAATCACCTTTTAAATTTCACACGAGCTATTTCGGAGAATATCAATGTATACAATTTTGAGGGATTTATTGAGCATCCATTGTTGTGGACAGCAGAAACACCAAATTTATATCGTTTAGAAGTTTGCATTGTTGATGCTAAAGGACAGATACAGCAACGTATAAACGAATATGTTGGCATCCGGAGTGTGACTATGGATGGGTATGAACTAAAGGTTAATCATCGCTCTATCCTTTTGCGTGGAGTATGCCTCAATGAAATTGATCCGAAATCAGGTCGTGCTTTAACCTATGAAGAACGTCGAATACAACTTTTAAAGATGAAAGAAGCTAATATTAATTTTATCCGTACGGCACATTATTCATTTGCTCCTGATTTTCTGAAGTTATGTAATGAAATGGGCTTCTATGTATGTAATGAAGTCTCTTTTGGAGCCCGGGGGGCAGATAATCTGTCTAAAGAAGAGTTTATTCCTGAATTAAAAGCAAGAGCTGAAGCAACAATTCGACGTGATAAGAACAATCCATCCATTATTATTTGGTCATTAGGCAACGAGAACCCCTATACACCCATAGTTGAAGAGGTTATTAAATATGTAAAAGAAAAAGATCCGACCCGACCTCGCGGATTACCGCAAAAAGCCGGTGATTTCACGGCATTTACTAAAAAGCCTAGTGAGAACGTTGATATTGTGATGGGACATTATTTGAATGACGCTCGCATTGACCAAGCTATAAAAGATACTCGCTTACCGATCATTCATACTGAGTATGCTCATGCACAAGGAAATGCATTCAATGAGTTTGAATCAAAGTTTACCCGGATACTGAAGGAAGAAAAGGTTATCGGAGGATCTATATGGTGTTGGAGTGATCAGGCTATTTTAACGAATGGAGAGATGAAAATCGGTTATTCCTCAAATCCAAAAGCTCTAAATCGTGATGCAAGACGGGATCTGCCTAAAGAATATCAGGGTATTTGGATTGATTCAAAGAGATTTCTTGACACATTTGGTGACCGGGGTTCAGATGGAATTGTTTATGCGGATGGTTATCCGAAAGAAAGTTTTTACTTGGTCAGAAAAATGTATTCACCAGTTGTGGTATTAACTTCATTTTTAAATGGAAAGTTAAATGCAAAAAATACGTTCTCTGTGGAACTGGAGAATCGTTTTGATTTTATTTCTCTTCATGGCTATCAGTTGAAATGGCAGGTGAAGAATTTACAAAAAGTACTGGATGCCGGAAGTTTTTGGTTACAGATACCAGCTCGAGAAAAGGGTGTAATTAATTTGAATACGCAACTGCCACAGATGGTCGACTTTAACGACTTGACCCTTTATCTAGAGGTATTAACTCCTAATGGTAAAAGAATGTATGAACGTAATCTTCCAATAGAGCTTGACGGGAGTAACGAAGATTACATGAGCTTAGTTAAAAATGCAGCATCTACAAAGAAGTCAAAAACTAAAGTTACCAAAACGAATGCATCATTAACTTATGGAGAGTACAGTTATAATATTTCACATAAAGGGGTATTTAGTGTTGTAAATGAAAAAGGAAAAACAATAGAGACACCTTTACTCCTCCGTGTTGGACGTCCGGAAACAATAATGCTCCTCACACAAGGCTTGAAGAATAAATATTATTGGAATCCTTATTTGTTAGAACCCATTGTAGAAGAGTTTGCAGCAATTAAAAAAGATGATGGCGTGTATGTAACATTGCAATGCCGTTGGAATCGAAATGGGCAGGCCGAACAATATATTTCAGGCGAAGTGACTGTTTTCATAGCGGCTAATGGAAAGGTACAATTTGATTATAACCTTAAGGCTTCTCCGAATGCGAATGGCAATTTCCTTGAATGTGGGCTAACCTTAAATTTAGGAAAATCATTTGATCAATTTGATTGGTTAGGTGATGGACCCTATTCATCCACTCCTGGTAAAACTGCTTATAATGAACGGGCTATCTGGCAGTTGCATCGTGATGATATACGGTTCAACGGAAACAGAATGAATGTTGATGTTGGTGTTGTTACGAATGGAGCACAGCACATCGCATTCTTAAGCGGCAATGGTAACATGGGTGTTGAAAATGTAAATGGGAATATACATATATCTCAAAATGCAATTGTTGCCGGGTATGGTACTAAATTTACGTCCCCCATCGGGTTATTGCCGATAGCGGATGTAGCTATCCAAGGGACTCTTATCTTATTTGCAGAGAATGCCCATGAAGATGCGTCTATTTTGAAGTCGATATTTAAAATGTTTCCGACAGTTGTTCCGGAAAAGCCTTATTTGAGAACTTATGGATGGTAATGCTATGAAAATATTTATATATATCGTTTTCATTCTATGTGGGGTTCATACTTCTGTTGCCCAAGAGAAGATTCTGTTATGGCCTCAGGGGAAAATGCCGAATAGTAAGGGGATGATAGTGTCTGATACTATAATTGATGGTCGATTGTTTCAAGTTGGAGAGCCGAGAGTCTATGTGTATCCGGCTGCCAAAGAAAAAAATACGGGTGCTGCAATTCTTATTGTTCCCGGGGGAGGCTATCTTCGCTTAACGGCCGATTACTCTAACATCCCTATTGCCTCTTATTATCAGCAACAGGGAATAAGTGCGTTTGTAGTTTGTCATCGTATGCCAGCATCACCTGATTTGGAAGTTCCTGAAATAGCACCTTGGCAGGATATTCAACGGGCCATGCGGATTATTTGCGCTAATGCGGCGAAATGGGGCATTGATTCCAACCGGATTGGTATTTTCGGTGGATCAGCGGGAGGACATGGAGCCTCAACTTTGGCTACTCATAAAGAAGATATAAGCGCTATTGGTGATGAACTCGATTGTTTTTCATATACGCCCGCTTTTATGATATTGCTTTCGCCTGTTATATCGTTTGAATCGCCTATTGTTCACGAAGGAAGCCGGGATCGCCTGTTGAGAGATAACAGTTCGGAAGAATTAATTGAGTTTTTTTCCAATGAAAAACATGTGACACCAGATACGCCTCCTGCATTTTTAGTTCATGCGAACGATGATAAGGTTGTATCGCCTCTGAATAGTATTGCATTTTATCAGGCTCTTAAAAATGCTGGGGTAGAATCATCTTTACATATATTTCCTTATGGTGGTCATCGTTTAGGTATAGGGAACTGTACAGGTTCTGCTGCCGTCTGGCCAAATTTATCTATTGATTGGCTAAAAGAGATGAAGTTTGTAGAATAGTTTAATAATCTTCAATAATGAAATGTGTTATGAATAAAATAGTTCCTAAAAAGTTAAGTTATAAAATCAATGTTATGCATTTACGTTTATTCTTATTGATACTTGTTTTCAATTGTTTTCAATTTGTAAAAGGAAACGACTTCGTTTGGTACAGCGATAACCGTCCTGTTACCTATTGCGCCCCCGAATCCCTTGCTCCGGTGGTATCTGTTGCCATCGACATGTTCCGGGAAGATATTCAGCAGGTAACAGGACGATTGCCCCAGTCTGTATCTATAGATGATGCAACCATACGCATCATCCAGTTAGATAACACTGATATCCCAATAAAAGATTTGCAGAAACGAGGAGTGCCAGTTGATAAACTGGCCTCGAAACGGGATGCCTTTTATATAACCGTTTCCAAACGTCAGTTACTTGTAATTGGAGGAGATGCTCGTGGAACCGCATACGGCATCCTCGAACTCTCACGCCTGGCAGGTGTTTCTCCCTGGGTTTGGTGGGGAGATGTGACCCCCGAGAAGAAAACCAAGCTGATACTTCCGGCTAAATACCAAACTTTTCAAAGCCCATCTGTAGAATATCGTGGTATCTTTTTGAATGACGAGGACTGGAGTTTACAGCCTTGGAGTTGGAAAAATTTTGAACCATCTGATATTAAAGGTCGTATCGGTGCCCGGACTTATAAAGAAATCTTTAAATTATTGATGCGCCTTCGTGCTAATGCCATTTGGCCGGGTATGCATGGGATTACTACTCCTTTCTACTTTGTGCCGGGTGCCAAGGAGGCGGCTGATAGTTGTGGCATCTTAATTGGTACTTCGCATTGCGAACCAATGATGCGCAATAATGTAGGTGAATGGAAAGTCAACGAGCGAGGCGACTATAATTACATGACCAACCGTGAAGGAGTACAATCGTATTGGATAGAACGGCTGAAAGAGGCAGGACCTTATGAAAATTTCTACACCATGGGCATGAGAGGCATCCACGATAGTGGAATGGAAGGGGTTAAGACCCTTCAGGAAAAGACCGATGCCCTGCAACAGGTTATTGACGACCAGCGCAAGCTACTGTCGAAATATGTAAATAAAGATGTGGAGAAGATTCCCCAAGCTTTTGTCCCCTATAAAGAAGTACTCCAAATAATGGAAAATGGCTTGCAACTGCCGGAGGACATTACATTGATATGGTGCGATGACAACTATGGCTATATGACCCGTTTGAGCGACGAGGAACAGCAAAAGCGTAGCGGAGGTGCCGGAGTGTATTATCATCTCAGTTATTGGGGGCGTCCGCACGACTACATGTGGCTATGTACTACCCAGCCGGGATTGATTTATAGCGAAATGAAACAGGCATACGACTGTAATGCCCGCCGCCTATGGGTGGTCAATGTGCACGACCTGAAACCAGCGGCTTACGATTTGGAACTCTTTCTGGATATGGCATGGAATATCAACTCCGTATCTCCATCTACGCTTGTAGAGCATCAGAAGAACTGGCTTTGCCGCGAATTCGGAAAAGAAGCAGGAGAAAAACTATTACCCGCCATGTTAGAGTTTTATCGCCTGTGCGGCATCCGTAAACCGGAATTTATGGGTTGGAATCAAGTGGAACTAGACAAGAAGAAGTATACCAAAGGCTGGTCTCCGGTTAAAAATACAGACTTTAGCCTAACTGAATTCGGCGGTGAACTGGACCGTTATCTGGAATCTTATGAAGCCATTAAAGAAATCTTATCAGAAGTGGAACCAATGATTCCCCAGGAACGCAAAGATGCTTTCTTTGCCCAAATCAAGTATCCTGTGTTTGGTGCCGCAGCCATGAGCACGAAGATATTGGAAGCACAAAGAGCACGCTGCATCTCTCCGGGAAGCTGCGACACGACTTTATGGACCCGAGAGAGCCAATTAATGGCTGCCTGTGCCAAAAGCATCAAGGCTTATCAGGAAATACGCGACTTGACGGACTATTACAACAATGAACTGGCAGGTGGCAAATGGAAATACTCCATGTGCCACAATCCGCGAGATTTATATGTGTTCTATCCGCCTAAAGTCCCTGTATGGCTGACAGACAAAGAAATAGAGAAGTATGCTTCTTTAAAAAGAACAAAATCATTACCTTTGGCAGAAGCAGTTAAAGATAGTTGTATCGTTTCTAATGCTTGCGATTATGCAAGAGCGTCCGAAAGTGTCATGACAATTCAATCATTAGGGCACAGCATGAATGCAGTTTCCGTACCGAAGGGAAAATCAATTACTTTTGAATTTGATTGCTTATGGGATGGAGAAGCGACACTGCGCACCGCCGTCATCCCTACACAACCTAATGATAAAGGGGATATTCGTTTCAGTGTCAGCATAGATGGTGAAAAACCTCAGATATGCTCCTTTAAAGAAGGTTTCCGCACGGAGGGCTGGAAGCAGAATGTGCTTCGGGGACAGGCTATCCGTGCAACCCATCATCGATTGGCAAAAGGAAAGCACACCTTATCCATCACAGCTTTGGATGACCATGTATTGATAGATCAATGGATGATTGATTTCAAGCCAGATAGAATGTTTTATGTATTCCCTGTCCAACCAACATATTAATATAACATGAATTATATGAAAAGAATTATTGGATTATTCATTATTTTACTGTGTCTTTGTTCTGCAAAAGCTCAGCAGACAGAAGTGAGATATCTCTCCGGCACAGGACCGGATAATACTGTGAAGTGGGATTTCTGGTGTTCATCAGGTATGAATTCCCAAAAGTGGAGCAAGATAGAAGTTCCGTCTTGCTGGGAACAGCAAGGTTTTGGAGGCTATACCTACGGACGCTACTACATTTATAAGGAACGTGAAAATGAAAAGCAATATGATGCCTACAGAGAACATGATTTTTGCGATGAATACGGCATTTATCATCACCGTTTTGACGTTCCGGATAGTTGGAAAGGCAAACAGATAAGCATTGTATTCGAAGGTGTCATGACCGATGCCGAAGTGAAAATCAACGATGTTATCGTTGGTCCCACTCATCAGGGAGCATTCTATCGTTTCTCTTATGATATCACAGACAAACTGAAATTCGGGAAAAAGAATTCAATGGAAGTGACAGTGAGGAAGCAATCGGCGGATAAATCAGTAAATGCAGCGGAACGCCGTGCTGACTGGTGGCTCTTCGGAGGTATCTACCGCCCCGTATATCTGACGGCAAAACCTCGCACGCAAATAGATCATATAGCGGTGGATGCCCGTGCAGATGGCACGTTGCGTACAGATGTCTATCTGAAAAATATTTCCAAAGGACAACAAATGGAACTGTCGCTTATTTCCTGTGATTCACAGCTTCCCATAGGACGACAGGTATGTGGACTTTCGACGGAAGAGAGACAAACACTTACCACACATTGGAACAATATCAGGACATGGGACCCTGAACATCCCAACCTTTACCAGCTTACTATGCGTCTTCTTTCCACAACAGGAGATGTTGTACACGAGATAACGGAGCGCATTGGATTCCGCACCATTGAATTCCGTCCTGAAGATGGCATATATCTGAACGGTACACGTCTTTTAGTGAAGGGGACTAACCGCCATTGCTTTGATTCTGAGACGGGTAGAACAATCAGCCGGAAACTCAGCCTGAAGGATGCTTTGCTCATTAAGCAGATGAATATGAATGCCGTGCGTTCACATTATCCTCCTGATAGCCATTTCTTAGAAGTATGCGACTCCATAGGGCTTCTTTATCTCAATGAATTGTGTGGTTGGCAGAATAGCTATAGTACTGAAATAGCAGAAAAGTTGCTGCCCGAAATGATGTTTCGTGATATAAACCACCCGTGCATCTTTATTTGGGCAAATGGTAACGAAGGAGGATGGAATGCTGCCATTGACAATCGTTTTGCCGACTACGACCCGCAGAAACGCCACGTCATTCATCCGTGGGCAGATTTCAATGGCTTGGATACACGCCATTACCCCAACAGTACGGATAACATGTATCGGTTGGAACGCGGACATAAGGTTTTCATGATGACGGAGTTTCTACATGGCCTCTACGACCGTGGACAGGGGGCAGGCCTCAAAGGACTATGGTCAAAGTTTAAGGCGAATCCGCTCTTTGCCGGTGGCTTCCTTTGGGCGTATGTGGATGAAGCTATCCGCCGTACAGATACCGGACAAATGGACACTTACGGTCCTAATGCTCCCGATGGTATCGTGGGGGCAAATCGCGAAAAAGAAGGCAGCTTCTATACTGTTCGGGAGGTATGGTCGCCCATTCAAATAAATCCATTAAAAATAACTTCTTCCTTCAAAGGAGATTTTTACATAGCTAATGATTATTTATTCAGCAACTTAAACGAATGCCGAATGAAGTGGAAGGTAATGCGTTTACCTATTCCACAGGTGTCCGATAGCCCAATCTGCTTAGCGGAAGGCAGCGTACTGCTACCTGCAATTCAACCTGGTGAAAAGGGTACAGCCCACTTCGATCTGCCTGAGAAATTCTTCAATGGCGACGTTCTGGAATTAGAAGCCTACAATGCGATGGGTGACACGGTATGTAACTGGGCGTTCCCCATCAAGAATAATCGTAAGTACTTTGCAGAATACAGGCACTTACAACCAGCAACAACAACCGCCGCCAGATATCAGACAACCAGCAATAGAGTTACACTAATGGCGAATGGAGTTGCAACAACATTCAACAAGGCAAATGGCAATTTGGTGGAAGTGAAAAATGGCAGCAAGATAATACCATTGTCTGATGGTCCTCTCCCGGTCGGGATGAAGATGCTTTTCAGCTCTGCTAACCTAAAAATGCAAGGTGACACGGCCATTTATACCGTAAAATATAAAGGTGCAGCCGACTCCATTGTCTGGAGAATGACGCCTGACGGATTGCTTGGAATGGATGCATTGGTGCTGAATTACAGGGCAGATAACAAGTTTGACGGTTCATACTTTGACCGTCCGGTTCATAATCTCGGTTTTTCATTCTCCTTTCCTGAAAAGAACGTCAGCGGGATGCGTTGGTTAGGTAAAGGCCCTTACCGGGTATGGAAGAACCGTATCGAAGGAACGAATTATGGCATTTGGCAAAAGGACTACAACAATACTGTGACGGGAGAATATTATCATTCGCTCGTTTATCCCGAATTCAAAGGATATCATGCCGGTCTCTATTGGGCGACACTCCAATCACAGACAACCCCAATGACAGTCTATTCGGAAACTGACGGTATTTTCTTTCGTGTCTTCACTCCGGAAGAGCAGCGCGACCGCGAAAGCCGTGGAATATCGGTAAAGGAATATCCTGCCGGAGACATCTCATTCTTATTTGAAATTCCTGCTGTCAATTCTCAAGGGACAGGAGGAGAAGCTTCTTATATTAAAATCAATAAGGGCGATGAGGGTTTCAGAATGAAACTCTGGTTTGATTTCCACTATCTATAAAGAAGCAAAACGGTGAGCATTCATCTCGCTTTTACATAAAGAATTCACAGACGGTGGCTATTTTTATATTATAGCCACCGCTGTGAAGAATTGTACAATTTTAATGTCTAAAGGAAAATTGCACATGAAAAAGAGGAAAGATGCTCCTTAAAAGAACAGATAAAAAGAATGTTTTCTTATACAATTTCTATCGTATAAGATTCTCCCAAATTAGTTAAGGCAATTACAAGAATATTACCGATAAAAGTGCCAGAATACACGATTTCACCGGATTCGGTATCTTTAACTACTAAATATTCGTCTTCGATAGGTGCCCCAAAGCAAATGTAGAGTTGATTGTCCTCAATATAGCCGGGAACTACGGGTAATATGGAACGAGTAGATGTTTCTCCTTTCAATAGATGAATATTGGCAGGCTTTCTGATTCTCTTCTCTTCTGTAGGAACAGACGAAGTTCCGTCAGCTATGACTGATGCATTTATAGATAGCATAGTCGACTGCAATAAGAACACACTTCCTAATAAAACCAATGATAATGCTTTCATGAATCTCACGCATTTTTATAAGATTAATAATAGGGCGAAGTTAGCCACATCAAAGCAAAGAAGAGAATAAAAGCGATAACATCTCTTTTTTATAAAAGCATGTATTTCAGCATATTAAGGTATTAAGCCATAACAATTACAACCATATCTTACTGGATATCAGACTTTTGTTTCATCCTATGTCTTCTTTGAACAATTATCTGCTTATTTACATTGCCAAAGCAGAGAGCGATTGTAAAATCATCCCAGCCGCAAAGTGAAAGACATAAGAATATACAGTCGTCTTCAGTATATTTAGGATAAGTTTGGCGTAAATAAGCGATATAGTCCTTATAGATATTCATAATGCTCAGGCGAAGTTGCTTCTGTTCATCTTCCAACAAAATGCGCAGGTTCTGCTTTTTCGTGGTTTTCTCTTGACGGCTCAGTTGCTCCACTTTTCGATAAATAGGAGTTTTCTTAAAGATGATATTACATAATTCTGCCTTTTCATCGGCCAATCTTCTTATTTCACTCTCCCTTTGAGATATTCTTTCTTTATCTTGTTCTTGTTCCATACGCAATGAAGCTATATGATATTGAGATTCTGCAATATCAGCCTTTAGTGAAGCCACATCTCGTTCATGCTCCAATTGCATAATCTTTTTGCGGCGTTTTGCCCGTTGAACATACCAAACAGCAAAAACAATCACAAACAAACTAAGAATAATGAAAGAAAGTCGCTGTTTTTCCATCTTCATCTTATCTTTATAGACTTTCATTTCTGCTTCGTGTTCATAAGCTTTTTGTTCCGTTTCAGAACTTCGCTTATGAAAATAAATAGAATCCATTACGCCTGAATAAGCCTCCGAATATTTCAATGCCTGTTGAGGCTCTCCTCCTACATCCATTACATCTTTCAGACCATACAAAGCCAAAGCCTTTGTTTCCATCAACGTATCACATAAAGCTTGTCTAAAATAATATTCTGCTGAATCAAGATGCTCTTGATTTAAGAATGCATATCCTACCACAATAGCAGCTTTTGAAGCCAATCTTTTACTAAAAGCTAAAGACCGTTTTCCGTAAAAGAGTATAGAGTCCATATCCTCATAAGAACAACTCAAGTTATGATAGATCATTGCAGCAATCGCAGAGTCATTCTTCTCCAAAGCAAACCCCAATCCCCGTTTCATATGTTCAAGAGCAAGCCTGGGATCACCCTGCAACAAATAATTCCATCCTATACCATTAGCAACAGAAGCCAATCCTTCCTTACAGTCACATCGCATAAAACAATCCTCAGCCTGTCGAAATGCTTCGGTTGATTTTTCCGTTAGCACCTGATTAGAATAAAGATTACCCAAATCCTCATAAAGCATTCCTTTTATCCGCAGTTCTTTCTTATCCGCCTCTCCGAGTTCTTTCAATGCTGCAAAGTAGTTTTCCATAGCCTCCGTATACATATTCATCTGAGACTGCAAACGCCCCTTATACATCAAAGCTTTCGCACGGTTCAGACCACTATCATAGTAATAAACAGCCTCATTCAACAAAGAATCGCATGCTAAGAGAGAAAGATATTTTTTATCCGTTGCTTCAGCTAAAAGCAATCCGTAATACATCTGTTCGGATTTAGAAAGGGGATCGGGAGAAATGGATTGCAGAATCTGATAACTACTGTCAGGAGAAGAAGATATTAAAGTCTCGGCACGAAGCAACTGTTTGTCTTCTACTTTATTCTTATCGCAGGAAACAAGAATCAGAAAGAGACAAAGGGCAGATAGTAAGCTATTCAATCGGGTTAACATAAAATGATTCGATTATTAAATGGCAAAGAAAACAAAAAGAAGGAGATATAGCAACATATATGTTAGAAAAATCCAGAGTAATCCGCAGCAGTATTACATAGTCCCACTGTATGTATTCTTTATAGCCCACCTTACCTTAAACAATGATAAGAAAGAGAAAAGCTAGAGGAGTAGCTGTTTTTTTCGTAACTTTGCACAGTTTTAAATACATTGAATGAATGGAGTTTAAATACGACGTTATCGTGATTGGCGCCGGACATGCCGGCTGTGAAGCTGCCGCAGCCGCAGCAAATCTGGGTTCAAAAACCTGTCTTATCACCATGGACATGAATAAGATAGGACAGATGAGTTGCAATCCTGCCGTAGGTGGCATTGCCAAAGGACAAATTGTACGAGAGATAGACGCTTTAGGCGGATACATGGGGCTGGTGACTGACCAGACCGCCATCCAGTTTCGCATATTGAACCGTTCCAAAGGCCCTGCCATGTGGAGCCCGCGCGCGCAATGCGACCGTAATAAATTCATCTGGGCATGGCGCGAAATCCTGGAGAACATCCCAAACCTGCATATCTGGCAAGATACTGTACGCGAAATCCTTATTGAGGATGGAGAGATTGTAGGTTTGACTACCTTACTGGATGTCACCTTCCGTGCCAAGTGTATAGTATTAACTGCTGGGACTTTCCTGAACGGATTAATGCACGTCGGGCGTACCCAACTTGCCGGCGGACGCATGGCAGAACCTGCATCTTACAAATTAACCGAATCCATCGCAAGACATGGCATTGAGTATGGGCGCATGAAAACCGGTACCCCTGTCCGTATTGACGGGCGGAGCGTACACTATGAATACATGGAGACACAGGACGGCGAATCAGACTTCCACAAGTTTTCATTCATGGATACCAGCGTCCGTCACCTGAAACAACTTCCATGCTGGACTTGCTTCACAAACGAAGAAGTGCATCGCGTGTTGCGCGAAGGCTTACCGGACTCTCCCCTTTTCAACGGACAAATTCAAAGCATCGGTCCCCGCTATTGCCCCAGCATCGAAACTAAAATAGTAACATTCCCCGATAAGGGACAACACCAGCTTTTCCTTGAACCGGAGGGGGAAACTACTCAGGAACTATATTTAAATGGTTTCTCTTCATCGCTCCCGATGAATATACAAATCGAGGCATTGAAGAAAGTACCAGCATTCAAGGATTTGGTAATTTATCGCCCGGGCTATGCCATCGAATATGATTTCTTCGACCCTACGCAACTGAAACATACGTTGGAATCGAAGAAAATCAAGAATCTATTCTTTGCCGGACAAGTAAACGGAACCACCGGATATGAAGAAGCTGCCGGACAAGGAATCATTGCCGGTATCAATGCACATATTAATTGCCATGGCGGCGAGCCATTTACTCTGGCACGCGACGAAGCATATATCGGCGTATTAATCGACGACCTGGTGACAAAAGGAGTGGATGAACCTTATCGTATGTTCACTTCACGTGCGGAGTACCGCATTTTATTACGCATGGATGACGCCGACATGCGCCTTACTGAAAAGGCCTGGAAGCTCGGACTTGTCAAGAGCGAGCGTTATGAATTGCTAAAACGAAAGCGTGAAGCTATCAATAGTATCGTAGAGTTCACCCGTAATTACTCGATGAAACCGGCATTAATCAATCCGGCATTAGAGAAGCTCGGTACCACTCCCCTACGACAAGGATGCAAATTAATAGATTTAATAAACCGTCCGCAAGTTACCATTGAGAACATGGCGGAACATGTTGATGCCTTCCGTCGGGAACTGGATAAGATTACCGAAAGGAAAGAGGAAATCATTGAAGCTGCCGAAATACTTATCAAGTATGAAGGGTACATCGGACGCGAGCGAATCATCGCCGATAAATTAGCTCGGCTGGAAAGCATCAAGATAAAGGGTAAGTTCGATTATAATTCCATTCAATCCCTTTCCACCGAAGCCAGACAGAAATTAGAAAAGATAGATCCGGAAACGATAGCTCAGGCGAGCCGAATACCGGGAGTATCTCCAAGTGATATAAACGTCCTGCTGGTACTTTCGGGCAGATAACGTGGAACGTTCCACGTGAAACAAAAGGATTCAATAAACGCATTAAAAATACTGATTATGAGCAAAGAAACTCTTGCAAAAAGCATTCGGGAAATACCCGACTTCCCTATTCCGGGAATTCTGTTCTACGACGTAACTACATTGTTCAAAGACCCGGCCAGGCTACAGGAACTTTCGGACACAATGTATGAGATGTATAAAAACAAGGGCATCACCAAAGTAGTAGGCATTGAGTCAAGAGGGTTCATCATGGGACCTATCCTCGCTACTCGATTGAATGCCGGTTTCATTCCTATCCGCAAACCCGGTAAACTTCCTGCGGAAACAATAGAAGAAAGCTACGATAAGGAATACGGCAAGGATACCATTCAAATACATAAAGATGCATTGAATGAGAATGACGTTGTTCTGCTTCACGACGATTTGCTTGCAACAGGTGGAACAATGGAAGCTGCTTGCAAGTTAGTACAGAAGATGAATCCGAAGAAGATTTATGTGAACTTCATCATTGAACTGAAAGATTTGCATGGAAAGGACTTGTTCAATAAAGACGTAGAAGTGCAGTCGGTGCTTTCTTTATAACAGATCTCATTACCTAAACAGATTACAAGAGCCTCATGGAGAATAACCCGGAACTAAAAACCAGCGAATATCTGAAAGGGATTGTATTGAACCTTCCCGAAAGCCCCGGTATTTATCAATATCTGAATACCGAAGGAGTCATCATATACGTAGGCAAAGCTAAAAACTTAAAGCGAAGGGTTTCCTCCTATTTCAATAAAGACCATGAGCCGGGAAAGACAAGGGTGCTTGTCAGCAAGATTGCTGATATACGCTACATCGTCGTTAATTCAGAGGAAGATGCATTGTTGCTGGAAAACAATCTCATCAAGAAGTATAAGCCGCGGTACAATGTTCTTCTGAAAGACGACAAGACTTACCCGTCTATCTGCGTACAAAATGAGTACTTCCCCCGGATATTCAAAACGCGCAAAATCATACGCAATGGTTCTTCATACTATGGTCCTTATAGCCATGCGCCTTCCATGAATGCATTGCTCGACCTTATCAAACATTTATATCCGCTGCGCACCTGCAACCTCAACCTTTCACCCGAGAATATCAATGCAGGCAAGTTCAACGTCTGCCTGGAATATCACATTAAGAACTGCGCAGGCCCTTGCATTGGTAAGCAATCACTGGATGATTACATGAAAAACATCGGTGAAATCAAGGAAATTCTCAAAGGGAACACACAGGAAATAGAACGGATGCTCTATCAGCAGATGCAAGAGCTGGCTGCTGATATGAAGTTTGAAGAGGCACAGAGAATCAAGGAGAAGTATATGTTGATTGAGAACTACCGCGCCAAATCGGAAGTAGTAAGCAACGTGTTGCATAATATCGACGTATTTAGCATAGAGGAGGACAGCGACGGGAAATCAGCCTTTATCAACTACCTGCACATCACGAATGGAGCCATCAACCAAGCTTTTACGTTTGAATACAAAAAGCGGTTGGACGAAACCAAGGAGGAACTCCTTCCACTGGGTATTATTGAAATGCGGGAACGATACAAGAGCCTTTCACGCGAAATCATCGTGCCTTTCGAGGTGGATATGGAGTTGAAAGATGTAGTCTTCACCATTCCTCAACGGGGAGACAAGAAAAAGCTGCTAGACCTTTCCATTCTGAATGTGAAGCAATACAAGGCCGACCGCCTGAAACAGGCTGAAAAGCTGAATCCGGAACAACGCAACGTACGGTTGATGAAAGAAATACAGGACGAACTGCATCTGGAGCACCTGCCTATACAAATAGAATGCTTCGATAACTCTAATATTCAGGGTTCCGACCCTGTGGCTGCCTGTGTGGTATTTAAGAAAGCAAAACCTTCCAAACAGGACTATCGGAAGTATAATATAAAGACCGTAGTAGGCGCGGACGACTATGCTTCCATGAAAGAAGTCGTCAAACGCCGTTATCAGCGCGCTGTTGAAGAGAAGCTACCCCTACCCGACCTCCTTATTACCGACGGTGGAAAGGGACAAATGAGCGCCGTAAAAGAAGTCCTGGACGAACTGAATCTGAACATTCCCATTGCCGGACTTGCCAAGGATGGCAAGCACCGCACATCGGAGTTGCTTTACGGCTTTCCACCGCAAACCATCGGATTGAAACAGAACACTCCCCTGTTCCGCCTTTTGACGCAGATACAGGACGAGGTTCACCGCTTTGCCATTACTTTCCATCGCGACAAACGCAGCAAACGGCAGATTGCCTCGGAACTTGATGAAATAAAGGGCATTGGCGAGAAGACGAAATCCGCCCTACTCAAAGAGTTTAAGAGCGTGAAACGCATCAAGGAGGCATCGCTGGAAGCCATTGCAGCAGTGGCGGGAGAAGCGAAAGCAAGAGTTATAAAAGAACACTTCGGAACAGAAAAGCTCTCGTAACCCGCAAGCTATACCCGGCCATTTCATACATAAAGGGCAGCGTAATCATTGACATTAGTTTGCCAATGCCTTGCCACAGCTTTGGCAAAGTCTTGCCACTGCGATGGCAAAAGTTTGCCAAGCCTATGGCAAAACTTTGCCACCACGGTGGCAAAAACAAAAGACTTCCCAGCCACAGGAACGGCTCTGCAAAGGGTTCAAATTCATACAGGTATGAACAAATCTTCATCAGTAAACGTAGTAGTGAATAATCATACGCTCAAATTACAGACAATCACGAATTTATTCGTAACTTTGCAGCCCGGAAAAGATTAAAAGATTAGGATAAAAGAACATGAGAATAGTCATACAACGTACCGGACACGCATCCGTTACAATCGATGGAACTTGCAAATCGACTATAGGGAAAGGACTTCTGATATTGGTAGGCATTGAGGAAACAGACGGTCAGGAAGATATTGACTGGCTCTGCAAAAAGATTGTCAACCTGCGCGTCTTCGATGACGAGAACGGAGTGATGAACAAATCCATCCTCGATATTGACGGTGAAATACTGGTAATCAGCCAGTTCACGCTACACGCCTCCACCAAGAAAGGCAACCGCCCCTCGTACATCCGGGCAGCTAAACCCGAAATATCCATCCCGCTGTATGAACAGTTTTGTCGGGAATTGAGTTCTTCATTAGGTAAAGAAATAGGTACCGGCGAATTTGGCGCCGATATGAAGGTAGAATTATTGAACGATGGCCCTGTGACCATCTGTATGGATACAAAAAATAAGGAATGATGACATTAGAAGAAGCTCAGCAACAAGTAGATTGCTGGATTAAGAAGTACGGAGTGCGCTACTTCAGCGAACTCACCAATATGGCCGTTCTTACCGAGGAGGTAGGCGAACTGGCAAGAGTTATGTCTCGCAAATACGGCGACCAGTCCTTCAAGGAAGGAGAAAAAGACAACATCGATGACGAAATAGCGGATGTCCTCTGGGTACTCCTCTGCATTGCCAATCAGACAGGCGTAAACGTCACTGAAGCATTTGCCCGCAATCTGGAGAAGAAAACCAAACGGGACAACACCCGACATATCAATAATCCTAAATTGCATGACCATGGAGAAGAATGAACCCACTCAGAACAAGTATGATGCCGCATTGGCGAAGTACAACACACAACTGGACGATGCGGAAGTTGCTGCAAAAGTAGCCAAACTCATCGCGGAGAAAGTGCCCGGAAACCATACGGAAGCAGTAAAGAAGCTCTTGTTCCACTGCATCGACCTGACCACACTGAACACCACCGACAGCGATGAAAGCGTGATGAAATTCACGGAAAAGGTGAATCAGTTTGACGATGAATTCCCCGATTTGGAGAACGTGGCAGCCATCTGTGTCTATCCTAATTTCGCAGAAATCGTAAAGAGTACGCTCGAAGTGGAAGATGTAAAGATAGCCTGTGTTTCGGCCGGGTTCCCTTCTTCACAGACCTTCACGGAAGTAAAAGTTGCTGAAACTGCTATGGCACTGATGGAAGGTGCAGATGAGATAGATATTGTCATCTCTGTAGGCAAATTCCTGAGCGGAGATTACGAAAGCATGTGTGAAGAGATACAGGAACTGAAAGATGTCTGCAAAGAACACCACATGAAGGTTATTCTGGAGACAGGTGCCCTGAAGACGGCTTCCAACATCATGAAAGCCTCTATCCTATCCATGTATTCGGGTGCAGACTTCATCAAGACCTCTACCGGGAAACAGCAACCTGCCGCAACACCGGAAGCTGCTTATGTAATGTGCCGGGCTATCAAGGAATATTACGATAAAACCGGCAATAAAGTGGGATTCAAGCCTGCCGGAGGTATCAATACCGTGAACGACGCGGTTATTTACTACACCATCGTCAAAGAAGTGCTTGGTGAAGAATGGCTTAACAATCAATGGTTCCGTCTGGGTACCAGCAGATTAGCCAATCTTTTACTTTCTGAGATTAAAGGGGAGGAAATGAAGTTCTTCTAAATTTAGAACTAAAACTATACACAAAAAGCCTGATAGAAAACATACATTGTTCTATCAGGCTTTTTGTATATTCTTCCCATTCATCATAATTCTTTTGGGAAAAGAGAGAAACACAATACATAATCACTTTTCGCGATCAATCACATAATCCAAATAGGCAGTAAGCCCGATTTTTACATCTGAATCGGGTAAAGACGCTAACAGTAAAAGTGCTTTTTTCTTATAGGCAAGCATGGCTTGCGTAGCATATTCAATACCGCCTTGCTGTTTGGCAAACTCGATTAATCGGGCTATTTCATCAGACGTAGCAGTACCCTCTTTCACTTTCATGGCTATTTCTTCCGCAGCTTTATCTTTAGTTGTATTCAAGGCATAAAGCACAGGAAGCGTCAACTTGCCTTCAAGCATATCGTTACCCGTAGGCTTACCTATCTCCTTACTATCATAATAGTCGAAAATATCATCTTTAATCTGAAAACAAAGACCGATATATTCACCAAACAAACGCGCAAATTCAGCCTGTTCATCGGTCACTCCCACCGAAAGAGCACCCGCTTTGGTGCAAGCAGCAAAGAGCACAGCCGTCTTTTTACGTATTACGTCGAAATAGATTTCTTCGGAGAACTGGAGATTGCTTACATTGGAGAGTTGTAGAAGTTCCCCTTCCGACAAGTTCTGTCCGAGACGGGAAACAACATCAATAATAGCATAATTATGTGTCTTCCCCACCTGAACAAGCGAGGTTGCCAACAGATAATCGCCTACCAGCACTGCTACCTTATTATTATAAATAGCATTCACCGATAGCTGCCCCCGACGTTCAGTGCTTTCATCCACCACATCGTCATGAACCAGACTGGCCGTATGTAATAATTCAAGAGAAACAGCTGCATGAAGAGTCTCCGGGCAAACCGTACCATACAGTTTTGCCATCAGCAAGAGCAGCATCGGACGCATCATCTTCCCGTTCTTTTGCCGAATGTGTGAGATTACTTCATTCAGTAAAAAGTTGGAACTGGTAAGTGAAGTGTCGAACAGCTTCTTAAAGTCATCCAGCTCTGCCGCTATCGGGGATTTTATAAGTGATGAGTTGTCCATGCATCGCTATTTTCCCACAAAAATAGTAATAAAACAGTTAATACGGTATTTTTTTGTACTTTTACCATGAAAAAAAGGATAAATATATGAATTCTGACGATAAACTGTTTCTTCTCGATGCCTATGCATTGATATATCGCGCCTATTACGCGTTCATCAAGAACCCGCGGATTAATTCCAAAGGGTTCAATACTTCTGCCGTTCTTGGCTTTGTAAATACACTTGAGGAAGTGCTCAAAAAAGAGAACCCAAGCCATATCGGCGTCGCTTTCGATCCTGCCGGACCCACCTTCCGCCATGAAGCATACGAACAATATAAGGCACAACGGGAAGAAACCCCGGAGGCCATCCGCCTCTCTGTACCTATTATAAAGGATATTATCCGTGCATACCGCATCCCCATCCTGGAAGTGCCGGGCTATGAAGCCGACGATGTGATCGGCACGCTTGCCACCGAGGCAGGGAAACAAGGCATCACCACCTACATGATGACGCCTGATAAAGACTACGGTCAGTTGGTATCCGAAAACGTATTCATGTACCGCCCCAAGCACACAGGTGGTTTTGAAGTCATGGGCATAGAGCAGGTGAAAGCCAAGTTTGATATCCAGTCCACCCAGCAAGTCATTGACATGCTCGGATTGATGGGCGACGCTTCCGATAACATTCCCGGTTGCCCGGGCGTCGGAGAAAAAACCGCACAGAAGTTAATCAGCGAATTCGGCAGTATCGAAAATCTGCTGGAGCATACCGACCAACTGAAAGGCGCCTTGAAGACCAAAGTGGAAAACAACCGCGAAATGATTACCTTCTCCAAATTCCTCGCAACTATCAAAATTGATGTTCCCATCCAGCTTGATATGAAAGCACTCGTTCGTGAAGAACCCAATGAGGAAGAACTCCGGAAAATTTTCGAAGAGATGGAATTTCGTACGCTCATTGACCGCGTACTCAAAAAAAGTAGTTCCCCCTCCCCTTCTTCCGAAACTCCCAACCTTTTCTCAGCAGGTCCGCTTTTTACCCAAAATAACAGTCCTGTTCAAGGCAATTTGTTTGAAGAATTTGCGCCCAACGGGACGGAAGAGCCGAAAAATTCAAATCTCGCGCGCTTAGAAACACTTAACCCAGACTATCAACTCATTGATACAGAAGAGAAAAGAACGAAAATTCTTAAAAAGTTGCTTACAACGAAAATTCTCTCAATAGATACAGAAACCACTTCGGCTGAACCAATGGAGGCAGAATTGGTAGGAATGAGTTTCAGTGACACCGAAAATCAGGCTTACTATGTTCCGGTTCCGCCCGAACGGGAAGAAGCGTTAAAAATAGTAAATGAACTCCGTCCGCTCTACGAAAATGAAAATTCGGTGAAGGTTGGACAAAATATCAAGTACGATATTCTTGTTCTCCAAAATTACGGAGTGGAAGTCAAAGGCGAACTTTTCGACACGATGCTCGCACACTACGTGCTGCAACCCGAGCTTCGTCATAACATGGATTATCTGGCGGAGATTTATCTGCATTATCAAACCATCCACATCGACGAGCTTATCGGCCCGAAAGGAAAGAACCAGAAAAACATGCGCGACCTTCCACCGGAGGAAGTTTATAAATATGCCTGCGAAGATGCGGACGTAACCCTGAAGTTGAAGAACGTACTTGAGAAGGAACTGAAAGAGCAAGGCGTGGAACACCTCTTCCACGAAATAGAAATGCCACTGGTGCGCGTGCTTGCCAATTTGGAAAGCAACGGGGTACGTATAGACACTGAGGCACTAAAACAAACGTCCGAACACTTCACCGCCCGTCTGCAAGAGATTGAGAAAGAAATCTATGAGTTGGCAGGAGAGACATTCAATATCGCTTCGCCCAAGCAAGTGGGCGAAGTCCTGTTCGACAAACTGAAAATCATTGATAAAGCAAAAAAGACCAAGACCGGGCAATACGTCACCTCCGAAGAAGTACTGGAAAGCCTGCGCAACAAGCATGACATCATCGGGAAAATCCTGGAATACCGTGGACTAAAGAAGCTGTTGGGAACATATGTAGACGCTCTTCCCCTACTGATCAATCCACGTACAGGACGCATCCATACTTCCTTCAACCAAGCAGTCACGGCTACCGGACGACTCAGTTCCAGCAATCCGAACTTACAGAACATCCCCATCCGCGACGAAGACGGCAAGGAAATCCGTAAAGCTTTCATCCCGGACGATGGCTGCGAGTTCTTCTCTGCCGACTACTCACAGATAGAACTGCGCATTATGGCGCATCTGAGCGAAGACAAGAACATGATAGATGCTTTCCTTAGCGGATATGATATCCATGCCGCCACCGCCGCCAAAATATATAAGATAGATATCAAAGACGTCACCGCCGATATGCGCCGCAAAGCCAAGACAGCCAACTTCGGCATTATCTACGGCATCTCCATCTTCGGACTGGCAGAGCGTATGAATGTGGACCGTAAAGAAGCCAAAGAACTGATTGACGGATACTTTGAAACCTATCCGCAAGTACGCGAATATATGGACAAGAGCATACAGGTGGCCCGCGAACAAGGCTACGTGGAAACCATCTTCCACCGCAAGCGTTTCTTACCCGACATCAACTCAAGAAATGCAACGGTGCGTGGGTATGCAGAACGCAATGCCATCAATGCTCCCATTCAGGGAAGTGCCGCCGATATCATCAAAGTTGCCATGGCACGCATCTATAAACGCTTCCAAGCTTACAATCTGAAAGCAAAGATGATTTTGCAGGTTCATGACGAACTAAATTTCAGTGTTCCAGAGGCTGAAAAAGAGTTCGTGCAACAAATTGTAATCGAAGAGATGGAACGCGCATATCGCATGCACGTACCGTTGAGAGCCGATTGCGGGTGGGGGAAGAACTGGTTACAGGCTCATTAAATCGCCTTATAACTTTATTTAACTTACAATCAGAAAGCAAGCGAAGCATTCTATTCAAAATACAGTTTGCTCACCAGAATATCCGGCAACATCACTGCCGGGTATTTTTTTGTCATCAATATTGGCAAAAAGAAAGAGTAACAAAGCACGCATCTCTGACATTTTGACTATATTTAGTCTATTATTTACATTTATGTCAATTTAATCCGTACCTTTGTGGCGAAATCAATGACATATTGATAGAATATAGTAAGAGATAACTTAAAAACATATGGAACCATGAAAACAAAAGTATTTTTAAAAACAGTTGCTTTGTCAGCAGTAATTCTGTTTGGTAGCATTGCAGCTTCTGCAGCTAACAAAAACAACCTTATTTACAATTCGGAAGAAAGAGACGGAGTGATGGTAGGACAGACCGTTTACAAGATGGACGGTGGTGCTTTAGCAAACTATATGAAGTACAGCTACAAGTACGACGACCAGAAACGCATGACGGAAAGTGAAACTATGAAGTGGAACAGCACAAAGAACGCTTGGGAAAACGACCTCCGCGTTTGTTACGCTTACCAAGGAAAGAGCCTCACTACTACTTACTACAAGTGGAACAGCAAACAAAAAGCATATGTCCTTGTTCCTGATATGACAGTTACAATGGACAACCCCAATCTGTAAAAAACGACAGATACTCTCTTAAAATTCTAACAAATCGAACAAACCGAAACCTTTATAAGTTTTGTACACTAAGTGAAAGCCGGAATACGTGATGTATCCCGGCTTTTTTCATAACTTTGCCCACCAAAACAATACTAATTCTATGATACCCGCCACCCTCACCCACTACATTGAAACGGAGATTATCCCGCGTTACGAGCATTTTGATAAAGCTCATAATCTTTCACATGTGCAGACAGTGATTGAAGAGAGCCTTTCACTTGCCGCGAAATATGACGTAAATGAAAGTATGGCATACACCATCGCTGCATACCACGATACAGGACTTTGCCGGGACAGAGCGACACACCATCTCCTTTCGGGTGAGATTCTGAAACAAGACGAAACGCTCCGCCAATGGTTCAGTGAAGAAGAGATAGAAACTATGAAGGAGGCGGTAGAGGACCATCGAGCATCTACCGACCATGAGCCACGGAACATTTATGGCAAAATAGTGGCAGAGGCAGACCGTGTGATTGACCCCGTCATCACCCTGCGCCGCACCGTGCAATACGGATTGAAGCAGAAACCGGAAGCGGAAGAAGAATGGCACTACCAACGTTTCCGCCAGCATCTGATGGAGAAATATGCACCGGGAGGCTATCTGAAACTCTGGTTCCCGGAATCAAAGAATGCAGAACGGCTGAAAGAACTGCAAAAGATTATTGCAGACGAAACACAGTTGAAGAGCATCTTTCAACAGTTGTTTACCGAGGAAAAGCAATAAAAATAGGAAATAGAAACTATACGCAAAGCTGAAAATATCAGAAGAAATTTATGTAACTCTATCCTTTTAAAAGAAAAAAGAAAAGGCGCCTTTTGAAGCGCCTTTCCATCTGTTTAGTAATAATTTTAATCTTGTTTCTGAATGTATTTTCCATTGCTATAGGCATAGACATTATCATTAATAGTAATGTCCATGCTTGTGGCATCACAATCTCCAAATAGCGGAGCGCAGACAAAAGCATCATAATGGCCGTCGTCCGCCTTACCGGCATCACTGATAGTGAAACTACCCAGGTTGACTGCGCTACCATCATACGTATAAGTTCCGCTGACCGTATTATTCCTGAATACAACTGAAGATGCCTGTTTACTTTCCGTAACCCCGAAACAACCGAGGAATGCTGAGCTATAGTTTACCGCATTTGCATATTTAGTATCAGATACTTTCATTGTTATGTTACTTGTCTGACAATCTTCTATTATGAATGATTTGGCTTGAAGAATATATCCCGCCAGTCCGGCGATATTAAAACTTCCACCGTTAATTGTAAAATCAGATACAGAACATCCTTTCAGATGAATATCTTCAGCCTTGTTTCCATTCATATAAGATACAATACCTGCCAACTTTACAGCACCATCCGTATCATTTCCCATGTTAATCTCAGAATTGCTGACCTTTACGTTTTCTACAGTCAGACTTCCGTTGGAAAAACCGATTACGACAGCCGTCCATTTGGAGCTTCCGTTGATAGTGGCATTAGTAATGTTCAGATTCTTAACGACTGCATTTTGTACATTACCAAACAGACCGGCTCCAGGATATTTGTGATTGATCGTAAGATTAGTAATAGTCTTGCTGTTGCCATCGAAGATACCTTTGAAGTATTTCACGGTTTTCACATATTCAGCCTCATGTTTCTCCATGTTAATCGTTTTATGCGCCGAATTATCACCTATCGGTTTCCAGCTTTTATTACCCATATCCAGATCATTGAACAGTTGAATCGTTTTTCCTTCAAATGTATTGTTCTTTTCCACTTGTTTTGCTATCCACGCCAGCTCGCTGGGAGCAGTGATAGCATAAATATTGTTTTCGCATTTCGGTTCAAAAGCACTGCTACCATCCCATGCGACGTTGCGGACAATGTTGAAATCTATACCGGCAACCAATGCTTTTTCCGCTCCGTCCTTCTCCGTCACCTTAATAGTAAAGTTCGGAACTGATTCCGGCTCTACAATACCACACCATTTGCAACCCCCCATCGGAATCTTCAAGGCATTTTCATTGGTCAAAGCATCTGTAGTACAGTTCTTGATGATGACAGTTCGCGCCTTAGTGCCACTGTTGGCAATGTCTCCGATAAAGTTGGATACATATCCGTAGGCGTTATCACATTCACCGTTCAGGCTCAGAGTGATATTCTTTGTAGAACAATCCTCCAATGTCACACTGTCGTACATGGAACCTACCAGCCCTCCATACCCGAAGGAGGCGGCTATGGTGGCGTTCTCTACTTTGCAGCCCTTCAGTGTGGCCGTCGCAGTATTATTCGCTGCTCCGCATTCCTCGATATAGCCAATCAGACCACCCACACGGAACGAAGCTGCACCATAAGTAAAGATATCCACGTTTTGGGCAACGCAGTTTTCATACTTGGTAACGTTACCTCTTGAATAACCCACCAGTGCACCTACCCATTTGGGAGAGACCGAGGCATCGGGACGAATGGTTACTTTATCCAGCGCAATATCCTTAATGGTAGCGGCACCATATACAGCAGCAAACAGTCCGATACAAGCCTGGGGAGTGTATATCGTTTCCTGCTGGTTCATCATATACTGGCTCATGTTCAGATTCTTGATGGTATGGCTATTTCCGTCGAATGTATTCCCATCGATTACCATGCCCAGCCACGGTTTGCCGGCAAGGTCAATATCAGCATATAGGGTAGTTGTTGCAGCAGTCAATGTTACCGGAAGTGATTTGTAATTAACGCTGTTGGGAGCTTTCTTCAATTGATAAAATGCCAGTTGTGCAGCCGTATAGATATTGCCGTTTGTAGCTTCTATCTGAGAGATTCCATCCCAAGTAGAAGTGAGCTTAAAGTTCTCAGGATTGGTCACAGTTTTGATGTTTGCGGATCCAAAAGAAGCAACATCTACAATTGTGTTGTTGCCACTTTCACGCACCAATTCTTCTACTGTTCCATAGATTTCTACGTTACCGCCTTTGATGATTAGTTTCTTAACAGTAACTCCGGCATTCACCACTAATGTTTGTTTGGCGGTGGTGACGGTCACTTCATTGTATGTAGCCTTTGCTCCCACTGCACTCAGTGTAACGGTTGTTCGTGGCATATCAATAGCGACAGAAGGAGAGCTGGTTCCACCGCTACTTACGTCCGGAATTGCCAGTGAAACTTTGTTAGTGGAGGTTTCGGCAGGTTCCGCTTGCCCTTCTTTATTCTTATCCGTCAGTTGCAATACCCCGTTGCTTGTGGAGGGAACTGATTGAAAAGCCAGATTAATATCTGAGTTTTCTACTACAGGGACTTCAATTTCGACACTTTCTGCTGCTGTGGCAAACTCTCCGGTTATGGCAATGTCTGTAGTCTTTTTTTCCTCCGGTGCTACCTGCGGAAGGTTATCACTGTTTGCTAAAGCTTTGTTAAGTGCACTTGGCGTAGTTGCTTCTACCGTAACGCAGTCCAAAGCCGGAACCTCCAGCAAATCTTTGCGGTTAAGCGTCTTGTCATTCAAAGTCTTGGTAAAGTATACCTTGTCGCTTCCATTGGTCAGTTCGGCTGTAATGAACTGATAAGTACCTACGGGCAACGGGATATAGAAACTGCGTGAAGTGATACCTGATGAAGCATCGAAAGTAGCGGTAATCGTCTTGTTAGTACCTTCATCCTTTATTGTTAATACAGGATATTCCACATTTAAATCTGCCGTGCAAGTTCCCGCAATATTATTGGATGCAGTAATCTTGAAAGTCGTGGCATCCGCCGGTATTTTGTTCACCGTCAACTTAATCAAGGCTGCCATATGCTTAAAGGAAAGGGCGTTTAAATTATCAGCATCCGTTACTTTTGCATACATCGGCCCGTTGCTCGTTCCGGCATAGTTTTCAAGTGTGGCAGGTAAGGTCATTGTTAGTGTATTGTTGGTTACACTCATATCCATTTGGTCAGGATAGACGGAAAAAGATGCAGTCTTGCCACTTTCTTTGTTTCCGGTGAAAGTTGCGGAGGTTGTTCCCGCACCGCCTGCGTAAGTAAGCGTCGTTTTAGAATTGTCCGTACAGAACAATGCCAATGCATCGGTCTCTTGCCATACAATCTGATATTGGTCGTTTACTGTGGTACGGGTATTGCCCCCCGCACCTTCAAAGGTTGCCGCAATGATCGTGTTCCCTTTTCCTTTGACGATTTCAAGTTCATCCTGACTGCAACTGAATACGGTCAAGGCAACGGTTGCCATACAAGCAACTTGTACGAGGTTTCGTAGTCTTAGCATAATAAAGCCCCTCCTTAGTTTTCTATGGTTAGAATGTCATTGATTAAATCTTCCAAATCACTGCTTGGTGCAGAACCATAGTTGCGTGTAGAAGTTCTGTTAGAGTAAGATTTCGTTTGAACGGGGTTGTAACCTTCACCGCTTGCCGCGATTACACCTTCATTCTCCATTTTGATTACTTCCATGGAAGGGGCTTCGTAGGTCTCTTTCTGGGTTTGCTTGTCTGTTGTCATACACTTAATTGTTTAAAGTTTAACATAAAAAAAACGTGAGTCGCCGTATCTGTTTACCCATACATCAGGCCTTCGCAATGCCCTATTCCCGGATAAACAACAGCTACTCACGTCAATTATGTATATAGACACATCTCCCCCAGAGGAGGATGCAGGTATATAACAAAGACGTGAGCGTTGTTGTTACTATCTTCGGGAATAATCAAAGTTGCGAAGTTTGATGTATGAAGATAATTTCAATAACGCTTTTGTTAAATATAACAAGTCCACTACGCTATAGTGAACATGGGGCAAATATAGTTATTAATTATTTACCTTGATACTTTTTCCTGTATTTTTATTTTTAATACGAATCAGGAGTTGAAATTTAACTCATCATTAATGGGCTATGAATGAAACGGGCTATCTTATAAATAAACAGCACTATCTCAGTCCATCCTTACAGTGGGGCACACCAACGTTTTGCCAAAGCTGTGGCAAAGCCTTGCCAAGGCTGTGGCAAAGTCTTGCCAATTCAATGGCAAAAGCTTGCCAAAGCTGTGGCAAAACGTTGGTAATACAGCAGCAGGATGCACATGTACCATATCCTCCCCTTCAAAAGACTGAATCTGCCCACGTTTACCACTAACCCTCAGACGAAAACAAATGCCTCCAATGGTAAAAATGTACAATCCGTAAGGCAATAAACAGAAGAATACCTATCTTTGCAGACAGAAAACAAAGTAATAACGAAATAGATAATGGCTTTACAATGTGGTATTGTCGGCCTGCCGAATGTAGGCAAGTCGACGCTTTTCAACTGTTTGTCCAACGCAAAAGCGCAGGCGGCAAACTTTCCTTTTTGTACAATAGAACCGAATGTGGGTGTAATCACCGTGCCCGATGAGCGCCTAACGAAGCTCGCCGAACTGGTACATCCGGGTCGCATCGTGCCCACTACAGTGGAAATCGTGGACATTGCCGGACTCGTAAAGGGTGCCAGCAAAGGCGAAGGATTGGGTAACAAATTCCTCGCGAACATTCGTGAAACGGATGCCATCATTCACGTGCTGCGTTGTTTCGACGATGAAAACGTGACACACGTAGACGGAAGCATCAACCCGGTGCGCGACAAGGAAATCATCGACTACGAGTTGCAATTGAAAGACCTGGAAACCATTGAAAGCCGCATCCAGAAAGTGCAGAAACAAGCACAGACGGGTGGCGACAAAGCTGCCAAGCTGGCTTACGATGTACTGGTGCAGTATAAAGAAGCACTGGAACAAGGCAAAAGCGCACGCACCGTGCAGTTCGAAACCAAAGATGAACAAAAGATTGCCAAAGAACTTTTCCTCCTGACCAGTAAACCGGTGATGTACGTTTGCAACGTGGACGAGGCAAGTGCAGTGAACGGCAATAAGTACGTGGAAATGGTGCGCGAAGCAGTGAAGGACGAAAATGCCGAAATCCTGATTGTAGCCGCCAAGACCGAAGCGGACATCGCCGAGCTGGAAACGTACGAAGACCGCCAGATGTTCCTCGAAGAAGTAGGATTAAAGGAGTCCGGCGTAAGCCGCCTGATTAAATCGGCCTACAAACTGCTGAATCTGGAAACCTTCATCACCGCCGGAGAAATGGAAGTGAGAGCATGGACCTATCAGAAAGGCTGGAAAGCTCCGCAATGTGCCGGAGTTATCCACACCGACTTTGAAAAAGGGTTCATCCGCGCAGAGGTTATCAAATACGAAGACTTCATCCAGTATGGTAGCGAGGCCGCCGTACGCGAAGCCGGAAAGCTGGGCGTGGAAGGCAAAGAATACGTGGTGCAGGACGGAGACATCATGCACTTCCGGTTCAACGTCTGATTTACGGAACTCATTATAAATCGTCCGCCGGATGGCGGACGATTTAATCACAGAATAATACTGCAAACCAATCATGAAGCAACTTTTCTCCACTCTACTCGTCATGCTTCTGTGCAGTGTCGCTTATGCACAGCAACAAGACTCAGTGACCATCTCCGGTCGTGTGACAGACTATGACGGGCAACCGATAGACAGTGCCAGTGTTTGGTGGCAAAACCCGCAGTTCGACATTGCCATAGAAGCCATCACCGGTAAAGACGGGCACTACACCGCCCGTGTGCCTAAAGGCAAATATCAAAGTGTATCCGCTATCTATCTCCCCTCTTATGCACATATGGCCATGAAAAGCGGTCTGCCCGAAGCCGAACACCGTCTGGAGTTCTGGGCTTGGGACTTCATCGCCGACCGTGACACTACGCTCAACATCCGCTACAACCGTATGGAAGCTTACGGCCTGCGTGCTTTTCGCATTCCCGGCGCCATGCCCACCTATCAGATATACGTCCGCCCCATGAGCCTGACGCGCTTCTACCAATGGATGGAAAAGACAAAGCCCGAATCCATACTGCACGGTGAAGCCCTTGGCGACATCAAGCAAGAGTCCCAAAGCAAGGATGCCAAAGAATCGCAGTGGGCACCCCGTCCCGAACAACTGAAAGTCACAGTCTGGATAGACGGCGAAGAAGTCCCCGTATTGATGAAGCAGGAAATAAAAGAGTACTTTGACGCCAACGAATACGCCAATGCCTATCTGCTGACCGTGGACCTCCCCAAGCATCCGAAGGCAGGACTTCCTTACCGTGTTTTCAAGGTAGAGCTGGAAGACCTGGAAAACGGTGACCGGGGCGAAGGACTTTACTATATGGAAAAAGAAATCTACGTAAAATAGTATATTGCAAAATGGAGAACAATAATATGAAATACCTTATAGCCGGCACAGGTGGCGTGGGAGGCAGTATCGCCGCCTTTCTTTCCCTTGCCGGAAAAGATGTGACCTGCATTGCCCGCGGTGAGCACCTGGCTGCCATACGCGAACACGGATTGCGTCTGCACTCCGACCTGAAAGGCGAACATACACTACCCATAAAAGCCTATACTGCTGAAGAATATACAGGCAAAGCCGACGTCATCTTTGTATGCGTCAAAGGCTATTCCGTAGACTCGATAACGGAGTTGATAAAACGCTCCGCCCATAAGGACACTGTCGTAATCCCTATTCTCAATGTCTACGGCACAGGTCCCCGCATCCAGCGCCTAGTGCCCGGAGTGACGGTTCTGGACGGCTGCATCTATATCGTCGGCTTCGTGTCCGGCAAAGGGGAAATCACGCAAATGGGCAAGATATTCCGTCTGGTTTACGGTGCACACAAAGGCACGGTTGTTCCCCGTGGAACGTTGGAAACTATCCAACAGGATTTGCAGGAAAGCGGCATCAAAGCCGAAATATCTCCCGACATCAACCGGGATACTTTCGTGAAGTGGTCTTTCATCTCCGCTATGGCTGTCACCGGAGCCTATTACGATGTGCCTATGGGCGAAGTGCAGAAGCCCGGAGAGGTGCGCGATACGTTTATCGGGCTGTCCCAGGAAAGTGCCGCACTGGGCGCTAAACTCGGCATTGATTTCAAAGAAGACATTGTAGAATATAATCTTAAAGTTATAGACAAACTGGACCCGGAAAGTACTGCTTCCATGCAGAAGGATATGGCTAAGGGACACGAAAGTGAAGTACAAGGATTGCTTTTTGATATGATTGCTGCCGCAGAAGAACAGGGGATTGATATTCCGACGTACAGGATGGTGGCGGAAAAGTTCAAACAATAAACCATATAATCAGATATATTTATGCCATCACTGCTGACTATCAACTGGAATCCCGACCCCGAACTGTTCAACCTCTTCGGAAGTTTCCCCATTCGCTATTACGGGCTACTGTGGGGCATCGGCATCGTACTTGCCTGCATCATAGTCCAGCGCCAATACCGTGACAGGAAAATCAGTGAAGACAAGTTCACCCCGCTCTTTTTCTATTGCGTAATAGGCATCACTCTCGGAGCAAGGTTAGGACACTGCATCTTCTACGATTGGAGTTATTATCAGAATCATCTCATAGAAATGATACTTCCCATCAAGCAGTTTCCGAACGAAGGCTGGAAATGGATAGGCTATCGAGGACTTGCCAGTCATGGCGGCACCCTCGGACTCATCATCGCCCTGTGGCTGTATTGCCGCAGAACCAAGATGCACTACATGGACGTACTGGACATGATAGCCGTAGCCACCCCCATCTGCGCCTGTTTCATCCGCCTTGCCAACCTGATGAACTCCGAAATCATCGGTAAGCCAACCGATGTGCCCTGGGCTTTTGTTTTCGAACAGGTAGATATGCTACCCCGCCATCCGGCACAGCTTTACGAAGCAATCGCCTACTTCATCTTCTTCCTGGGAATGATTTACTTATATAAGAAATCAGACCATGGCACAAAGCTGCACCGCGGCTTCTTCTTCGGTCTTTGCCTGACAGAGATATTCGTCTTCCGTTTCTTTGTGGAGTTCCTGAAAGAAAACCAAGTGGATTTTGAGAATACAATGACTCTCAACATGGGGCAATGGCTCAGCGTTCCGTTCGTTATCATCGGAATATACTTCATGCTCTTTTACGGGAAGAAACAAGCGATAAAAAGTAAATAAACTCATCTATAAACCAAATATATTAAAAATATGCTCTCATTACTAACCATCAACTGGAACCCCAACCCCGAACTGTTCAACCTGTTCGGTCATATACCCGTCCGTTACTACGGTCTGTTGTGGGTAATTGGCATCGCATGTTCCTATTTCGTAGTCCGCTACCAGTATAGAGATAAGAAAATCAGCGACGCCAAGTTCGAACCGCTGTTCTTCTATTGCTTCTTCGGTATCCTCATCGGCGCCCGGCTGGGACACTGCCTGTTCTATCAGCCGGAATATTATCTGCATCACTTCTGGGAAATGATATTGCCTATACAATTCCCGCCCGAAGGTGGCTGGAAGTGGACAGGCTATGCTGGACTTGCCAGTCACGGCGGTACCCTCGGATTGATTATTGCTCTCTGGATGTACTGTCGCAAGATGAAGATGCACTACATGGATGTGCTGGACATGATAGCCGTATCCACCCCTATTTGCGCCTGCTTCATCCGTCTTGCCAACCTGATGAACTCCGAAATCATTGGTAAAGCAACCGATGTGCCCTGGGCATTTGTTTTTGAAAGAGTGGATATGCTGCCCCGCCATCCGGCACAGCTTTACGAGGCCATCGCCTATTTCATCTTCTTCCTGATTATGATTTTCCTGTATAAGAACTACGGCAAAAAGCTGCACCGTGGCTTCTTCTTCGGACTCTGCCTGACAGAGATCTTTGTATTCCGCTTCTTCGTAGAGTTCCTGAAAGAAAACCAAGTAGACTTTGAAAACAGCATGTCGCTGAATATGGGACAATGGCTGAGTGTTCCGTTTGTAATCATAGGGGTATATTTTATGTTCTTCTACGGAAAGAAGAAGGCATAGAAGCATAAAGAAAACAAGCAAATGGCTGAAGAATCTTGTGTAAGATTCTTCAGCCATTTGTTTCTTTATTTACGTTGCCATTTACTCTTTGAAGCATGTTCACGTTTCAATATATCACTTAATGGCACTTCAAATATTTTAGCCTCAACCCACGCCACAAAGTCAAACTTACGCAATATCTGACTTTCATATTTATCGGCATACAAAGCACGCACCTCCTCTACCATACTCTCCCATATCTCCGCCCGCTTTTTCCGATTGGCATTCGCGAAAGAATAGTTCAAGAACTTAAGTAAAAACAACTCTACCTTCAAATTAGACCCCTTGTTTTTGGACATTTCCCGCTTAATAGACCGAAGTTCAGACTGAATATAATCAATATCACCCAGTTCATAATGAATCATCACATTCACAATCCGAATGGTGCGGAACAGCGGAAGAGAATACAGATGTCCCCTACCAATAGTAGCACTCAAACGTTTTCTCGCCTTTCTATACTCCCCATTTCCAAGATAGACAAGAGCAATATACAATGACATTTCCGCCTGTTGTTGCTCTTTCAGCAAAGGCATCTTGTCAATCAGGGCTGCCTGATGCTCTGCAATCCACAGGCCAGCTTGTTCAAACTCTCCCCTATCTATATACGAAAACAGCCGGTAGGTAAATATCACATAAGCCACATTCAATTGAAAACTGGAAGACGGTGAAGATAGCTTTTCCAACTTCTCAATGAAATAATTCATTCCCTCATAGTTGTGCATGATGCGAAGACTCTCTAACATTCCTTCTACCGTCATCAGATAATATACCGGAGGATTATTCCAAAGATGAGTATTCTCTTCAAACAGTTTATTCAGCTCCACAAATGAATTGAACGCAGCTCTATAGTCGCCTACCGTCACAAAGTAATTGGCCTGGAAAAGCTGGTGATTCTTCTTTATTTCAAAGTTTTCGACGCCTGCACTTGCCACAATACTTATCTCACTGGTCACCAGGTCATCCAGTTTCTGAGTCTCCTCCAACGAACGTGAAGCCCCCCTGTTCAACATCCTGTGCTTCAATAACTCATACAATGAAGACTGCTCATTCAGCTGACTGATACTTTTCAGCGTACTTTTCATTTTATATTGTTTATTCAGCAGTTTCTTTTCATCCACTTCCTCAAAATCCAGCGTCAGGAGATAATTCAGTTCCAACCTCTGTGCCACAAGCAACGCAAAATGATTTTCATAATAAACAGCCTTCTCCTTCACCTTTTTCAACACCTGGAAGCATTCCTGATACATAGACTTCTCATACAATACCCTAGCATGCAGCAGCTCATTGAACAGCAGATAATAACTATCCTGCTCTGTACGCAACTCCGTCAATATCTCTATCAGCAGATCGAACAGGTAAATAACCACCGTATTGAAAGAAGAAGTGGGTTTTGCCTTCAGGAAACACTGTTTCAGTTCTTCAGGGTCACTGATCTTCTTATCATCAATCAATCTGAAAAGGAAGATATAGTCTTTCTCCGGCTTATTGGATATATAGATAGAGAATTCTTTCTTCTCTTGCTTCGTGAGACTATTTATCAACTGGATAAGCGATTCGGACTTTAGCATAGCATTAGTAGATTTTGAAATAACGAAAGCAAGGTAGAGAAAAAAACAAAAGGAAACAATCTTTTCGCGGAATAATATAGGCTTTGGTTATATTACAAATATTAAAATACCGCATATAAATACACATTGAAAATACTATATATCAATTGATTAACACAAACATTAACGATATTATATAAATTTACCAGTATTATATTTGTGCACTTTTTGTTTGCTTATGAATTATCTATCGCATACATTTGACGTAGAAAAAGAAAGCACAGTTCCGAATTACTTAATCTTAAACTAATTAATAGCCATGAGCAAGAATATCATTGTAATAGGTAGTTGTAATACAGATATGGTCATCAAAGCCGACCGTCTCCCCGTCCCCGGAGAAACAGTAATGGGCGGCAGTTTCATGATGAACCCCGGAGGTAAAGGGGCTAACCAGGCTGTAGCCGCTGCCCGATTAAAAGGAAATGTGTACTTCATAGCCAAGACCGGCAACGATCTATTCGGCAAACGTTCCATAGAGCAGTACGAAGACGAAGGAATTCACGTTGAAAATATCTATTCAGACCCTACCCTCCCTTCCGGAGTGGCGCTGATTATGGTAGACGTGAACGGAGAAAACAGTATCGCTGTCGCCTCCGGAGCCAATGGCTCACTGAGTCCTGAAGATATCCGGAAAGCACAGCCCGTCATCGAGAAAGGAGATATCTTGCTGATGCAACTGGAAATTCCCATAGAAACAGTAGAATACGCAGCCCAGATAGCAAGCGAACAGGGTATCAAGGTTATCTTGAACCCGGCACCCGCCCGCGCGCTCTCCAACAAGCTGTTGCAAAACCTGTATATGATTATCCCCAACGAAACGGAAGCCGAAATCCTTTCGGGAATCAAAGTGACCGACTGGGAAAGCGCCCGGAAAGCCGCGGATATCATCAGTGCCAAAGGAGTGGACATTGTCGTTATCACAATGGGGTCCAAAGGAGCCCTAATTAAGGAAAACAACGCATACCATGAGGTTTCCGTCCCCAAAGTGAAAGCGGTAGATACCACGGCTGCTGGAGACACCTTCTGCGGCTCCCTGTGTGTAGCCCTATCCGAAGATATGAATGTGCTGGACGCCGTAAAGTTTGCCAATAAGTGCGCCTCCATCACAGTAACCCGCATGGGAGCACAGTCTGCCCTGCCCTATCGCAAAGAAATAGATGTTTTATAAATAATAACTTTAAATTCTAATACCATGTTTATTGTAGACAGTTACTCATTAGCCGTTATTTTCTGCGTTATCACGATGCTCTGTTGGGGTTCGTGGGGTAATACACAGAAACTTGCCGGGAAGACCTGGCGTTACGAATTGTTCTACTGGGATTACGTTATCGGTATCCTTGCCTTCTCCCTCCTTCTAGGGTTCACGCTGGGCAGTACGGGAAATGCCGGACGTGGTTTCGTTGAAGATCTGAAACAGATCAGTATGGAGAACTATGCAAGCGCTTTTGCAGGAGGGGTTATATTCAACCTATCCAATATCCTGCTGTCAGCTTCCGTCTCGATGGCCGGACTTACGGTAGCATTCCCTCTAGGAGTCGGCATAGCACTGGTATTAGGGGTTTTCGTCAACTACTTTGGTGAGCCCAAAGGGGATGCGGTGATTCTGTTCAGTGGCGTGGCTCTGGTGGTACTGGCCATCATTTTCAATGCCATAGCTGCCGGAAAGATGAATAAGAAAGGAAGCAGTACGAATAAGAAAGGAATTCTTATCGCCATCATAGCAGGTGTACTGATGTCCTTCTTCTACCGGTTCGTTGCCGCTGCCATGGACTTAAATAACTTTGAGTCGCCTACTCCCACAATGGCTACTCCGTATTCTGCATTCTTTATATTCGCAATAGGTATCTTCATAAGCAATTTCATTATCAACACCATCGTGATGAAGAAGCCGTTTGTAGGTACTCCGGTAAGCTATAAAGAGTACTTCCAAGGCAAATTCAGCACACATATGGTCGGAGTGCTGGGAGGAGCCATCTGGGGATTAGGTACGGCTCTGAGTTACATTGCAGCAGGGAAAGCCGGCGCGGCTATCTCGTATGCACTGGGACAGGGAGCACCTATGATTGCAGCTTTGTGGGGCATATTCATCTGGAAGGAGTTCAAAGGCTCTTCACGAACGGTAAATATCCTTCTGGCTTGCATGTTCGTTCTGTTTATATCCGGTTTAGGAGCAATTATCATCTCCGGAGCCAATTAATCCGGCTCTCACTCGATCTCATAAATTAATGCTTTCTTTTTCTACCCTTCATCGAGTGAAAGAGGAAATTGCCTGAACTAAATATACATTTTCGTTCAACCTAAAATTTTTAATACATGAGACTAATTAAAGCAATATTATTCTGTCTATGCATGTGTTCGTTCGACTTGTACGCACAAGTCAATGTCACAGGTATTGTAAATGATAACACCGGGGAGACACTTCCCGGAGTATCTATTCTGGCAAAAGACGGCGACCGTACCTACGGCACCACCACCGATATGAATGGTAAATACCAGATTAAAGTCAACCAAGGCACTACCCTTGAGTTCAGTTTCATCGGCTTTGCCACACAAAAGGTGAAAGTGGGCACCGGCAACGTCATCAACATCACTCTGGAGCCCGAAAACAAACTACTGGACGAAGTAGTAGTCATCGGTTATGGTACTGTAAAGAAGAAAGATTTGCTGGGTTCCATATCTACCGTCAAGGAAGATGCTCTAGCCGAACGCGTTTCGGGTAATGTAGTGGAATCTATGCGCGGTCTGACTTCCGGTGTAAAGATTACGAGCAGCGGTCAGCCCGGCTCCAATGCCAACATCACGATCCGCGGTTTAGGCAGTCTGACGAACAATAACCCGCTGTTCATCATCGACGGTGCCTATGGCGGCAGCGACTTGGGTGTCAATGTGGAAGATATCGAATCCATCCAAGTGTTGAAAGATGCCTCATCAGCGGCCATATACGGATCGCGTGCAGCCAACGGTGTTGTAATCATCACCACCAAACAGGGTAAAGAAGGTGACTTGAAAGTAAAGTTCGACTCCCAACTGACGCTAAGCTGGCTGCCCCGTTACGACCTGATGGATGCCGAGACTTATAAAATTTACAATGACCGCGCCTATGACGAAGCTATACTGGCAGGCGTCTCAGGCATTACCAAACGTCAGAACCACTACGACGGGAATACCGACTGGCAGGATGAAATGCTGAGCACCGGTGTTTTACAAAACTACAACGTCTCGTTGTCCGGTGGTTCCAAAACGGTGAAGTACTACGCCTCACTGAACCGCATGGTCGACGACGGCGCCCTATTGAATACCAAGTATGACAAATACGGTTTCCGCATCAACACAAGTGGACAGAAGGGCATCTTCTCCTATGGAGAGAACTTCTACTACACCAAGTCGGACCGGAAAAACCTGAATGGTAATCCCTGGAGTGACTTTATCGGTATAGCACCAACAATTCCGGTATATGATGAATCACATCCCGGAGGATACGGATATGGTGACGTAGACCGCGCGAACACATACGGTCTGAACCCCGTAGCCATGCAAAACCTGTATGTGCAGAACAACGAAGAAGAGTATCTGACAGGAAACATCTACGGACAGATATCACTCTTCGGGATGTTCGATGCCAAACTGAATGTTGCCTACAAGAGTTATATGGGTATTACCAACTCATTGCGCAAGAAAGGTAACTGGACGATGGGCCAGGGAGACGATGCCGCGAGCTTAGGCTACGACAGCGCCAAGAATCACGACATCCTGATTGAGCAGACCTATAACTTCAAGCATAAATTCGGTAAGCACGATGTGAATGCTCTGTTCGGTATCACCTACAACAAGTTCCACGAAGAAAAGCGCTGGATAACGAAATTAGACCCACTGATGATAGGTGACAAATACATCACTTCACTCGATGCCGCTACCGGCAACACCACCGCAGGCGGTAATTATGGTGAATCTGCCTTGATTTCCTACCTCGGACGAATCAACTATTCGTATGCCGACAAATATCTGGCACAGGTGACTGCCCGCCGCGACGGCACTTCCCGTCTGCCCAAAAACGACCGTTGGGGAAACTTCCTCTCCGTTTCACTGGGCTGGCGCATCAGTGGAGAGAAGTTCTTCCAGGTGCCCTGGATTGACGATTTGAAGATACGTGCCAACTACGGTACACTCGGTAACAGCAGTATCGGCTACTGGGACTACCAATCGGTCATCAACACCGCTCCGCGTGCAGTGATCGGCAGTCCCGAAAACATCCTGATTGGTATGACGCAATCTCAGTTGAGCAACAACGACCTTGTCTGGGAGAAGAAGACAACCGCCAACATAGGTTTCGACTTAGTCGCCCTCAACAACCGTCTCCGCTTCACGGCCGAATATTTCTACTCCAAAAGCGAAGACCTACTTGTCTACCTGCCTATCCTGATGAGTTCAGGTAACGAAGGCGGTGCACCGGCTGTCAATGCCGGCAGTCTGGAAAACAGAGGAGTCGAATTTGAAGTAGGCTGGAATGATAAGGTCGGTGAATTTGAATACTCAGCATCATTAAACATCTCCCACTTGAAGAACAAAGTTATCGATCTGGGCTATGGGAAACAGAATAAGAAGATTCCTACATATACCACGCTCGCAATAACCGAAGTCGGACAGCCTCTCGGTATGTGGTACCTTTACAAGATGCTCGGCATCTTCCAGTCCGAAGAAGAAATACAGAACTATGTAAACTCCGAAGGCAAAGTCATTCAGCCGAATGCCCGCCCCGGTGATATCAAATACGATGATTACAACGGCGATGGAATCATTTCATCCGAAGACCGCCAGAAAGTGGGCAATCCGTGGCCTAAGCTCGAACTCGGTTTAAATCTTGGTGCTTCCTATAAAGGTTTCGACCTGAGCATCAGCGGTTACGGCCGCTTCGGACAGGAAGTATGGAACGGCTCGGCAGCCGCAGCCGGTGACTTCGCCAACAACCAGAACAACTTCAACGGCATTGTTCCCTGGACACAGGAGCACCCAGTGAACGACCGTCCGCGCATCGTATACGGAGACTCCCGCAATAGCCGAAGCGACCAGGACCGCTGGTTAGAGAACGGTTCGTTCTTCCGTCTGAGCGACATCACCTTAGGATATACGGTTCCTACCCGTTACATCAAGAAAATCGGTTTGGAGAGACTCCGTGCGTCAGTCACCCTGCAGAACATGGTTACTTTCACCGGATATTCCGGACTTGACCCTGAATTTGCAGACAGCGGCATCTTCACTATGGGAGCAGACTATTGCTCGTTCCCCAACCCGCGTGCCGTACAGTTTGCCTTATCATTCACATTCTAAATACTGCCGATATGAAAAAGATAGCTCTATATATATTATGCGGCGCAGCAGCGCTGTTCACGTCGTGCGACCCTTCCCTGCTCGACCTGCAAAATGAGAACACCCTCAGTACGGGCGTATACTGGAAGACGGAATCCGACATTGAGGCCGGTGTAATATCCGTATATGGCATGTTCTACCGCCAGGGAACATGGACCCGCAATATCTATACACAGATGATAGGCATGGCCGACGAAGGCGTCAGCTATGCCGGATGGACGGAACTGAACGAATACACCAAATTCATCTTTACCGATTATAACTTCGGAGAGGCAAATACCAAGATCTACCGGGAACACTACACCGCCATCTTCCGTGCCAACCAGGTGCTGGACAACATTGATAATGTTACGTTTGCCGACGAAACGCACAAAAATGACCTGATAGGCCAAACCAAGTTCCTGCGTTCTTTCTACTACTTCTATCTGACCACTCTCTGGGATAACATTCCCATCGTCCTGAAGACTTCTTCAGCCGCCGACAAGCCCATGCAAGCCAATGCAGACGAAATGCTCACTCAGATAGAAACCGACCTGGAAGACGCCGTCACCAAACTGCCCGCCACCCGCGACGCCAATAACTACGGCCGCCCGACGAAAGGCGCCGCCTACGGACTACTGGCGAAAGCCTATGCACAGCACCATAAATGGGAAGATGCCCGCAGATGCCTCGAATGGCTCATCGACGGTGAAGGAAAGCGGTACTACGACCTCGTCCCCAACTGGGCTGACAACTTCAGCAACCAAACGGAAGACAACAAGGAGTCGCTATACGAAATCCACTTCTCACTGACCAACCGGGTAGGCTTCGACCAAACAGACAACTACCTGGACCCGAACGCACAGTTGGGCACACAGATTGAGATGAATCAGGCCCCCACCGGAATCGGTTGGAACAACATTGAAGCAAGGCGTTGGCTGGTGGACTACTATAAACGCGAACAAACCACAGATGGAAAGAATGACATCCGCCTGTTCTACACCCTGTGGTACGACGGAGCTGCATCCGACTTCCCCGAATATCCGAACCAGCTGATTTATGGCAAGCCTTGGAACAGCGATTGGGGTAACCGCGTGTTTATCAAGAAGTATAGCACCGATGCCTCCCCGCTGTATTACTGGAACGACAACAACTTCCGTTCATTGCGATATGCCGATATGCTATTGCTCTATGCCGAAGCACTCAACGAGCTGGGAGCCACCCCGTCTGCCAAAGCTATCGAATGCCTCAACCGCGTGCGCAACCGTGTAAACCTGCCCGACATAGAAGACAGTTCTTTCTACAATGGCAGCCAGATAACAGGCAATAAAGACGCTTTCCGCGAACATCTGAAGATTGAACGCGCCCTGGAGCTTGCCATGGAATGTGTACGTTGGGTTGATTTAAAACGCTGGGGCATCAATGACACCAACACTCTGAACGAGTTGAAAACCCGCGACAGCGACTTCAACAACTTCATCATCGGTAAGTCCATCCGTATGCCTTTACCGCAAAGCGAAGTGGACAACAACCCGAATCTGAAACAAAATGACCAATATTAACCGAAGACATCTGAGTTATGACTAAAACAAGATATTTATTGATAGGAGCAGTCATATCACTGCTGACTTTATGGGGATGCAGCAACGATTCCGATTACGTGATCGGAAGCAATCCCAACGAATTTGCCATCAATCCGGTAGCCATACCGGTAAGCGCGGATGGCGGAACCTACGAACTGACAGTCACCGGCAATGAGTCCTGGACAGCCAAACTAACCGACTCCAACAGTTCGGCACAAGACTGGTGTACACTGAGTGCAACGTCGGGCACAGGCAAGATGGTAATCACGCTCACCGTAAAGCCGAGTACCTCGTTCGTAAAAAACCGTTCCCTCCTCATCGAAGTAAGCGGCGGCAACAAGACGCTGAAGTCCAGAGTGCTGCAAGAAACGATGGTACTGGGCGAAGACGAAATACTGATAAACGGTATGGTATGGTCTACCAAGAACGTAGGCTCTCCCGGAACATTCGTAAACTCTCCCGACGAGATAGGACAGTTGTATCAGTTCAACCGCAAAGTGGGTTACCCCGCCGGTCCGCAAGGTGACCCCGCACCGGCCAACTGGCCCGCAGACTATACGAACGACAACACCAACTGGATGACGGAGAACGATCCTTCACCCGAAGGCTGGCGTGTGCCTACCACACAAGAAATGGCAGCCCTGTGGGAAAAAGGAGCAACATGGGTGACAGCTGCCCAAACCGGCTTCAAAGTTGACGGAATCATTATCGGAGTAGACGAGACCACCGCTAAACGCGCCACCAAGGACAATCTGAAGCAACTGGGCTGCCTCTTCCTGCCCCAAAGCGGCTGGAGAAGTGAAAGCGGAATGATGGACCGCACATGGCTCTGTGCCGTACGCAGTGCCAATTCATTGAGCGCCACACATGGCGGAATGTCACTGGGAGACATAGGCGGTTATCGGGACATATGGGGTTGGGGCGACGGACAAAAAGCCCGTGCAGCCATGATACGCCCTGTCAAAAACATACAAGTGGAGGATTGATTTGTAACCCATTCATTAACGAACTAATTTTAAGAAGATGAACAGCTACAAGACCTATATATGCCTTGCTTTGTTCGCCCTTTCAGGCTGCAAAAACAAGGACGGCAATAAGCCACAGACACTCATACCGCAAATCCGGTATGAGTTCAGCGGTGGCGCAGGGCACTATAATTATGCTCCGAGCATCATTCAGGACGAATACGGCATCCGCTACGGGTTCATCTGCGAGAACCGCGACCCGTTCAAGATAGTGGACTATGTTTATCTGTATAAAGGCATCCCTACGGAGAAAGGCTACGTATGGCAACCCGGCACACAGATTATCGAACCCTCTGAAAGCGGCTGGGACAACTGCCACATCTGCGACCCCGACGTCCGCGAATTCAAAACGACCTATAAAGGGGAAACTTACAACTGGATTATGACCTACCTCGGCGTAGATCGTTGGGACTGTAACCATAACCAGATAGGACTCGCCATCTCCAAGAACATTGAAGGTCCTTATATCAAGTTCGACAAAAACCCATTGGTTGCCTATCAGGACACCACCAAATGGGGTGTAGGACAAAGCACCACCATCGTCAAGGACTCCGCCACCATACAGTTGTTCTATCACTCTACCACGGAGAACGGCCCCTTCTGCATGCGCGAGATAAAACTGAACGATCTGGATAACATCGTATTGGGCAAGGAACAGGCAATCCCCTTCCTGAGCGCCAACAGTTATCCCGCTATGTCCGACAAGTACATCTATATGGTGTCCGAAACCCGCGTATCTCCCATTAAGGAAATACCCACCTGGGTAGGCGATGTATGTCGCCTGGCGTACAAACCGAGAACCGAAGACCTGGCCGGAGACAAGGACGGCTGGATAGAGATAGGACATGCCGGACCGGAAGAAACAGGATTCCCGCGAAACCATAACCCGGGCATCCTGACGGACACGAAAGGTTATATGCTCAGTGATGACGAACTGGTGATGTACTTCACCCCTGCCATGACAGGAGAGAACTGGTTATGGTCTTATGACCTGTATTCGGCTACGTTCAATCTGAAAAGTTACTTCAAATGAGAAAGACAGCGCTACAAACAGTATGGCTCGCCCTGCTGCTCCTTGCCCTCCCCTGCGGGCAAGCGGCAGGGCAGCAGAAGACTCCCGTGATAGTAATCACCGACCTGTATCATCCCTACCAAGACCCGGGGGATAATATGGACCTGATTATGGGATTCGGCCTGCCCGACGTAGATCTGAAAGCCGTACTTCTGGACATCACCGACGCTTTCCGTAAAGATACCGCCGATCACCCTACCCTATGGCGGGATCCGCGCGGACCGAGGGAAGCAGGTATCATCCCGGTGGAGCAATTGAGCTATATCTTCAACAAGAAAGTCCCCTACGGCATAGGCCCATTGTCCATGATGAAATCGGAAGAGGATAAGATGGAATACCTTCCCGGCTACGAACAGGAAGCCATCCGGCTGCTGACGGACGTGCTGAAAGCAAGTAAAGAGCCGGTGGAAGTCCTCTCTTTCGGTTCGGCAAGAATACTGGCAGTTGCCTACAACCGCACCCCCGCACTACTGAAAAAGAAGATACGCAAGATTCACCTTAGTGCAGGCACAGCAAGCAAGAACCACGAACTGGGAAGCGATGCCGGAGCCAACGCCATCCCCGGTGGAGAATGGAATGTAGCGCTGGATGTATTTGCTTTCACAAGAATATTGAAGTCAGACCTTCCGGTAGCCATCTATCCCTGCGCAGGCAAAGACGGTGGCTTCGTGAAGGACTGCAACAACACCTACTGGCAACTGCCCGATATGGAGTTTACGCGCAAAATGCATCCCCGGTTGCAGCGGTATCTGGACTTTGCCTTTAACCGGAGACTGCAATACGACTTCCTCCGCGCAATGGATGCCGGATATCCGGCAGATATGGACATCAGCCGCTACCCTAAACCTTTTCATGTATGGGAAAGCGCCATCTGGCTGAAAGCTACCGGAAGGGAGGTGGTCTGTACGCCCGAAGGGAAATACCGCCTCGATAGAGAAGGGGAGACAAAACAAGGTGACCAGCTCATTAAGAACGAGTTGCGTCCTTGCCGTCTGGATGAAATAAGGAATGACGGACGTTTTCAGTTCTCATACACCGGAAAGCCGTCCGGTAATAAAGAGATATATTACCGCCCGGACCCCAATGAGAACGAGAAAGCACTTCAAGCAGTGATTCCCGAACTCTATATTTCCATTTCACCGAATAATTAACTTCTAAAACATAATGTTATGATCAAGAACAAACTTTATCTATTAGGCTTATTTCTACTGGCCTTGTCGAGCTGCACCTCCTCCGGGAAACAGCAGAAAACGGAAGTTGCTTCAAGCGCGGAAAAGATTATCCTGGAAACGGACATCGGCAATGATGTGGACGATGCCCTGGCACTGGATATGCTCTACAAATATCTGGATGCGGGAGACATCGACTTATTGGGCATCATGATAAACAAGGAGGGCACTTACCCTGCCGAATACACAGACATCATGAACACTTGGTACGGTCATCCCCAAATTCCCATCGGCATCATACACGATGGAGCGGACTGCGAAAATGACGCTACAAACTATGCCAAAGCCGTATGTCTGATACAGGATGAGAACAGCAAACCGACATTCAAACGTTCGCTGAAAGGTGGTTACGACCAACTACCGGAAGCTCCCGCCCTCTATCGCAAGCTGCTGGCACAGCAACCGGACAGTTCCGTCACAATCATCTCCGTAGGCTTCTCTACCAACCTTTCACGCCTGCTGGACACTCCGGCCGACGAATACTCGTCGTTGACGGGCAAAGAGCTGGTTGCCAAAAAAGTGAAACTGCTATGCACTATGGCAGGATGTTTCAACAACCCCGAATTGTACGAATACAACGTTGTGAAAGATATTCCGGCAGCAAAGAAAGTATTTACGGAATGGCCCACTACGCTGGTGACTTCGCCTTTCGAGGTAGGTATCGCCATCAACTATCCTGCTACCAGCATCGAGAACGATTTCCAATGGGCACCGATGCATCCGATGGTAGAAGCGTACAAGAGTTATCAAAAAATGCCATACGACCGTCCGACATGGGATTTGACCTCAGTACTCTATTCTGTTGAAGGACCTTCCTACTTCACAGTTTCGCCCGCAGGCAAGATAAGCGTAACGGACAAAGGGGCTACGGAATTTACTCCCGATGCAACCGGAAACCGCTACTACCTCACGGTAGATGCCGCCCAGGCTGAGAATATCAAACAACATTTTGTCAAACTGGTTAGCAAACAACCGGCTCACTTCACTAAATAATCAATATCATGACTAAGTATCTATTCTATATTATCGGGTTATGGCTATTCTGCTCCTGTTCGGACAGCACACCGGGAGAAGAACCGCCCGTTACCCCTCCCGAACCGACTCCTACCATAACCATCAGCAAACCGGAGTTTATCTTCGGTTTCCGAGGAGAAAATAAATATTCCTACTGTCCGAGTGCATTGAGGCAAGAGGACGGTACTGTTCATCTGTTTTTCTGCGGAAATCCAGAGAATCAGATTATGGTTGATAACATCTTCCATATAAAGATTAATCCGGACGGTTCGCAAACTGCTCCCAAAAGTGTGCTCCAACCGGGCATCGCAGGCACATGGGACGATCATCACACCTGCGACCCTTCCGTCATCGAGGGCAGTTTCTACTGGAACAATACGACTTACAAATATGCCATGTTCTTCTTGAGCAATATGTACGGAGTGTATTACAATGAAATCGGTGTGGCATTCAGCAACAGCCTAGATGCCGATAGTTGGGTGAAATATCCGAAACAGATTGTAAAGAAAACATGGTCGGATGACGGTGACCAGGAAATCGGCGGCGGCGGAAAATCATGGGGAGTAGGCCAGCCATCCGTAGTATCTCTCGACAAGAAAGGGAAGGTATTGCTGACTTATACCATCGGAGATATTGGTGGTACGCGAATAGCATGGGCCGAAGCCGACTTCAGCAACATGGACAACTATACCATCAGCACTCCCATGACTATCGTTCAAAGCGGCTTGCTGGCTATTGACAACAAATCGAGAGATTATACCTGCAATTCCGAATTCGCCATCAACCAGAATGCGGATAAAATAGTCATGATACGTCCCGTGCAACCTATGCCCAGCGATTACCCTGCTTATCTGAATAGCTCTCTGGAAATAGACTACATGAATCTTTCCGACTTCATGAATCAAAGCGGCAGTTGGACGCCCATATACCGAATCACTCCTGACGATACGGGTTATCCGAGGAATCATAACGCAACTTTATTACGGGATAACTTCGGACACTTGCAGGATTGGGAAGAACCAACTTTTTACTTTACAGTCAGCAAAGCAGCACCCGATGTACAACCTTCGGGCAGCAGCCATGCCGAATGGACATATCATATATGGAAGAGCAAAGTGATGAAAAGCAAATAATGTCAATCTGACAATTTGATAATCCTACGCACCCGAGAGTATCTCCTTTCCGCCTTAAGACTAGGAAAAGAAGAAAAAACGCAAGGATTTCATTTTGCAGAAATGCAGAAAGGAGGCAAAAGCCCTTATAGAAAAACATGAGGGAAATATTTGTCCCCTTTCCGTGTTTTAAAGCCCGATATTAGGCGAAACGCTAACAAAAGGTAGATTGATATAGCATCGGACTATTCATTCAACCAGAAGAAAATAAAGCATGTTTTCGGTAAGGCTACACCCTTTCATCCACATAGTATAACCCTTTCAGGGAAATGGCTACACCCTTTTGGGAAAAAGGTGTAGCCTTACTGAAAAACAGATGGTGTATTTTACCTGAATACATCATCTGTTTTGTCTGAAAAGACCATCCGTTCAAGGTAAACAGATGGTGTGTTGCGGATAAAAAGGTGGTTTATCTCCCGAAAAGAGATGATGAATCGTGCTAAAAGAAGTAATTCATTCCAATGCCACGTTAGCAGAATTTCAGGAATTCAATTTTTATGCAAGCAAAAGGACCAATAAGGTATCATACCGAATCTTAAACGCAGAAAGATACGAAAAACTACATTTCCGAAATGTGCTCTTAACATACTTTAGTTCAGAAGAAGTTTTACCATCGGCACACAAGAAACAGCCACAACTCCGGCAATATCCAGGCTGATATGCTTATATACTTTTGTGACATATATATATCAATTCATGACATGGATACATTTATGTCGTGAAACCGTATATCTCTTTATCCATTTGCGCATAACTTTGCACATAGAAAAACATACCTTTAACAAGCTAAAATTAAGAATGATGAATTCGAGACAAGCACTTTTCAGTCTATTGATCTGCGTACTGGCAATCACAGGTTGTGATACGCAAAAGCAAACTGCTGTAGGCAATGAACCCGCCCTGACACGAGCCAAGCAAACATTAGATTCCTTATATCAGAATTATGAAGCCTCCGGCACATCCCTGTTGCGTGAAAATTATCCTTCAGATATCGATAATTACACAGCAACTTATCTGGCATCCGAAGAACAAAAGAATATACCCAACCAGTATTCTTATCTATGGCCCTATTCCGGGACTTTCTCAGCTGTAAATGCTCTATTCGCCGCTACAGGCGATGCAGACTACAAGTCATTGCTCGACAACAGAGTATTGATAGGACTGGAGGAATATTACGATACCCGCAGAACTCCCGAGGCATACGCTTCATATATCAACAGCGCACCGCAATCCGACCGTTTCTATGACGATAATGTCTGGTTAGGCATCGACTTCACCGATATTTATCTGCTCACCCGGGAAGCAAAGTATCTCCAGAAAGCGGTACTCATCTGGAAGTTTATAGAAAGCGGTACGGATGATAATCTGGGAGGCGGCATTTATTGGTGCGAACAAAAGAAAAGTTCCAAGAATACTTGCTCAAACGCTCCCGGTTCAGTCTTTGCACTGAAACTCTTCGAAGCCACCAAAGACAGCGCATACTTCACTAAGGGACAGCGCCTTTACGAATGGACCAAAGCAAACCTGCAAGACTCCACCGATTATCTCTATTTCGACAATATCTCCCTAAGCGGCAAGATAGGTAAAGCCAAATTCGCCTACAATAGCGGACAGATGATGCAGTCGGCAGCACTCCTTTACCAGTTAACCGGCGACAAGAACTATTTGGTTGATGCCCAGAACATCGCCCAAGCCTGCCACAACTATTTCTTCATGGACTATACCCCCGAACAGGGTGAGTCCTTCAAACTACTGAAGAAAGGTGATATCTGGTTCACCGCAGTCATGCTGAGAGGATTCATCGAACTGTATCAGGCGGACCGGAACAAAACCTACCTGGACTCTTTCAACCAAAGTCTGGACTACGCCTGGGAACATGCACGGGATGAGAAAGGCCTGTTCAACGCAGACCTCAGTGGAAACACCCACGACAACCGGAAATGGTTGTTGACACAGGCCGCTATGGTTGAAATGTATGCCCGCCTTGCAACTATCAAATAAGAAAACATTAATACCCACCATATGAAGAAAAGAAATATCGGCCTATGCGCCATAGCCTTATTTTGCATGCACAATAGTGCCAAAGCAATGGAACCAGCCCTGAAGCAGGACAACACCACCGTTGTGAACCATGCTCAGATAGCTGCTGCTTATAAGACCAACCGTCCTGCCGTAAAAGACAGGCTCTACGTTTCCAAAGCCGTAGAAGCCGAAATCCTGCGGGTAAAGAAGTTACTGACCAACCAGAAGCTGGCATGGATGTTCGAGAACTGTTTCCCGAACACTCTGGACACCACCGTACACTATCGTTTGCTGAACGGGAAACCCGATACATTTGTCTATACCGGTGATATCCATGCCATGTGGTTGCGCGACTCCGGCGCACAAGTCTGGCCGTATGTGCAACTAGCGCACAAAGACCCTGAACTGAAGAAGATGCTGGAAGGCGTCATTCGCCGCCAGTTCATGTGTATCAACATCGACCCTTATGCCAATGCATACAATGATGGCCCCACAGGCGGTCACTGGATGTCCGACCTGACAGACATGAAACCCGAATTGCATGAACGGAAATGGGAGATCGACTCCCTTTGCTATCCTCTCCGCCTGGCTTACCAATACTGGAAAGAAACAGGCGATGCCAGCGTTTTCGATGAGGCATGGCTCCAAGCTATCACAAACATACTCAAAACATTCAAAGAACAACAACGCAAAGACGGCATCGGTCCTTACAAATTCCAACGCCAGACAGAACGTGCGCTCGACACTTTGAACAACGATGGTTTAGGTGCTCCCGTCAATCCGGTGGGGCTCATCGTTTCTTGTTTCCGCCCCTCAGACGATGCCACTACATTCCAGTATCTGGTTCCGTCCAACTTCTTTGCCGTATCCTCTTTACGGAAAGCAGCAGAAATTCTTTCATCAGTCAACCAGAACACTTCCCTGGCACAGGAATGTACAGCTCTAGCTGACGAGGTAGAGGTTGCTTTACAGAAATACGCCACTTACAACCATCCGAAATACGGTACTATCTACGCCTTTGAGGTAGATGGTTTCGGCAATCATATGCTGATGGATGATGCCAACGTACCCAGCCTTCTTGCCATGCCCTATCTGGGGGATGTAGACGCGAATGATCCTATCTACCAGAACACCCGCCGCTTTGTATGGAGCCTGGACAATCCGTATTTCTTCAAAGGCAAAGCCGGTGAAGGAATAGGCGGCCCACACATCGGATATGATATGGTATGGCCCATGAGCATTATGATGAAGGCTTTTACCAGTCAGGACGACCAGGAAATCAAGGAATGCATCAAAATGCTGATGGCTACGGATGCAGGCACCGGATTCATGCATGAATCTTTCCACAAAGATGATCCTGCCAACTTCACCCGTGCCTGGTTTGCATGGCAGAACACACTCTTCGGAGAGTTGATACTTAAACTGGTGAATGAAGGAAAACTGGACTTACTGAACAGTATCTGACAGGGAATATCATACAGCTTCTCAAACATAAAAACAATACCATGAAAAAACATTTGTTATTATTATTAACAGTTTGCATGTCCCTGCACAGCTACGGACAAAAGACATATGAACTTTCATCTCCGGATGGAAAGTTAAAAATGTCAGTGAATCTCTCTGACAAGATTTACTATGATGTCGTTTGCCTGAACGATACACTGTTGAAACAATGCAACCTCCGGATGGAGATTAATAATCAGTCATTAGGCATCAATCCCAAACCGGCAAAAATAAGCCGGAAAGGGATTGATGAACTATTGACTCCAATCGTTCCGCTTAAATATTCAGCAGTCCCCAACCAATACAATCAGCTCTTGATGGCATTCAAAGGCAACTATTCCATCGAGTTCCGTGCATTCAATGACGGCATTGCCTACCGCTTCATTACCAACCAAAAAGGACAGATTGAAGTGAACAGCGAAACTTTCCGGGTAAATTTCCCGGAGAATTACCGGCTTCACGTGCAGCAATCCGGAGGATTCAAAACGGCTTATGAAGAGGAATACCGACATATACAAAGCCACGAATGGAAGACATCCGACCCTATGATCCACCTCCCGGTTCTGATCGATACACAAAAAGATTATAAGATACTAATCAGCGAATCGGACCTGACGGATTATCCGGCTATGTTCTTCAAAAGTACCGGAGGAAACGGCATGTCCGCCACATTCCCTAAAGTGCCGTTGGAATTTGGTGAAGACGGCGACCGTAGCGTCAAAATACTGAAAGAAGCGGATTATATAGCCAAGACAAATGGCAAACGCAACTTTCCCTGGCGCTACTTCGTAATCAGCCGGGACGACAAACAATTGCTTGAAAACACAATGACCTACAAACTGGCAGAAAAGAATGTATTGGAAGATACTTCCTGGATCAAGCCGGGAATGGCAAGTTGGGAATGGTGGAACGGTGCAACCCCTTACGGTCCGGACGTGAACTTCGTGGCGGGCTGCAATCTGGATACCTACAAATACTTCATCGACTTTGCCGCCAACTATGGACTCTCTTACATCATTATGGATGAGGGCTGGGCCAAGAGCACCCGCGATCCCTACTCCCCCAACCCAACGGTAGACGTGCACGAACTGATCCGTTATGGCAAAGAAAAAAATGTAGGCATTGTACTCTGGCTAACGTGGCTGACGGTAGAAAACAATTTCGGCCTGTTCGAGACTTTCGAGAAATGGGGCGTAAAAGGCGTTAAAATCGACTTCATGGACCGCAGTGACCAATGGATGGTGAACTACTACGAAAGAGTGGCCCGAGAGGCTGCAAAGCATCATCTGTTTGTCGATTTCCACGGCTCCTTCAAACCTGCCGGACTGGAATACAAGTATCCGAATATTCTCTCTTACGAGGGCGTGAGAGGCATGGAACAAATGGGAGGATGCCGACCCGACAACAGCGTCTACCTACCATTCATCAGAAATGCAGTAGGCCCAATGGATTACACCCCGGGAGCCATGCTCAGCATGCAGCCGGAAGTGTATTGTTCCAACCGTCCCAACTCCGCCAGCATAGGCACACGCGCCTATCAGATGGCTTTATTTGTCATCTTTGAAACCGGACTCCAGATGATGGCTGACAATCCGACGCTCTATTATCGCAACGATGAATGTACCCGGTTCATGACTCAAGTGCCGCAAACCTGGGACGAGACAATAGCCTTGGAAGCAAAGGTGGGCGAATACGCCCTTGTTGCCAAACGGAAAGGGGATAAATGGTTCATCGGCGGCATGACTAACAATCAGAAGCAACAGAGAGAACTGGAAGTAAATCTCGACTTCCTGAAAGAGGGCCGGTCTTATCGGATGACGGCTTTTGAAGATGGCATAAATGCCAATCATCAAGCCATGGATTACCGTAAGACAGAACACAGTCTCAGGAAAGGAGACAAACTAACTATCCGCCTGGCACGCAATGGAGGTTTTGCGGCAATTATAGAGTAGCTCAGAAAACAGGGAACAGTAACATCAATGCCGGTATGCCGGAAGCTGAGTAACTGTCAACCACCATGCCGGGTTGCAGAGGCTTATCATATTCACCGCTACAAACATTGCGTGTTTTGTCCCTGTTGGCCCAGCCACAGTTGATAGTACGCTCCAGATAAGGAACATACTGGGTTTGCCCGCAATCGTACACCAGCATGGCAATGTACTGTGCAAAAATGGCGGTATAGATGCCTTGTTCTATTCCTCTCTCAAAGGGTAGTATCTTTTGTTCGGAAGACATAGTATTGAAAGTATAATCGGCCGCCAGAATTGCATTATCCAGATAGGATTTCTCTCCCGTAGCTTTATATAGCAAGACGGAGGCACCAATAAACGAAGCCTGATTATAAACATGTGCTTTCCAGGCCGGAGAACCATTGCCATGACGGCTATCGGCTATCCGGCCGGTCTTCTTGTCCATCAGGTTCTCTACTCCCCATGCATATATCTCCCGACCTTTCTCCAGATATTGCGCCTTGGTCTGGTACTTGGGCGTGCTTTCAGATGACTGCTTTCTTCTTTCCGGTACATTGTTGTAGAGAGTAAGGGCAGCCACTACGGTCGGAAAATTAATACAAGCCATCTTTCCATCTCCGAACTTATTGGGAGCCGGATTCCGGATAGGTTGCCATTGCCAGAACATTCCTCCGTTCTCCTTGTCATAGGAGCCGGAATCTCCCACTTTGTCCGACCCGTACCACACGCGGCTAAAGCTACCCTCCGACAGTTTCAGGTATTCCTTATCGCCAAACAATTCATAAGCACGCGCAAGGGTGATAGTCCACCACATGATGTCGTCATAGATGAACCATCCGGTGTTCTCGTTATTATCATCAAAATCGAAGTTCGCATAGTGTGCTCTGTTGCCTGCAAAGATGTCGTCGCACAACGCTTTCATAGTCTTCTTTCTCGCTTTGTCTTTCTGCGCTTCCGCCAGTTTATAGGCATTCATTGCCATATCCCAGTAAATGGGCTGACACCAGATGGCGGCCGCACCGTTGTGCCGGTCTACGGCGGACTCAAAAGAAGAGTCGGTTTTATAGATACATTTCCCGGGGTCGAGGAAGGTGGCATTAAAGCCGTCATAAGCCGCCCACACTTCTTCGTTAATAACCTTCGGAGATACTTTTCCCGGACTATCGAACACTATTGCAGATACAGCCCACAAAAAAAGAACACTTATATTCATCTTGGTAATAGAAGTAAAATGATAATGAAACAGATTAAGTATATCAGCCTAATTAATTATACCTCGGATATACCTGCACTGTACTTGCTCCGTACCAAAGCCGTACATTCTTCGGTCAGAAGTACTCCTGAGCGAAGAATGTACGGAGCAAGTGCATCCCGGATACGGGCTTGGTATCAACAGGGTGTAGTCAACAACTACTTGTAAACGGCAAATTCATAAATACGTGTAGCTTTCCCATTGGGAGCCTGCACGGGCTGGGTAACCAACAAACGCAGATAGCGTACTTTTTCGGCCTTGCCTAAAGAACGGTTGATTACATTCTGCTTATTACCCGTAACAAAGTCCAGCGTGCGCCACGCCTCATCCTGGCTGCTCCGGCCTTGCAGGAAGCAACCGCCGGTGATGTACGAAAAACTTTCCTGCGCAGCATTCACCACCTTCCAGCCACTGATTTCTTTTTCTGTCCCCAGGTCGAAGTCTACGTAATTGGGAAGCATGGAGATGTCACACCATTTGGTGCTCTCATTTCCGTCGATAAGGAATGCAGGCTTCTCTTTGTCGTTGATATATCCCGACCAGGCAACGATGTGTTCCGGTTTCAGCAGATTGACCTTGGGTTCTGTCACCCCTTGCAGACCGGCATTGCCCTTATTGGCCGTGCGGAACAAAGTAGATACAGCCTCGGCAGGAGCATAAGGTTCTTCCACAAGCGTAGCGGCAAACAGGACGATATCTTTATTATCCGGCAAGATAATCTGAGTGGCCTTAGCCGGAATATCAATGGCAAACCTGAACATATACGTAAACTCATAAGCCTGGTCTCCTTCGGCAGAGTGGCGGTGTGTACCGATGTAGGCCACTTCAGCATCTTTCAGATAGCCTTGCGTATAGCCGGTGTGTCCCCACTGTCCTATGAAGCCCGTATAAGACGGAACAACAACCTCCTGCGCGCTCTTACCTGCACGGAATATACCTTTAGAGTCCTGCTCGGCAGTTGCCGCAGCAGCCAGGATATACAGACGGTTGTAAGTGTGCCCTGCAGGCAACTGCAAAGTATCTCCGGTGCATGCCATACCATTCAGTTCTTCTTTGGTTTCCAGACGGAAAGGAACCCGGTTGACGGTCAATTCAGCAGGAATCAACTCGGCTGCATAGGAATAGCCTGACTCAAAATCGGCTTCCCAACGGAATTCATTCCAGCTAAAGCATTTACGGTCATAGTTCAGAGGAAGCTGTTCAGACTTCAACGCTGCTTTTCCGGCAGCATTCAGGCGGAGTTTATAAGTCTTAATACTGTTGGGCTGTATGGAAACTTGCAGTTGATTGCCATTAAAGGCGGCACTGCCTGTAGTCTTTTCCGTTCCGTCCGCTTCATTGGCGCTCAGGATGTTTCCGGCAAAGGTCAGCACGGCATTCTGCGGGGCTTTGCCACCGGTTTCGTATACACGCACCACATACTCGTCAGAGCTTTCCGCTTTCTTCAAAGCCTTAATTACCACATTGGAGTTGTCCGAAGATACCAACGAGAAGGTTTTTCCTAATGTTCCGTTATGCCTCTCTACTTCGAAAGCTTTGACACGCTGATTCAACACTTCGGCATCTTTCGCAATTTGTGCTTTGTCCAAATTGCCGGTATGAGGCATCAGGCTGTATGTAAACGTATGATAGCCTAAATCCTGGCGGTCCTGATAAGAATAATTATTCTTTGTGGCAGGCGTATGGAGCAAAGTTAGACGGAGCGTATGGTTATCGGGCTTATCCCAGCCATATTTGCTGTCATTCATGATGGCAACGCCATAGCTGCCGTCACGGTCAGTCAGGTCCGCCCAGTATTGGGCATACACCTCATAAGCGGTCAATACGTTGTTGCCGCGTTGAACTGTACCTACACCAAGGTCATAGGTTGCTTTCTCGTTATCAAGATTCAAAGGGAATTCCGCCTTCAGGAGGGCATTGGTAGATTGCCAGTCTATTTCATTGTAGAAGTCGATACGTTCAGCCAGTTCTCCCTCGTAAAGACGGATATACTGACGGAAGACAGATTCGCCATGGCGCTTTTCCACACATAGGGTCTTGCGCAAGGCTCCGTCTTCGCTCAGGGCCATTCTAACATCTTCCGTGATGGAAACAGGGGCGCTGTCCACGGTCTTCTTCATAATTTCCCAGGCAGGCCAGTTGTAAGAGGCATTATCCGTAAATAGTGCCAGGCGAATTGACTGACCATTCTTAACAAGCTCTTTATTGTTCGTCTTATCGTACAAAGAGGTTATATCCCCTTGTTCATTCAGCGAAATCTTATATGCGGAGTTCTCTATAGCAGTGGTTGCGGCAGATGTGGCTGCCTGTTGCTGATTTCCGGAAAGGCGGATGTCATAAACGGCATATCCGGTGGCAGGCACCGTGGCTTCTACCAGTAAGTGTGCTTTTCCGTTTTCATAAGACAGCAGTTGGGAAGCTACCTTCTTGCCCTCCGCATCATAAGCACTGATGCCTTTGGGGAATTTGGGAGCCTCAACGGCTATTTCCACCACATCCGTCACCGGGAAGCCCAGTGCATTGTAGAATACCACAGGAATCCCCTTGACGCGGGTATCCATCTTCTCGGAAACAGCACCGACAGAGGTAGTCAATATACCGGAGAATTGTTTCAGTGAAAGGAATTCGTCATTCCATGAAAACCCATAAGCACGGGGAATACTGGTGCCGGTAAGGTCATCGTGGAATTGATGGAAGATGAAACGTTTCCATGATTCTGTCAGGCTTTTACCCGGATAGTCAGCTATACCCAGCCAATCTGCGGCAACGGCAGCTCTTTCGGCTGCATCACCCAGCAGTTCATTCTGCCGGTTGTAGAGCTTCATGGCAGCCTGTGAGGTATAACATCCCGTTCCATGCACATCCATCAGAAGCTCACCGTTGAAAACGGGTAATTCGGGATGTTTATCATAAGGAAGATAGTCTTTAAACAGCTGATCACTGGTGGCGCTGATAATTTCCAGCGGCCCGTTTCCTTTGATGCCTTTCTCCACAGAGTTGACTGAGCCCAAAGTAGGGGAACCGCCCGTATCACCCGTACCGTAATAGCGGTATACAGTATTCAAGGGAGTACGCCCGGCCAGTTTCAGCAACTCTTCATCCCCGGATAGGTCTACATCCTTCCAGCGTTTGCCATAGTCATATCCATGTGCAAGCATGATAGAAGAACCATCGACTCCCTGCCACAGTCCAATCGTGAAAGGGTGTTTGCTTTTTCCGTAGAAAGGATTGACACGCCAATCCAGTTTTTGGGAAGAAAAGCCGATGAGACTGCAGTGATTGGCAATGGTAGGCAATGTCCAGCCAAAGCCGAAGCAGTCGGGAAGGAAGATATCGGTGCTCTCCACTCCGAACTCTTGCCGGTAGTATTCCTGTCCGAGCAAGATATTACGGATGGAAGACTCTACGGAAGGAACCAGCACGTCCGAAGCCTCCCAGCTACTGCCACTGATGTGCCAACGGCCCGAACTGATAAATGATTTGAGTTGTTCGTACTCAGTGGGATAATACTCCTTCATCCACGCGTACTTGACGCCGCCTTCAAAATTGAAAACATAATCGGGGTACTTTTTCAGTAAAAAGAGGTTGCGCGATAAAGTATTCCAAACATACTCCTTAATGGTGGTTTGTATATCCCAGTTCCATTGGGTATCCAAGTGGGCATCTGCCACCATATAAGCTTTTGCCTGCTTCTCTTGTTTCGCGTTTTGTGCATATGCACCGCTTGAACAAAACAGCATAGATGCTAATAAAATAACCGGTAATTTCATAGTCAGATATTTATTGTGAATAATATAAACGCTATATCAATTACAAAAATAAGCGCATTCACCTAAAAGCATATACACATTTACGACATAAGAGTCTCACAATAGAGTCATGGCAGCATAACGAACAAAAAAGTCAGAAAAGCATTACTCTTTTTTCATGCATCTCTGCCATATCCTGCCATTATTCGCTATCTTTGCAATACCCAATTAGTCCGATATACAAATATGAAAAACAGACACTACCTCTTCGGAATATTATTGCTGACCTGCATCATATGTTGTTGCTTTACACACCAGGCCCACGCATATAGCTTACGGCAATTCTCCAATAAGGACGGATTATCCAACAGTGCTATCCTGTCTATCTATCAGGACCATCAAGGTATCATCTGGATTGGTTCGTGCGACGGGTTGAACGTCTTTGACGGTAGCAGCTTGCATGTCTATAATCCCGTCAATTCTTCCAAAGCATTACTATCCGGCAACCTGATAAACAGCATCATGGAAACCGAAAAAGATGTCCTGTGGATTCAAACCAATTACGGGCTCGACCGACTGGATACCAAACAGCAGACCTGCCAAAGTTTTGCCGAATTCAAAGACAAGAATTACATGGCCAAAAGTGATAATAATGACCTGTTCATCGTAAAAGATGACGGATACCTCTACTATTATCAGCAGGAGGAACAAGCCTTTCAGAAGTTGGAAGTTCCCCGGATTACATTCGGGCATGTGCTGTCTGTTACCATTGATGCAAATAATATATTGTGGGTCTTCACTTCCGACAATGACACCCGCAGTTATCAGATAAACAAAACATCCCAGAGTGTAACCTTGACGCCTAATAACCTCTTCAAACATCCGGAGAAACTACTATGGGCCTTCTCAGAAGAGCGCCTGGTATATTTCATCGACGAAACCTACTCGCTCTATGAATACGATTTCAACAACCAGCAGCAATACTTCATTGCCGACCTCAAAGCAGAAATCGAGTCGCATGGAGAAGTTTCTTCCATCATCAAACAGCAGAACGATTATTACATCGGATTCAAAAGCAGCGGCCTGATTGTGCTTAAATACATGTCCGACCAGAAAATCAAATACCAGATACAGTCAACAGATATTCATTCCGGCATTTTCTGCCTGATGAAGGACAAGTATCAGGACATTGTGTGGATAGGAACGGACGGGCAAGGGGTATATATGTATTTCAATGATGCATTTTCCGTTACCAACACCTTGCTGGATACTCCCGTATACCAGATAAACAACCCTGTGCGTGCACTCTACTATGACCATGAACAAACATTATGGATAGGCACCAAAGGAGGAGGTATACTACGCATCAGGGGCTATGCTCCGGGAAACAGTACTCCAGCATCCTTCGACCGTATTTCCATCGGTAACAGTACCCTGACCGACAATGCGGTTTACTGCTTTGCTCCCGGTTCCATGGATAGATTATGGATAGGCACGGAGAACGGTATCAACTACTATTCTTATAAAAATAAACAGATAAGGGAATTCCCCGTCATAGCCGACGGAGAGAAAGTGAAATATGTACATTCCATCAATGAGTTGAATGATTCCACCCTATGGGTAGCTACTGTAGGTGAAGGTATTGTGAAGGTTATTCTGGATGGAAACAGTGCTTCTCCTACCATAAAATCAGCCACCCGAATAGTATTGGATGACGGACGCATGGCCTCCAACTACTTCTTCACCTCTTTCCGGGAAAACGACTCCACACTATGGTTTGGCAATCGTGGTTATGGCGCTTACCGGATGAATGCCGATAACGGGGAATTAACCCCTTATCGCTTCGACAGCATAGTGAACAGCCAGACGGCCAATGATATTTTCGCTATCTACAAGAATGAAAAAGGATATTGGCTGGGAACCAGTTCAGGATTGCTCTACTTCAATCAGGATGATTCGCACTACCATAACAAGACCGATTTATTCCTGAATAACACCGTACATGGCATCCTGGAGGACCAGCAGCACAACCTTTGGCTCAGCACCAACCAGGGACTGGTAAGATTTAATCCCCATACCAGTACAGGGCAGACTTACAACCGGGAAAACGGACTCGCCGTCACCGAATTCAGTGATGGAGCCTTTTACAAAGACCAACGGACAGGGGCACTGTTTTTTGGCGGTACAAATGGATTTGTGACTGTCAAATCCAATGCATATATCATGGAGGATTACATGCCCCAAATACACCTGAAAGGACTGAGTATCTTCGGAAAAGATTATAATATCTATAATTTCCTCTCTGAGAAAAAAGGCTTGCCGGTATTGCAACTGGATTACAGCCAGAACTTCTTCTGCATCAACTTCATGGCGCTCGATTACATCAACGGCAATAACTATTCCTACTCTTATAAATTGGAGGAAGTAAGCGACCACTGGATAGAGAGCGGAACATCAGCCAGTGCCATATTCTCCAACCTCTCACCCGGACAATACACCCTGTTAGTGAAATACAGGAACAATATCAACGGGCAAGAAAGCCAGCCCCAGAGTCTTACCATTCACATCACTCCCCCTTGGTACCTGAGTTATTGGGCATATGGCGTTTATTTCATTCTGTTTGCCTCCCTCTGTGTCTTGCTGGTTTATCAGTTCATCCAAAAATACCGTCGCAAGCAACACCGTATGATTGAGAAGATGAACCGGGAGAAGAAAGAAGAAATTTATGAATCGAAGCTGCGTTTCTTCACCAATATCACGCATGAGTTCTGCACACCGCTAACGCTGATTTACGGCCCGTGCGAGAAGATACTGACTTATGCAAATGCCGATTCATATATCCGCAGGTATGGACAAATGATACGGCAGAATACGGAAAGGCTGAATAGCCTGATTCTGGAATTGCTTGAATTCCGCAGATTGGAAACCGGTAACAAAGCGCTCTCTGTACAGCGCTTGTCCGTTTCGGAGAAGATACGGAATATAGCAGAATCATTCGGTGAATTGGCGGAAAACCGCAATTTGAGCTATCAGTTAGACATCCAGCCCGATGTTCTGTGGAACACAGATATCAGTTGTTTCAACAAGATTACCAATAACCTGATATCCAATGCTTTCAAATATACTCCGGAGAAAGGAAGTATCACTGTCGGATTGAAGGTAGAGAACCGGCTTCTCACCCTTCGCATCTCTAATTCCGGGAAAGGAATAGCCAAAGAGAACCTTGCGAAGATATTCGACCGTTACAAGATTCTGGACTCCTTCGAGATGAACGGAGCAAACTCCCGGAACGGGCTCGGACTGGCTATATGCAAGAGCATGACAAATCTGCTGAACGGGCAAATCAGTGTAGACAGTGTGCCTAATGAGACAACGACATTCACCGTAACCTTGCCGGAACTGGATCTAACGGAGCAAGAAACGCAGCAGGAAGTATACAAGGCTCCCCCTTTGAATGTCAATACAGAACCTGTGAAACTGGAAAAGACCATCGCAAATTTCGACGCTTCCAAACAGACAATTATGATTATCGACGATGATCCTTCCATGTTATGGTTTGTTTCAGAGATATTCGTAGAAGAGTACAATGTATTGTCTTTCAACAATGCCAAGGAGGCTTTAGCCAATCTGGAGTTGAAACAGCCGGACTTAATCATCTCCGATGTGATGATGCCCGAAATCGACGGTCTCTCTTTTACACAACAGATAAAGCAGAATAAATTGTGGAATCACATACCACTGATTCTATTGTCCGCCCTCCACAACGAAGATGAGCAGGTGAAAGGCATCGAATCAGGCGCGGAAGCTTACATCACCAAGCCTTTTAATGTGAAATACCTGGAGAAGATTGTCTATCGGCTGATCAAGCGAAAATCGGACTTAAAAGAGTATTATAGCTCCATTTTCAGTTCCTTCAAGGTAGAGAACGGCAACTGCATCCATAAAGAAGATCAGGAGTTCCTGGATAAAGTGATAGAAACCATCGATAAGAATATCTCCAATCCTGATTTATCCGTGGAACTGCTGAGCAGTGACTTAGGCTATAGTACCCGCCAGTTCTACCGGAAACTGAAACCGATAACCGAGAAGTCACCGTCCGACATCATCAAAGAGTATCGCCTTACCATGGCGGAACGTTTACTGCTAACCAAGAATCTCACCATTGAAGAGATTATGGACCAGACGGGCTTCAATAATCGCGGCACCTTCTACAAGCTGTTCACTTCACGCTTTGGCATGCCGCCGAGGCTTTATAGGGAACAGCAGAAGGATAGTGTGAAGAAGGAAATGACGAACTAAAAAGGATGAAAATATTAAGGTTGTATCAGATAATGCTGTTACAACCTCAATATCATATAAAACTATTTCTTCTTTGTTTCTTTGAGTACTTTCTTTTCTGTTCCATCCAACTTTCGCTGTACCTTCTTCACATCTTCAGCAGGCGGCAGATTTTCAGGAACAATGCCTCTTTGCAATAGCATATTCCTAACAGCAATATTATTATCGACATGCTCCTGACCTATCGGATTAATTCCTCTTAAATCTTTTGTCTACACATTCACACTCGTCATTTCAGCAGCCAGATCCTTAGCCTTAATACTGATAGTAGGCAGAAAGTCAGCTACAGGACGACTATCAGGAACTCCCATTTTACGTTTCAATTGCTGGGTATTTAAACGAAACAACGCCTGATCACCTTTAGAACGTATTAAGGCAAAACCTTTGTTATCTACTCCCCGCTCATAAATAACACCCGACAACTGTTTTTCTGTCTGACTAAGTTTCTCACGAGCTTTCACACGTTCATATTCAAGTAAACGTTGCTCTATCAGTTCAGCTCTCCGGGTTTGTACAGCAAAGTAGTTTTGAGCAAAAGCTATTTGTTCTTTACGGCTATCACCGTTTTGGGCAATCAGATAACAGGCATAGCGGGTGAGCATCATGTCATCAATCGACTTCTCTGCTCCTTTGGGCATCGCTATCGTTTTCCTGACGTCAGGAAAATGATCGAGAACATGTTCTGAGGCATGTTCACAAGCTTCTTTAGCTTTATCAATCACCTTGATGAAGTTCTCCCACTTAGAGTATCCCAATAAAATCTGCAATTCTCTTGCACTCCAGCACTCTACACCTTCGTATTCGGAAGCGGCCTCTTCAAACTGGCGGAATAAGGCTAAAATTTCATTTCCTTTCATTCATTTATAGTAGTTGGTTCTATTTCCCTTTCACAATCCGCTTGATATCACTCAGCTTATTCAACGCCTCTAGTGGTGTCAGATTATTCACATCCAGCGTCAATATCTCGTCACGTATCTGACAGAGTATCGGATCGTCCAACTGGAAGAAACTGAGTTGCATGCCCCCGCGTGTCTCCCCCACTTCCGCCATCGGCTTATTGGCAATACCTTGCTGGCGATTGTCTGTTTCCAATTGTTTCAAAATGTCATTCGCACGTTTTACAATACTTTTCGGCATACCTGCCATCTTTGCCACATGGATACCGAAAGAGTGCTCACTGCCGCCACGCTCCAGCTTACGCAGGAAGATGACTTTGTTATCCACCTCCTTAACGGAAACATTGTAATTCTTGATACGCTTGAAGCTTTTCTCCATTTCGTTCAGTTCGTGGTAGTGCGTAGCAAACAATGTACGCGCCTTTGCCCTGGGATGCTCATGGATATGCTCTACAATCGCCCAGGCGATAGAAATACCATCGTAGGTAGAAGTACCCCTTCCCAACTCATCAAAAAGCACCAGACTGCGCGGAGACAGGTTATTCAGGATATCAGCCGCCTCGTTCATCTCCACCATAAAGGTAGATTCGCCAACGGAAATGTTATCGCTGGCACCCACACGGGTGAATATCTTATCCACTAATCCGATATGCGCACTCTCGGCAGGCACAAAGCTGCCTATCTGTGCCAGCAACGTTATCAATGCCGTCTGCCTCAGCAATGCAGACTTACCCGCCATGTTGGGACCGGTAATGATAATAATCTGCTGCGAACCACTATCCAGCATCACATCGTTGGCAATGTACTTCTCGCCTATCGGAAGCTGTTTCTCAATGACTGGATGGCGTCCCTGCCGAATATCCAGCACATCACTATCTTCAATAATAGGGCGGATATAGTTATTCTCACGCGCCACATTAGCAAAGGAATGCAGACAATCCAAACGGGCTATCTGGTTTGCATTGACCTGGATGGCAGGTATAAACTCACTCAACGCCTGTACCAGCTCCATGTAGAGTTGCGTTTCCAATATCAATATCTTATCTTCGGCACCGAGGATCTTCTCTTCATATTCTTTCAGTTCCTGCGTGATGTAGCGTTCGGCATTTGCCAGGGTTTGTTTACGTATCCACTCCTGCGGCACTTTATCCTTATGCAGGTTACGTACTTCGATATAGTAACCAAACACATTATTGTAACCGATCTTCAGGCTGGGGATTCCCGTCAGTTCACTTTCCCGTTGCTGTATCTGTAGCAGGTAATCCTTGCCGGAATAGGCTATCTGGCGCAAATCGTCCAGTTCGGCATTGACGCCTGATTTGATAACGCCACCTTTGTTAATCAGCAATGGAGGGTCATTATTAATCTCTTTCTCTATGCGGTCGCGAATGGATTGGCAGATATTCAATTGTTCACCTATACGGTTCAGACTGGCATTATCAGCATCCATACAAGCTGCTTTAATAGGTTCAATGGCCAGTAACGCCACTTTCAGCGCCACCACCTCACGCGGGGAGACACGCCCCACGGCTACTTTAGAAATGATGCGTTCCAAATCGCCTATCAGATGCAATTGTTCTTCAATCAGTTCTTTGAAGTCCGGTTGGCGGAAGAAGTATTCCACTACGTTGAGGCGTTCGTTGATAGGCAATACATCTTTCAATGGAAACACCAGCCAGCGTTTCAGCAAACGGGCTCCCATAGGGCTGATAGTCTTATCAATCACGTTCAGCAGGCTACTGCCGCCATCGTTCATGCTGCCTATCAGTTCGAGGCTGCGGACGGTGAACTTATCAAGACGGACATACTTATCCTCCTCAATGCGCGCCAATGAAGTGACATGCCCTATCTGAGTGTGCTGCGTCATGAGGAGATATTGCAGGATAGCCCCCGAAGCAATGATACCATTCTTGAGATGCTCCACACCGAAACCTTTCAGGTTCTTCGTCTCGAAGTGTTTCAAAAGCTTCTCACGGGCGGTAGTCTCGGTAAATACCCAGTCGTCCAATTCAAAAGTAAAGAACTTGCTTCCGAAGTTTCCCTCGAACATGCCGCGCTTTCCACGCTCAAAAAGCACTTCTTTGGGGGCGAAGTTATTCAAGAGTTTATCCACATAGTCGAAAGGGCCTTCTGCTGTGAGGAATTCACCTGTAGAGATATCAAGAAATGACACACCGCAGGTTCCTTTACCAAAATGGACAGCAGCCAGAAAGTTATTCTCCCGATAGTTCAGTATATTGTCGTTGATGGAAACGCCGGGAGTCACCAGTTCCGTAATGCCGCGCTTCACCAGTTTCTTGGTCATCTTCGGGTCTTCCAACTGGTCGCAGATAGCCACACGCTTACCCGCACGTACCAGTTTAGGCAGATACGTATCCAGCGCATGATGGGGAAAACCAGCCATTTCAACGGTTTTTCCTTTACCATTGGCACGCTTGGTCAGGGTGATTCCCAGAATTTCGGCCGCAACAATAGCATCGGTAGAATAAGTTTCGTAGAAGTCGCCGCAACGAAACAGCATAATGGCATCCGGATGCTTGGCTTTCAAGTCCAGAAACTGCTTCATCATCGGGGTGAGCACAATATCTTCATTCATGTGGATTTATCTTTATTAAACACAAAGGCACAGAGGTACAGAGTGTTTCACTTGTATAAAAAGAGAACTCTATGTCTCTGTGCCTTTGTGTTCATTATTAATGAGACAAAGATAATTCTTTTTTAGAAAATAAGCGTGGAGAGGATTCAAATCCTTAGCAAGCCTTAACAAAAGTGCTCTTTTCGCTAAAACATGTTATAAAACACTCTTTTTTATTTGCTTTATTTGGAGATATCCCAAAAGTCCGTACCTTTGCACTGTGTTTTTCATAGTATTAGATTTAAGGTTAACAAAGGTTGGAGCAA
>OGIE01000265.1_pt1 | contig 77575 bp, 54 predicted proteins | sample 1571581 | NCBI WGS metagenome assembly OGIE01 (sample SAMEA2582021, study PRJEB24529) | metagenome | biome: Human gut stool | place: China | collected 2011
AGTAATCGATAATGACCGTCACTCCGTCCGCTTCAATCGCGAAGCCGCTATGGTAAATGTAATCAAGTTTCATGCACAGGTTTAATTATAGCGCAATATTACGAAAAACACTACACAAACCTTGGCTTTTAGCTGTTATTTTTATCTAAAAGACTTACATCGGCACTTCTATCAGCAGAATGTGCGAGTCTTTCAGCGTCTCCAACTCAAAGCTATTGGTGTCGTATACGCCCATGCCGTCACGGCGTGATAGTACGGTGTCGTCTACTTTCACTTCACCTTCGATGACGAAGATGTACACACCTGCGTGAGACTGGTGCATGTGGTAGCCTATCTTCTTTCCAGCCTCTATTTCACCGATAGAGAACCATGCTTGCTGCAGCATTTTGGCAGGAGCATCACCGTCCGGCGAAACAATCAGCGTCATTTCATTCTTGCGTAGCAATGGGCGGATGTCATAGTCTTGATAAGCAGGTGCTGTATTCAGCTTCTCCGGCATTACCCAGATTTGCAGGAAGTCTACCGGTTCGGTATCGCTGCCGTTTATTTCGCTGTGGTAAATACCGGTGCCTGCGCTCATGGTCTGTATGTCGCCCACAGTGATGGTACGACTGTTCTTCTGGCTGTCGCCATGTTTCAGCTTTCCTTTCAACGGGATGGAAATGATTTCCATATTTTTATGAGGATGGGTGCCGAAACCTTTGCCCGGAGCTACACGGTCATCGTTCAGCACACGCAAGGCGCCGAAGTTCATACGGCGTGGGTTATAGTATGTGTCGAAGCTGAAAGTATGGTGGCTGTCGAGCCAGTCATATAGAGCACGTCCACGGCTTTCTGCTTTGTCTATTACTTTTTTCATAATTTATTCCTTTCTTTTAAATGGTTGATATGTATAGGTAACAAACTGGTTGTGAAAAAGTTTAGTAGAAAAGCTACGAGCTACATAGCTACAAGCTACAAGTAGCTGCGCTATGAGCGCTATCATACCGCAAGGCACTTGTAGCTCGTAGCTTTGTAGCTTGTAGCTCATATCACCTTGTTCTCCAAAGCTTTTCCACTTGCAAACTCCCTGATGTTCTGCAATGTAGTCGAAGCAATGTTTCCTAATGCTTCCCGGGTGAAGAATGCTTGATGGGAAGTTACAATGACATTATTGAACGAAAGCAGGCGTGCCAGTACGTCGTCATCGATGATGTGGTCCGACTGATCTTCGTAGAAGTATTCACTTTCCTCTTCATACACATCCAGTCCGGCGGAACCGATTTTCTTGTTTTTCAAGCCTTCTATCAGGGCATTGGTGTGTATCAGTTGTCCACGTCCGGTATTTATAATCATTACGCCGTCCTTCATCTTGCTGATGGAGTAGTCGTTGATGAGATATTTGGTCTGCTCGGTGAGGGGGCAGTGCAGGGAAATGATGTCCGAACTGTGGTAAAGTTCGTCCAGTGTGGTATATACTACCTGGTGTTCGCGGGCAAAGTTATAGTCTGGATATAAGTCGTAAGCCAGAATATTTATTCCGAAGCCGCGCAGAATCATGATGAGTTTCTTTGCAATCTTTCCGGTGCCGATGATGCCGACTGTTTTTCCGTACATGTCGAAGCCGAGCAATCCATGAAGGGAGAAATTACCGTCACGGGTGCGCCAAGTGGCACGAGGAATTTTACGATTTAGCGAAAGCATGAGGGCAACGGTATATTCAGCTACGGCATAGGGTGAGTAGGCGGGGACACGTACCACCGTGATGCCACATTCGGCTGCTGCTTTCAAGTCTACATTGTTGTATCCGGCACAGCGCAATGCCAGTAATTTTACGCCGTTATCGGCCATCATACGCAGCACGTCCGCGTCTGCCGTGTCATTTACGAATATGCAGACGGCATCCACACCCTGTGTCAGTATCACGTTGTGTTTGTTCAGGTGTCCTTTATAATAACGGAGTTCAAAATCGTACTCTTTATTCTTCTCATTGAACGAAGCCTCGTCATAGGGCTTGGTGCCGAAAAAAGCAATTGTGTATGCCATGATTTCTGAAGTTTTTAGAATTTAGTATATATAGTATAAATAACACGTGTGTGAATGATAAGGTTCAGAAGGTGCAGGGGGGGGACGGATAGTCTTACCCTGCCAATTCCACACTTGTGGCAGACTAATTCTGTCCTTGCAAGAAACTAATCTCCGCACCGCAAGAAACTAATATTTTCCTTGCATCTAATTATTCATACATCAATTGTGTTTGTTTCTTACAATAGATATATTTGTTTCTTACAACAGTTATTGTAAGAAACTTTAATAGTTATAGTATGAATAATTAGATGCAAGGAAAATATTAGTTCATCGCAGCGCAGAGATTAGTTTCTTGCATGTTTGAGATTAGTTGGTTGCGAGATTATGATTCGTTGTTTATGATTACGAGATTATCTCTTTCCGGTTCTGTTATACATCACCCATGTCTTTTCTTTATTCGTTTCATTAGAAACTGTTTCTTTTTTCAATTAAATTTTGCCTGTAATGCATCTTTCTGCACAAAATACTTTCTGATGTGCAATATTATTGTACCTTTGCGCCCGCTAACAATTAAAAAATATTTAGATGAGAAAAATTAGCTTGATTAGCTTTATGATGCTAATCGTTTCAACTTCAACTTTTGCAGGAGGACTGCTGACAAATACAAATCAGCATGCCGCTTTTCTCCGTATGTTATCTCGTGGTGCTACAACTGAAATAGACGGTGCATTGTCTAATCCGGCAGGTTTAGCCTTTTTGCCGAATGACGGTTTTCATATGTCTTTGAGTATTCAGAGTGCTTATCAAACGAGAAATATTGATGCCAACTTTTTGACTTATAGTGGTCTGGATGGTGCACAACCAACTACTTCTCCTTATTCTAAATATTATAAAGGGAAAGCTGCCGCACCGGTTATTCCTAGTGTGTTTGCTGCATATAAGAGTGGTGATTGGACCATTTCCGGTTTCTTTGCAATCACCGGCGGTGGAGGAAAAGCATCGTTTGATGATGGCTTGCCCATGTTTGAATCATTGGCTATGGCAGGTCTGTTTCAAGCAAGTGTAGATAAATATAAAGAAACCCAGGGAAAGAGTCCTATTCTTACCCCCAATATGTATGACATCAACAGCGCTATGGATGGTAGACAATATATCTACTCTGTGCAGTTGGGATTGACTTATAAGATTAATGAATGGCTTTCTGCATTTGCCGGCGGACGTATGAATTATTTCACCGGTGGGTATAAAGGTTATCTGACTGCCAATCTGAAGGAAAGTCTGGGTGGTGCAGAACAAATGAAACTTGCTTTGGATTGTGACCAGACCGGTTGGGGATTGACTCCGGTTATCGGCGTGGATGCTAAAATAGGCAAACTGAATATTGGTGCGAAATATGAGTTCAAGACCAATCTGAATATTGAAAATAATACAAAAGAAAATTCCCATCCTAATGATGCTTTAGCCGCTTTCAAACATGGTGTGAATACTCCGAATGATATTCCTTCCATGCTTTCCGTAGCTGCTGCTTATGAATTCCTTCCAGTGCTGCGTGCATCTGTAGAGTACCACTTCTTTGACGATAAGAGTGCGGGAATGGCTGACGGCAAGCAGAAATTCCTGACAAAGGGAACAAACGAGTATCTGGCTGGTATTGAATGGGATGTAATCAAGCGTCTGACTGTGAGTTTCGGTGGTCAGATTACAGACTATGGATTGTCTAACGACTATCAGAGCGACACCAGCTTCTCTTGCGATTCTTATACTTTGGGCTTTGGAGCAAAGTTGAAGTTGAGTGAAAAAGCTAATCTGAACGTGGGTTATATGTGGACAACCTATGAAGATTATACGAAAACTTCTCAGAATTATAATGGCACCGGATTGAGCGGTACGAATGTATATAGCCGTACTAACAAGGTGTTCGGTCTTAGCATCGATTACAGTTTCTGATTTCATAATTACTTATTATATATGTAGGGCCGCTTCAGGTATATTATACTTGGGGCGGCTTTGTCATAAAGTATATCCCGGATATTTCTTTTCAAGAAAACTTTTAAGGGAAACGAAGAACTTTTGCGGATAATATTATGTACTTTTGTTGTTAGAATATCAAAGAAAGGAGCGATTATGAAAAAATATCCTGATTCCGAAGAGCAAGAGCAAACGGTGAATGAACCTGCTGCAGCTTATGGACTTGATTTAAATAGCCTGAAAGTGGAAACTGTGCAGTTTGTAATGCAGATTGAGAATCCAAGAATCGTACAGGAAATACGGGACTATGCCTTGCGCCTGATGCAGGAGGAGGAAGAATATGATTACCGGAATGCTCCCTGTCAGTTTACGGTGGAGGAACTGAAGGAGGAGCTGAGGAAGTCGCGGGAAGAATCTCGTTTAGGACTGGGTATAAGTAATGAGGAAATGATGCGACGTAAATTCCTGCATTGATGAAGTTGAAATGGTTACCTATAGCAACCATCCATGCTGATAATTGCTATGAATTTCTGGCACAAAAAGATAAAAAAGCTGCTCTTAGTATTTATAGGAAAATGACTGAGGGGGCAGCTTTTTTTAGCTAAGAACCCTTACGGTGGTCCTTTGGAATCATCTTTAGAAGATCAGGTAGAGGTTTATCGTTCCCTTGTTGTGCACAAGTATTATAAACTAATCTATAGGGTGCTCGAAGAAACTCAAACTGTGGAAATTGCCGCAGTATGGGATGTTCGTCGGAATCTCCAAACATTGAGTGTTTAAAGAGAAAAGAAAGACAAAAGAATGGTGCAAATCTCTTAGTAACTATACTATTAGATGATTTGCACCATTCTTGTTTCTTTTGCTATTTTAATCAATACTTTATCTTAGAACGAATACTGCACCAACAGATTCATTCGGTTGGCATGATGCGTAGAGTTACTGAAATCCGTGCGCCAGCCACGTAAGTATTCCGCCCCTACCTGCATATTGGGAGTTACATTCCAAAATACATTCGCTACAAGATACTGTCCGTAACGGTAGCTGCTTGGTTGGTCGTTAGGATAACCATTCTCAGAATAAAGCCGTGACATACTGTAAGTTCCGGATACGAACACCTTCGGGCAGATGTTATATTGTGCTCCGGCAAACCATCCCAACATGGGTAATGCCTGCATCTTACCCTCTTTTTCCGGGTCGGGAACAATGTCCACATTCAGGTTGCTGATGTCATTCAGATATTGTCCGATACCTTTTCCGTAAGTGGCTTGCCCGAAAATTTCCCATTTCTTACTAAGATTGAAAGAAGTGGATGCCTGTACACCCCATCCGGTCACGTCGGATGCTTTGTCGCTGAGTGTGCTGGTATAAGTCATGCTACGTACCAGGCCGCCTACACGGAGATGACTGTTTGTTCCCCAGCCGTACTGGGCGTAAGCTGTGAAGTCCGGCATGCGTTGCTGGGCAACTGTAAGCTGGTCGTTGGTAGTGCCGTCTACGCTTGGTACTTCTATAGAAGCGTGAAAACGCCAATTCTTCAGGCCTTTGTACGTGTAAGCAAGTTGGGTGGCACGGTAGAAGCTGGCACCGTTAGGTCCTTGGTAGTCGATGGTGGAAGGCAAGGCTGCCAGGTCCATGAAGCCGCCATACGTGTAACCTACGGTAAAGTTAAGGAACGACATGTAGGCATTGCGCAATTGGAACGCTTTGTCGCCGCCCCGGAAGTTACCCGCTGTATATACCACAAAATCACCCAGCAGTTTGGTGTGGCCCACCAGTTTCAGGAAGATAGTGGAAGTGCGTGCGTCCATCTGGAACTGATTTTTCACTTTGCTGGAATTGGGGATGTCGGCGGGGATAAAATCTATATTATCCACAATGCCCCCGAAATCATACTCGGCTGTGGCGCGTACATATCCACCTATACCGAGGGCAAACTTCCCTTTCTTATCCATCAGCAGGAAACGGGGAGCCTGTGGATCGTGGATATATCTGAACTGCGATTCGTTCATGATGCGAACGATTTCGTCACCTGCCTTGTCGAGGGTGACCATGACGATTCCGTTGAGGGCTTCGTCATCAATAACTACTTTCGCTTGCGCTTTGGCTGCGGAGGGAATAAGTCCGGCACCGCATAACAGAAACATTACTTTTAAGATTGTCTTCATTTAAGTTAGGTTTTGGTGAATGCCCATTGAACAACTTAAATGAAAAAAGGTTGAGAAGAAAGTCGAATTTACGATTTCAACTTCGGGCGGTTACTGCTCTTTATACCGGAGGTTTTCCGCCTCTTTGCGGTAGTAGAGTTTTTGTAGTTCATGGGCATCGTATGTCTCTGCCGTGTTATAAAGTTCTGGTATATTATAAGATTTGAATGTGTTAAGATACATTTCCGGATTTTCTTGTGGAAGAAGGAAAGCTTTACTTACATTGCCATCTCCGGACACGTGGGCAAAGTAGGGGCGCCCATAAACTCGGTCATCCCGTTTGGAGGCAAACACTATCCAGTGGGAATTACTGCTCCAGGAATGATAAGAGTCGGAATAACGTCCATTGGTCTGCTCCATTTTATCAATCTTTCCGGTGGAGAGTTCCAGCATCCAAAGATCGGTTTCAGGATGCCAGATAGGGAAGGTGCCATAATTGGACACGGAGAATAACAGGTGTTTACCGTCCGGGGAGCATTTGGGGAAGCTGACGGATTTACCTTCGGATGAAGCTCTGAAAACCTCATGGATACTGTCGCCCAATTGCCCGGTTTGAGGATTGAAGGAGATGGAGTAAAGGTCATAATGCATCTGGCGTGTGCTGTCCGGTTGAGGCAGATAGGGAGCACGGCAGAAGTAGATGGTGTGGTTATCGGCAGAGAAACACGGAAAGGTTTCCTGATATTCTTTTCCGGTGATGCAGGGATTATCGGTTACGGTTCCTTGTTCAAAATCTATCAGGATGAGGTCGCTGCATTTGTCAAAAACTTCCAGGCGTTCGGTGCGATAGCTGTGTAGGATAGGAATGATTTCGGCGGTGGTGAAGATGCCGAAACGGCCGTCTTGGGATATTTCTCCATAGACGGCACTGGCTGTGCGGTCTGTTTTGGTATTGATTTTGCGTAGTTGGCCGTCGCGACTGTAGACCGTACCCCCTTTGCTGCCACGCACGTGCATGAATGTGGTGGGGGTGGCGGCACGATTGGAAGTATGGCAGTTGATACAACTGTGGTCGGTAATATTGTTATCGGCCAACAGGTGGGTATTGAAATCCTCTACGTTGCGTTCGCAGATTTGCAGCATGTTCCATATTTCATAAGCCGGTTCTATCAATCGGTAGCTTAGATAACGGTCGATACTGTCGGGCGAAATGTACCAATAGAAATCTTTGTAATGTATCTTTTGCCGGGAAATCTCTGCATAGACGGATATTGACAAGGTATCGCCTTTTTCATCCGCAAGCATGTGTTTCCATCGTTTTATGGGGAAACATAGCCTGTGTGAATGGCTGTCATATCGATATTCTTTCTTTCCCCGAATGATGACGGAGATGGTTGTTGCATCTTCCAACAGGAAATTCAGGGGGGCGATGTTGCAAGGCAGGGTGATGTCTGTATAATCAGGAAACAGGGGTGGCTGTACGTAACAGTCGGTATAATCCTGTAATGAGCGTTTTCCGCAAGAGAAAAACGTCAGGGCTGTTATGAGTATGATGATAGTTTTTTTCATGGTTTCAGTTGTGCATAATAATAATAGAACCAATATGTTTTCCCGAATTTCTTTTCCAAAGCGCGTCCGTCTCCTTGGGCTTCCTCATGTATGGAAAGGTATTCCAAACAGTCTTTGTACACTTGGGCAGAGATGCGATAATGCTTTAATTGTTCCTGTGGATTTGCTTTCTCGTCCATACACGCTATCAAGGCTTCCTGATAGAGGCGGGGAGGGAGCAAACCAAAAGTCGGATAATAATAACAGTCGTAATCCTTCTTGAAATGTTCCAGATCTTTGTTTAGCAGATGGAAGCATAGCAGGTAATCGGCAGCCACCTTGTTCTGAGGATTGTTTTTAATCAGATTAGTCAGTGAGGCGCGCCATTGGTTGGCGGAAAACAGTGTATCCTGTTGCGGAAGCATCCGGCGCTTGTGAATCCAGTAGGGGATGGAATCACATTGTCCGGAGTTGATGATTTCCAGCCGCTCTTCGGCCCATTTCCGGTGTAGGGATGTGTGGGATAGCATACGCAGGTATTTACGGGCTACGGCATAATCTTTGTTGATTATAGCTATTTCCGCCAGCCTCCGCATCATGCGTGAGGAGCGTTGATGAGGGGTGAAAGTCATGGCAAGCATGGCTGAATGCTGGGCTTGTGCCATATCACCGCATTCCATAAGGGCATCGGGGCTTGCCATGCTATATATGTAGCCTGTTGACTCGTTGATTTGCAGTAGAAGGCCGTATGAAGCGGGTTGATAATGTTGCATGAGTTCATCGCAAAGCTTTCCTTGACGGGCATAGGCGAGATTGGTATAATAAGCGCTGAGATAGCTGGGGTGAACATTGTCCTTATTGAGTTGGAGGACTTTATCCCAATGGCCGAAGTAAGCTTCGGAGGAGAAAGCAAGTGTTTTCTCTTCGGAAGCATTGTATGCTTTGCTTAAGGTGGCTGCACTCAGGATAAGAATTGCGGGAAATGCAATCCATCGCCTATCCAGCCGGGAGACGAAAGCCGGCAAAATGGAGAATAGCAGAAATATTTCCGTAAGGAGGAAGGCAAAGGGTTGGCGCAGCATGTAGTTGCTTATCAATGGATAGAAATAGGATTGCCTGGGGGTAAGGTAGTAGAAGTGGCTGCCTCCGATGGGTATGAGGATGGAAATTATCAGTAGAAAGAGGGGGAATAGAGCGCTGTTGGAATGTTTACATTCATGGGCAATGGCTAAAAGGGCGTATGCAAGGAAATGGGCGCCTATGGTGCAATAGAGCAAAATAAGCATGATTGTGTGGAGTATGCCCCTTGTCCGTGCTGATGTGCTCAATGTTGTCAGTGTGAATGCCCAGACACTGAATAATACTCCGAGGGACATGGAGAGCGGATATTCCAGATGGCAGGATAAGCCCCATTCGGCAATGATGGGTAATAATGCCCAAAGGGATGTGTGGCGAGTTATGCCTGTCCGGGCTAATGCTATCCGGAGTCCCGACCAGGTGAGCAGGAATGTGAGGGTTAATATGCTGCCTCCTCCTCCTGTCCACAAGAAAAACTGGGTGAGATAATCACCGCAGATTTCTGTAAGGAATGCCGGTTTTTGCAGATACGTTTGCAGGAAGTCGGGTTGGAGTACACATAAGGTTATCTGTTCTTTATAGTACAGATGGTATGGATATAGCCAAAAGAAGAATATCCAGCAGGCTATAAAGAATAGAAAGACGAGGATGATATCTGTTTGTTTTTTCATGGTGCGGGTCTCCATTTTTCTATTCCAAGTTTCTTTAATTCATCGGTTTGCTGCTCGTTGAACATGTTCTCGAGCGTCATGAATAAGTATCCTCCCAATGGATTCATATTCTGTTTGATAAAGCAGAGGGTAGAGTCGCCAAAACTTTCGTAGATGCTTTCCCGCTGTTTCTTCAAAGTTGCTGTAATTGCATCGTTTCCTTTATGCTTATTGATTTCTTGTGATAGCAGGGCCGCTTTTTCCCCGGCGGTTTCCATTAGTTCTTTCCAATGTTGCAACTGGTTGTTGAGTGGGGTGCCGGTGCCGGAACTGTTTGCGCCCATGCTGACGTGCAGCGTTCCTTCTTCTGCTATGATGAGCAGGCGTTGTACGTAAGCATTCGCCCGCCGGCTGATAGTAATATCATAGATGGAAGAATCTGCCGGAATGGAAAAGGAGAAGGTGCCGTTTGCGATATAAGTGGAATCTACTGTCTCAGGAATAGGATGAGGACGGGGAACCAGATATATGATCTGCCCATTGTGCTCTGAAGAAATTATTCCTTCAATATTCATCGTTGTTCTGTCTGCTGTGTGGCAGCTGCTGATGATAAATAACAATGTTGTAAGATAAAAGAAATGCTTATTCATATCGGTATGTTTTTCTGTTATCTTTTGGAATAAGGAGGTTGTTCCTTTTTTATATATTTCTTTTCGCTTATGAATGAAGATCGCAAAATCATTCGGGTAGCGGAACAACCTCCTGTATTGGTGTTAAGTTAGAGTGTTATAGATTGGCCTTGGCCCATGCTGTGATGAGCTTATTCTCACCGGAGTTCCAGGCTTCCTTATAGAGATCGCGGACAACATCGAGCCACTTCAGATTACGGGTTTCCTGTGAATCGCTCGTCCCTACGGCAACGGTACCGCCGTTTGCTGTATATTCTTCGCGAAGGGTGCCGCAAATGCGGGCATATTTACCGGTATATGAACTCAAATCGCTGTTGGTCACTTTGACAGAGTAGTTGAGCTGGTCGTCAGTGCAACTGTAGTTTCCGGGGTGGGCTGGGTCTTCGGTAGCCCATTTGGATTTGTCTGCTGCATATACGGTTACGCCGTCCTTGAAGAGGTAAGGATAGTATCCGGTGCCACTCATATCCTCATATACAATGCCGCACACCGGGAACTGAGCTCCCGATTGGCCTTGTATGTGTTTCAGTACGGTTGCCATTGCATCTGTATCGGCGCTGTTCTTGGTTTTCCATACTGCGGTGGCAATCCAGGTTGCAAGCTTTTCGGCTGTGGGATTGAGCATGTACACCATTCCTTTTTTGGCTACGCCGGTTTGAGCGTCTTTACTGGTTGTATATTCGTATAGTTTAACCGGGTATCCTTCGTAATTGGGATAGGATGTGGTTTCTTCTATCAACGTACCCGCCATATACTGGCCGCTGCTAATCATCTTCTCACAACTGGCAACAAGTGCTTTGTAGCCTTCAGAATTGTTCAGGAATTCATTCAATCCGGGATCCGAGTCGTTTTTCATCACTGCATTCCAAAGGGCGTTGCGCAATGTTCCTTTGCTATCATCACCATCGTAGTCCCAGAACATCATACCTTTCATGCCTAATCCTAAAAGCCATTCACCTTTCGCGGCGATACTTCTGGGATTGTCATAACCACAATAGTATACTCCGTCTTTGGTGACGTATGGAACGCTGCCTTCTGCATCCCAGTTGTCGATGACATATCCGCTGCCTTCGCTCAAGTTGACGATGTCTTTGTAGTCGATGGCACCACCGCTGTTGAAATGGGCTCTTCCGTAGAATGGGATACCGAGAACTAATTTGCTGGCTGGCACACCGGCATTCAGGTATTCGTCAACGGAACGTTTGCAATCCCAGGAGGCGCTCGGTTTGTTCAATGGTGATTGATGACCAGGGGCTCCAACAAGGTCGTACGTCATGATATTGACGAAGTCTACATAAGGGTCTACAGCTTTTACATCAATGTATTTCCATCCTGCTCCTTGGGGTTGCTTATTTTTGCAATATCCGGCATAGGTCAGCAAAATGCTGCTTCCCAACGTCTCACGCAAATCTTTCATTAACAGAGTGAAATTCTCCACATCAACCAGTTCGTCATAAGCATTGCTACCGAAGGTCATACCGGGAAATTCCCAGTCAATGTCAATGCCGTCGATACCTTCTTGCTGGACAAACTTTTTGCAATCCTGAGCGAATTGTTTGCGCATCTCCGGGCTTTTCGCCAAGGCGGAGAAACCTCCGTCCTGGGAATTACCGGAGTTGGAAACGCTATTTGTAAAAGAGAGTAATATCTTTAAATCGCTATTCCTTGCCTTCAGTTTCTTCACCTGATCGAAACGTTCTCTGTTACCCTGCAAGTCAAACTTCTGATAGACATTGCTCTTTACATAAAGTTCGGCGAAAGCATAATTGATATGCGTCATGTAAGTAGGATCGGGAAGCGCTGTACCATAGTAGGTTACATAGCCTAATGCCACTCGTCCATTTACTTTCTCTGCCATGGTGTTCACTTCCGGAGGACCAAAACTTGGTACACCGGTTATATAGTCATCGTCGTGACAGGCACTAAGGCCCAATATAATAGCTATTGCAATAAATATTATCTTTTTCATAAGGCATTATTCTTTGGATTCATAATATACATACCAACCATAGTCGTCCCAGTCACCTCCACCTGTATATTTTTGTGGATGATATAGAGTGATATATTCATCAGTCAATGTAAGTATCCAGAAGACATTATCGCTGCCTTTTTTCTGGCCAAGATCATCATAATTGCTTCCGATGACAGGGATATTGGTTGTCAGTCTGCCTTGAACCAATGTTTCCGGCTGGTCACGGTCGAAACCAAATGTTCCTTCGTTCATCAGATTGCCACTCTTGTCATAAGTCTTCACTTTGGTTCCCTGTATTTCGAATACTATCTTCTGATCTCCTGCCTGTGCAAGATTTACTGATCCCCACCATGCAAAATTAGATTCCGGAGTATATCCTGAACTGGTATATTTCCATCCGCCATGTGCTCCCATGTTGCAGACTGAACCCCATTTCACTTCACGGAATCCCCATGCCTTGGCGGCATCGGTATCAGCTTTGTCCTTGGCTCCGGTAAAGAGACCCATCCATTCATCGAATACATTGGTTACATTTACGGTAAAAATATCGCTGGTTACAATCTTGCCGTTGGAAATTGCTTCATAGTATATTTCATAGGTTCCATTGGCACCATATATGATGGTATCATTGTCGCTACCGGTAATTTTGGTACCGATTCCATAGTGCCAGACTCCTCCTAATTCGGGACGACTGTTTTTGAGTACCACATATTGATCTCCTTCTACAGCGTCATCTTGATTGGGGATAGGCTGTGTGACAGATAATATAGAGGTTAATTCTTCTTTACTGATAGGCTCTCCTGCATTCGTGACGTATTTATCGCGTAAAGATTCATCTTCCATAGGATCGCAAGCTGTGACTATAGCCATTGCTGCGAGTAATAATAGTATTGCTTTTAATGTTTTCATATCATTGAGATTTTAAATGGCATTACATTTTTGTCCAATCACTGAATTGTGCTTCAGGGCCCCAGCCGGGATTTTGTTCCAGCATACCATTGGAGCGGTCGATTTCAATTTGGGGTATGGGCCAGTAACCTTGAGTTGCCTGCAAACGTTTCTTATAGTCGTATTTCACCATTGGTGTGATAGCTGCTGCATTGATGATATCAAATCCTGTCTGGCGGTTTAAGGCATTCCCGGCTTCTTCCAGAGAAGGTCCGGACCAGCGGAGCATATCCCACCAACGTATTGATTCAAAAGCAAACTCCCAACGGCGTTCTTGCTTAAGTGCGTCCAACGTATATGAAATAGGAGCCAGGTGTGAGCGCTGGCGTACTTTATTCAGACCTGTTGCATCGCTTGTCAACTCAGAGTGCATCAGCAGCACATCTGCAAAACGGATGTGGATGAGGTCGGCAATGTTCAATAACTGTGGAGACGTTTGGCTGGATATGCCCGGATATAATGTTTTTCCGAAAGCTTCGAGCACTCCATTGCTATTATACGCATTAATATTGATGTATTTCTTGTTGAAATATCCGGTTTGCTCATAGTAACGGTAAGAAACGGTATACGCAGGTTCAGAATCATCTAACCGGAAGTCGCCTAATATATTGCCTTCGTTGTTGGGGTCCATAGCTTTGTAGGACCAGATAGAACCGGAAATCCGAGGGTCTTCAGTATATCCATCCAGGAATGTTTGTTTATTGGACCATTCTTTCCAATCCTGTACCATACCGGGAGATACCGGACCTGCTCCCCAGCCAAAGTTAAATGGATAACTTTCATTTTTCCAGTCGGCGTCATCACCCGATGGGGAGTAGAACATTGCACAGGTATTGGAGAACCATGTGTACGTCCATGTGGAAGTCAGGTTGTGCTTATTGGCGAATAGTGTTTCAATAGAAGAATTACCTTCCCAGGCAAGTTTATGTTTTACTGCATATGCATATTGCTTCTGGGATGTACTGCTATTGGTGGCGGAATTTGTGTAAGCCCATAGATTGCGTTGATCGGAAACAAGGGCGTGTCCAGAGTTATTTATGCAGTCTTCCAGCCATTTGATGATCTGTTCCTTTGTGATTTCACCTTCCATCAGAGGCAGAGTCTTTTTATCGTAACGTCCGGTATAGAATAAAAATACCCGTGCGGCAAGTGCTTCTGCAGCGTACTTAGTGGCATGACCCGCCATGGCATTTCCTGCCGGATATATCCGGTTGGGCATCATTTCAATGGCATTTTTGATATCTGATGCAATCAAGGCATAAACTTCGTCAACGGATGCTCGTGGAAGATTTACTGCTTCGATTGTGGTGCGGAGTGGTACACCGCCGAATATTTTTACTAATTCATAGTAGGCCCATGCGCGGAGGAAATGAGCTTCACCAAAATGGCGCAGGCGTTCACCTTCACTTGACCAGCTTTTTACATTGTCAAGGGTGTTGATTGTATTATTTGCGTGATTTATAAGCTGATAACAACGGTCCCATATACCAAGTCTGCTATTCAGGTTTCCTTGGTAGAGCAAGAAGTTGGTAGCACAGTTACCTGAATAGGAGAGGTTGCCACCTAAGCAGTCATCACTGGCTAATTGAGCAGTATAATACTCAGAGGAAGTTTCCGGGTCTTCAAATAGTAGCTTTGCATAGATAGATGTCAACATCTGATTGGCATCTTTCTCTGTTTCCGGAAAGTTTTCGGTTGTTTTCTCTGTCAGCAACTTTGTGTCAAGAAAATCTTCACATGACGTGAGTAGCAGAAGTATTGGTAGTAAATATAGTAACTTTTTCATATTTTCATATTATTAGAATTTGACATTTAAACCGATCATACATGTGCGGGCTTCAGGATAATATCCTAAATCTATACCTTGTACCCAACCGAAATCGCCACCATAACCGATTTCTGGGTCCATTCCGGAGTATCCGGTGAAGGTGTACAGGTTTTGAACTGTGGCATAAAGCCTGAGTTGTTGCAGAGGTATCTTTTTGAATATCTTCTTGAAATCAACTCCGATGGTAATGTTTTTTATTTTGAGGTAATCGCCGTCTTCTACATAAATATCAGATACTTTAGACCAATTGCTGCCACCGGTACTTGCCAAGCGGGGTAATTTGTTGGAGGTTCCTTCTCCATGCCAACGCTCCAGGATGTCTGTAGTGAAGTTTTGCAATGGAGAACTTGCATAATCCCTATAGCATTTTAAGATTTGCTGACCGAAAGCTCCATAGGTAGTAACAGAGAGGTCGATCATCTTCCAACTGACATTGAAGGAGAAGCCAAGTGTGAAATCCGGGTGGGGATTACCGATTTCTGTACGATCCTCGGAATTAATAACTCCGTCATTATTAACGTCTGCCCAGATTACATCACCAGGTTGTGTCTGTGCTCCATTTTCTTTAGCACCTTTATACTCGTCGATTTGCTTTTGATTTTGGAAAATGCCGAGGCTCTTATATCCATAGAAATATCCTAAAGGTTTTCCTATTTCTCCACGGGCACACTCGTCAGATGCATTCCATAAATTGCCTGAAGGACCATGAAGGATACCATCTTCATTGGGAAGCTCGGTAATTTTGTTTTTATTGAATGCAGGAGCTACATTGATACCATAATTCCAGTCTTTACCTATATTGTCATTCCAGTGGAGACCTATTTCAAATCCGGTATTACGTATAACTCCACCATTAACAGCTGCCGGGCTTGAACCAAATGAATAAAGTACAGGCGGGGTGATAAGCCAATCTTTGGTTAACCTTTTATACCAATCAAACTCAAGTGCCAGACGGTTATTGAAAAAGCGTGCATCGATACCAATGTTAAGTTGTTCCTGAGTTTCCCAGGAAAGGTCGGGATTTGTCAGCTTGTATGCATAGGAACCAATAGAAACCTGATCCATGGAGTTGCCGAATGAGTAACCTCCATAACCGTTATTGGCAGTAATACGTGATATATATTCAAAAGTGTTTACGGCATTATTACCATTTTGTCCCCAGGATGCGCGTAGCTTTAAGAAGTCCATCCAGTTGAGGTCCGGCATGAAGCTTTCGTTTGTAATGACCCATCCGGCTGAGAAAGATGGAAAGTATCCCCAACGATGGCCGCGGGCAAAAATAGAGGAGCCATCTGCACGCATAATGGCTGTTGCCATATACTTTTCTTTGTAGTTGTAGTTTATACGACCAAAGAAGGAAGCCATTTGACCTGCGGCACCGGGGGCTCCTGTTAAACTTTTAATCTTATTTTTATCATCGTATTTTATATTACTCAAATATGCATGTTCAAAATCAGAGAATTCGGATCCTTCTGCATTAGCACTCATGGAGTCGCCCATACCATATTTCTCAAGACTTTGTCCTATTACTGCGTCAATGTGGTGATCCTTGATGCTGAAGTTATAACTAACTGTATTTTCCCACGACCAGCGGTGATTGAGTGACATGGATTGGGTTACTCTGTCATCTTGTGTGGTTAGGCTTTGGCTTAATGGGCGATAGCTAGGAATATAAGAACGATAGCTTGAAGCAGATAAAATGTATCCGAATTGTGACTTGATGCGCAAATTCTTGATAGGTTGTAATTCTGCATAGAAGCTGGACTGCAAGTAATGGCTTTTACTTAATGCATGACTTGTATAATAGTCCATATAGGCTATTGGATTTGTAGTATTCTCTCCATATCCTTCTTCTTGTGCATCGTCATATAAGTAATAATCTCCTTTGCTATTGTAAGCGTGCATCAATGGAGTAGTAGTTAACATGTCACGCGTACCATTCCAGTAAATATCACTAGTGGCAAAAGAGCCCATAGTTTGTTGAAACTTGTAGTTAAGCGTCTGACCTATCTTGAGGACATCGAGGTTTCCTACCTTTTTAAGAATATGGTTAGAGTTGATACGAGCATTATATCGGTCCATACTGGCAATACGACCAGGTGCCCCCATGGTGGCTTCTTGATTAAAATAGGTAAAGCCGATAGAGAAGGTCGAGCGTTCAGTACCTCCAGAAAAGTTTAACGAGTGGCTTTGAATAGGAGCGTCATTATTTAATATCTCTTTTATCCAGTTGGTTCCATTCCAGGTTCCTTCCTGGATGGCTTTATAATCAGCCGCTGGTAGCCATTTTTCCCAACTCAGGAGCGGAGTACCATCCATCATATGCATCTCATCCTCTATCATCATGTATTCTTGAGCGTTCAGCATGGTAGCAATTTTGGGAAGATTCTGAATGCCGTAATAGCCATCATAACTAGCTTCAAAATTACCAGCTTTACCTTGTTTGGTAGTGATAAGAATAACTCCGTTGGCGGCACGTGAACCGTAAATAGCAGCAGATGCGGCATCTTTTAGAACGTCAATAGATTCGACATCAGCAGGACTAAGCCCGTCGATACTACCATTGACTACTCCATCTACTACATATAATGGAGAATAATTTCCATTAGTTCCCAGACCGCGGATATTAACTTTAAATCCTTGACCAAGAAAACCACCGTTTGAAGTAATATTTATACCGGGAGCCTGACTTTGTAAACCTCCTAATACATCTGTTGTATTTAGTTTAGCAATATCGGTTCCTTTAACTTGTACAGTAGCACCAGTAACCAACTTCTTCTTTTGAACTCCATAACCAACTACTACAACTTCTTCCAATAGTTCGGCATCTTCTATCAAGGTTATTTTCATGTTTGGAGCTACTTTTACTTCCTGCGTTTTATAACCGATATAAGAGATTACTAAAATAGCATCTCTTTTCACGGAAAGCGAGAATTTACCATCTATATTGGTAATGATACCATTGGTTGTCCCTTTTTCCAGAACACTTGCTCCAATGATGGGCTCGCCCATTTGGTCTATTACTACACCATTGGCAACTTGTGATTGCAATTGTTCAGCAATTCCGGATAAACCTTCTGAATTTGTTTCGATTGCCAGAGTGGTATTGCTTCCTATTAGTAAGGCTACAATGGCAATGGTTGTGAGGATTTTGTTATGCAGTGTTCCTCGTGCGCGATTTTCATTCATGATTTGATGATTTTTGTTTAAAGCTAAATTTGGATTTAAAATAAATTAGATAGTGAGATGGACAATAGAATGTCTTAGGTCATTGATTTTTTTCTCATAAGCAATTGTTTTTCTAAGGTTAATATTATAAATAAGGTATTTCAGCATTTTGAGTCAGAAATCGTTCCATGTATTGTTCTGAGTATTGCTACTCCAAATATAATTTGTATTTTCTTTATTTAAAATAAGCGAATAGGTATATTAAACACTGTTATATATCGTTTTCTTTGCTTAAGAAAGTTGCGTGAATAAAATAAAGATTTAGATGCAACTAGCTTGCATTTTTGAAAAATATATTAATTGAGGTTTATTGTGTTGTTTATTAGTTTATTAGCGTAGTTTATATTGCTTTTTATGTTTGTTTATTTCTTATTTTTTATCGAGTATTTAAAGTTCGTTAACTATATTTGCTCTCTGAGATGAAGTAGATGAGGTAATGAATTGACTTATATGTTCTCTTCTTTTCGTTAAAAAGTATATTATTTGCCAATTTTGGAAACTTATCGTATCTTTGCATCCGAATTAAAAATGTATGATGCCGTGGATAGCGGTCGTGTATTCTAGAACACCACGTAAAAAACAGGAATTATGAAGCAAAAAGTATCTGTACCTTTTATGCTGCTAGGCATTCTGTTTAATGTTTGCCTGATTGCAGCCAATCTTCTTGAAACAAAAGTCATCCAGGTTTTTGGTATTACCGTAACCGCAGGACTACTGGTTTTTCCTATTTCTTATATTATTAATGATTGCATCGCCGAGGTGTGGGGCTTTCGCAAAGCCCGTCTTATCATCTGGAGCGGATTTGCTATGAATTTTTTTGTGGTCATGCTGGGATTGATAGCTGTGGCCTTACCTGCTGCACCGTTCTGGGAAGGAGAAGCACATTTCAATTTCGTATTTGGCATGGCGCCACGTATTGTAGTGGCCAGCCTGACGGCCTTTTTGGTTGGCTCATTTCTTAATGCTTACGTTATGAGCCGTATGAAAGTGGCGAGTGGCGGGCGGCATTTCTCGGCTCGTGCCATATGGTCCACGATAGTAGGGGAGACGGCAGATTCTCTGATATTCTTTCCTGTTGCTTTTGGAGGAATTATTGCCTGGCCTGAATTATTGTTGATGATGTGTATTCAGATTGTATTGAAATCCCTATATGAAGTATTGATTCTTCCGGTTACTATCCGCGTTGTGGCGGCTATTAAACGTATTGACGGTAGTGATGTGTACGATGAAGGTATTTCCTATAATGTGTTGAAAATCAAAGATATTTAAGGTGATGTGCAAGTAATAATTAAATAATTGTGAATAAAGAAGTTGCATTAGTAGTATTTAGTGGTGGGCAAGATTCTACCACTTGTCTGTTTTGGGCGAAGCGTAAATTCAAGAAAGTGGTTGCTTTGAGTTTCCTGTATGGACAGAAGCATGAGAAAGAGGTAGAATTGGCGCGGGAAATAGCCCGTAAAGCCGATGTGGATTTTGAAGTGATGGATGTATCTTTTATCGGTAAGTTAGGGCATAATTCGCTCACGGATGTTACTATGGTCATGGATCAAGAGAAGCCTGTCGATAGTTTTCCCAATACATTTGTGCCGGGGCGTAATTTGTTCTTTCTGAGTATCGCTGCCGTGTATGCCCGTGAGCGTGGCATCAGTCACATGGTGACAGGAGTATCTCAGACAGACTTCAGTGGATATCCTGACTGCCGGGATGCTTTTATCAAGTCTCTCAATGTAACGTTGAATCTGGCTATGGACGAACAGTTCGTGATCCATACACCTTTGATGTGGATTGATAAAGCGGAAACCTGGAGATTGGCAGATGAATTGGGAGTACTGGAGTTGATACGCAGCGAAACTTTGACGTGTTATAATGGTATCCCGGGGGATGGTTGCGGTCACTGCCCTGCGTGCAAGTTGCGCCGTGAAGGATTAGAGAAATATCTTAATAGTAAATGATAGTAGAGTTATGACTGAATTGAAAGACCAACTATCCCTTTTGGGAAGAAAAACAGAATATAAGCAAGATTATGCTCCCGAAGTATTGGAAGCTTTTGATAACAAACATCCCGGGAATGATTATTGGGTGCGTTTTAATTGTCCGGAATTTACCAGTTTATGTCCCATAACCGGGCAACCTGATTTTGCAGAAATTCGTATCAGCTATATTCCTGATATTAAAATGGTGGAAAGCAAAAGTTTGAAGCTCTATCTTTTTAGCTTCCGAAATCATGGTGCTTTTCATGAAGATTGCGTGAATATTATAATGAAAGACCTTATCAGCCTGATGAAACCTAAGTATATTGAGGTGACAGGTCTCTTTACTCCACGTGGTGGCATCTCTATTTATCCATATGCTAACTATGGACGTCCGGGAACAAAGTATGAAGCTATGGCGGAGCAACGTCTTATGAATAGGGAATAAAAGAGTGGGGTGTTGAATAAAACACCCCATAATATCACTTTTTGATGATTGTCACTTCTATGGCTTGCAGAATCTCTCTCCCTTCAATCTCTTCCTTGACGCATGTCACTTCCACACTATCATCCAACAGTACCCCACCTACTTTGTTGGTATTGTCATCCATGGTACTGATATTGACTGTATCCCCTTTACTGGTTATTAGAGTAATATTGCTCATTGTGACATCATAAACAATACCATTGAGCACTTGGGGCTGATCTTCTTGTTTGCAAGAACTGATACATCCTATAACGGATATGAACATGGATAAATAAACGTCTTCATATATAATAGTTTTTCGTGGTTATTGTTCGAATGCAAATATAAAATTATTTATTGAAAAAATGTTGATTGCCAAATTGAAAATATTTTTCTAGCGAACTAATTATTATTATTATGTGTTTTTTAGAAAATTAGATTATGTAATCATGAGAATACTACTTTATATAAAATATCTTTTCCTTATCATTTTATTATATCTCTCTTCTTCGGTGTCAGCTGAGGATAAGAATAAGAGGGAGAATACTAGTATGGATTTGCTGATTATCAGCAGTTATGTATCAGGCGCTCCCTGGAGTCAGACTATTATTTCACACATTATGCAGAAAGAGTATGACCGGAGAAATATAAGTATGAAAGTGGAATATATGAATATTCTGACTATTGAAACACCCGAAATTCTGAGACAATATAAAGAAAACTTGTTTTCTACCTATGGAGAAAATCCCCCGAAAGCAGTATTGATGCTGGGCAATGCACCCTTATTGTTGCGGGATGATATGCGAAAGCATTGGGGAGATGTATCTTTAATTGTATGTGCTGAAAGTGAATATGTGGGACCAGATACTACCTATATTTATAATCAAATTGTTCCGAAGCAGAACCGGATTTCTCTGAAAGATTTACGTGAAGAATATAATATGACTTTCTTGCAGGCACATTCTTTTATTCCGCAGAATATACAACTGATACATCGCATGCTTCCGGGTATGAAAAGTTTGCTATTGATTGGCGATCAGACAGATCGTGATATTGATTACGATCAGCAAGTCCGGGAGTTTATCAGAACAAAATATCCTGATTTGAGCTATAAATATCTATCCGCTGGCAGTTGGAGTTCCGACCAGTTGCTGGATACTTTGCGTCAGGTTTCTCCGAAAGAAACGGGAATACTGTTTGCTTCGTGGTTTCACAAACGAATGTTTGCAGGCAATATGGTGCTGATGGCCAACTCTTATAAAGTGATAGCCAATTCTTCTATGCCCAGTCCGTTTTTTGCTTTGTCAGCTTCTTTATCGAGTATTGAAGAAGACGGCAACATAATAGGGGGATGCGTCTATGACATGGACCTGTATTGTGAGGGAATTGTAAAAGCAATTGACGCCATAGTAGATGGGAAGCAGGCACGTGACATTGCTTTGTATGACCCGAAGCCGGTTGTTATCTTCAATTATCCCTATATAGTGGACTTTGGCTTATTGCCGGAGAATTGTCCGGCGGGAACTATTTTCCTGAATGCCCCACCTACTTTTATGCAAAAGTATCAGTCTTCTATTGCAGTGGGCGGTGTGTCCTTATTGTTGATTGTGCTCTTTTTCCAACTCCGGAGAAATAAAATTCTGGAACGACTCCAGCAAGTGGAGCAGAACCAACGCTTTACTCATACTAAACTGGCTATGGCATTGGAAGTAGTTGATTTGCTTCCCTGGCAATGGGATTTACTGACGGATGAGATTACATATAGTTCGTATACGCCGATAGAACCGGGTAAGGAGGCAATATCCGAGATGACTTATTCTATCGGTATGCAGGATTATCTGACTCATATTTGCGAGGAAGACAGGGAGCGCCTTCGGCAGGTATTTCAGGATATACGTTCTAATAAAATCAAAGAGCTCCGGGAGGAATTTCGTATTCACCGTCACGACGCTATGGAGCAGGATATTGACTGGATGGAGGCACGCGGCTTTGTTGAAGAGTATGATGATAAGGGCAAACCCTTGATGGTAGTTGGCTCTTCATTGTTTATAACAGAACGTAAAGCAGCAGAACGGGAACTGATTGCTGCCAAAGAACATGCTGAAGAATCCAATCGGCTGAAATCAGCTTTTCTTGCCAATATCAGTCATGAAATCCGTACTCCGCTGAATGCCATTATTGGCTTCTCAAGCATATTGACAATGACAGAAGATGAAGAAGAAAAGAAGGAATATGTCAGCATCATTGAGAAGAATAATGGGATTCTGTTGCAACTCATCAATGATGTACTCGATTTATCCAAGATAGAAGCCGGAGCACTGGACTTGCATTATTCGGAATTTGAGTTGAATGAGATTTTGATAACCCTTAAGGAAGTGATAGATTCACGCTTGCAGGATGGGGTTGAACTGATTTTTGAACCTGGAATGCACGACAACTATCTTGTTTTCTCGGATCAGAATCGATTACAACAACTTGTTTTGAATTTCCTGACCAATGCCAGTAAATTCACTTCAAGTGGTAGTATTCGTTATGGCTATGAAGTTCGTGAAAAAGACATCTATTATTATGTAACTGATACGGGAACTGGGATTCCGGAAGATAAGCTCCATCTTATATTTGAGCGTTTCATTAAACTGGATAGCTTCAAGCAAGGTACCGGTTTAGGTCTTCCCATCTGCCAGCTTATCATTCAGAATATGGGTGGCGAAATCGGAGTTAAATCTACGTTGGGAAAAGGCTCTACCTTCTGGTTTACACTTCCCCTCAAACTGGAACAGTAAGAGGGGAGAGTGTTGCCTTTATATGACAGCTTTGTTTTCGATTAAGTTTTTCAGTCGTATCAAGGCTTCTATGTAGTAATAATCTGCATAGATGATGGCAGCATCTATTTCCGAATTACCCGGTAGATGTCCTGTAGAGTGGAGGAGGAATGCAGGTTTACTTTTACCGCATTGATATTGGTCCGAACTCAGACTTGCCAGCATTTTTATGGCCGCATCTTTATATTCACTACCTTTATTTGCAGGCAGATAGGTTGATAATTCCAGTAAGGCTGAAGCTGTAATGCAGGCAGCGGAAGCATCACGCGGAGCGTTGGGAATATCGGGGTCATCAAAATCCCAGTAAGGTACATAGTCTTCCGGCAATCTTTGCAGATACACGTCCGTGACTTTCTGTACGAAGTCCAGATAACGCGGGTCGAGAGTTTCCCGATAGACCACTGTATAACCATAGATAGCCCATGCCTGTCCGCGTGCCCACATGGTGTTGTCTGCATACCCCTGATGAGTAACTCCTTTGATAAAGTCTCCCGTCAGCGTATCGTATACGGCTACGTGATAGGAAGTGTAATCTGGGCGGAACTGATATTTCATTGTTTTGTCGGCATGTGATACCGCAATATCCGCCAGATATGGATTTCCGCCATTTTTGGCAGCCCAGAAAAGCATTTCCAGGTTAATCATGTTGTCCATGATTGTGTTATGTCCGCCGAACATTTCTATATTTCTCGGCCAGGAAAGAATGGTTCCTACACGCGGTCTGAACAATGTAGCCAATGAATCTGCCGTATCCAGAATGACCTGTTTATATTCCGGGTTGTTCGTCAGGCGGTAGCCGTTGCCGTAGCTACAAAAGATTAGAAAACCCAAATCATGGTCGTATGCCGGAATCTGTGACAGGAATTTCAATGGTTCTGTGAACTTTTCAGCTTGTTCTTTGATAGCCGCCTTGCCGGTATATTCGTAGTCATACCATAGCACACCCGGCCAGAAGCCACTGCACCATTCATCTTTTGTCGCTTTTCTGCAATGCCAGACGTTGAGGCTGTCCATAATGTTGCGGGGCATCATCGTATAGTCGATTGTGCCGTCAGTCCCCTTGAGTTCGGTCAATGTACGCTCAACCTGATCGTTGCAGTAGTCTAGCGCCTCATAGACGTCTAAACCTGTTCCTTTGCCGGGCATGTTGCAAGCTGAAAGTATGCACAGACATGCACCGATTAATAATTCTTTTGTTTTCATATAATTAGTTCTTTTTATTTGTCCACATGAAACCAATCGGCGTCCACCCATCCTCTTTCTTTGCCGTAAGGGGCGGTACTGAATAGTCCGACTTTAGCACCTATCCATTTTCCCTGCCGTGCAGTGAAAGATGTACCGGCTGTTTTATATTTCTTTCCGTCCAAGCTGTAATAGAAGTGACAGATGCCACCTTTACTAACTTTGACCTGCAAATAAATTTCTCTTTCATAATTCGGATACAATCCTGCGCCAAATTGTTTGCTGACAGGAATATTTGCCAACTGGGTGACTGTTTCGGGTGTTCCTTGTTCCGCATCTGTGCATGTCACTTGTTTTAGTGTAAATTTTTCTCCTTCTTTTTCAACACCGATGTAGCAATAATCCCATCCCATCACAATCAGTCCTGATTGCTGTCCGTCTGCTTTGGCGGATACCTTTAATTTGGTGGTTGCGGTGAACTCTTCGGCCATGAACTTTTGTAATAGCAAATTGGGTACTTCCCAGAAGTTCACGAAATCTTTGGAAAGGATGTGTCCGTAGATGCGTATGAAGCCGAGGTCGGAAGTAAAGCCGAATGTGTCTTGATAGTTGGCATGCCATTCCCATTGCATTCCTAATTGGCGGGTGTTGAATTCATCGCTTTCGACCGGTGTTTCTACGGGATAGCTTTTGCCTACATTGGGCTTTTTATAACGGGTTACGGGTTCACCGCAGCCGTCTCCGTCTTTATCTTCTCCTATCACAGGCCAGTCATTTACCCATTTCATCGGGTTCAGATGAACTACACGTCCATACATTGCCTTGTCCTGAAAGTGGACGAACCAGGATTCTCCGGTGGGGGTATCTACCCATGCACCTTGATGCGGGCCATTGATATCTGTATTGCCTTGTGCCATGACGATTTTTTTCTCGTAAGGACCGTACACATTGCGTGAGCGCAGCACCAATTGCCATCCGGTTGCTACGCCTCCCGCAGGTGCAAATATGTAATAATACCCATTTCGTTTGTAGAGTTTAGGACCTTCCACAGTGTGGTTCATTCCGTCATTTCCATCGAATACCAATATAGGTTCACTGATTACCCTGGTACCTTCCGTGTTCATTTCGCATATAGTGACAACGCTGTTCAGAGCTGCCCGGCTTCCAGCCCATGCATGTACCAGATAAACTTTTCCATCTTCATCCCATAGGGGGGCAGGGTCTATCATTCCCCGTCCAGCTTTTACCAGTACCGGCTTTTCCCATTCTCCCGCGGGATCTTTCGTTTTTACCATAAAGATGCCGTGGTCGGGATCGCCCCAGTAGATGTAGAATTCTCCGTTGTGGTGGCGGATAGATGGTGCCCATACACCTTTGCCATGTTGGGGAGAATTGAAAAAACTAACAGGTTCAATCTCTTTCAGGGCATATCCTGCGTATTTCCAGTTTACCAAATCTTTGGAATGCAGAATCGGGAGTCCCGGAGCACATCCGAAACTGGAAGCTGTCATGTAGAAATCTTCACCCGCAGCACAAACATCCGGATCGGAATAATCAGCATGTAGCACAGGGTTTATGTAGGTGCCATCTTTTTGGTCCGCCACCCAAACCTTGGATACATATTGAGCCTCTGCTTGCCAGCATGCGGCACATAGTACAGTCGCAAATAGAAGTATCTTTTTCATCCTTAATTACCTTAAAATAAAACATCCTGAAAACAATTCTTTTTACCTTAAAAAATCTTCTACCTAAATTCATCCATGTTAGAGTCTAATATTGCTTATTAATACGGTTAAGTATTTATATCCACTCAATGGAAAATCTATTTTTATAATAGTTGTCCTTTGTATTGCTTATATCTTTTCATTTCTTTTCCATCGATAGGGACGAAACGTATAGCAGCGCCACCGCTTGGCTTTAGTTGGAACTTCATCGTTTGAGTACCATTTACCAGGAGGTAGGTACATGCTACTTGCGTCTTGGTTTTTATCTTTTCGCCTCCATCGGTGTAGATATAGGCGAGGTATATTTGGTCTTTATCGAGAAAAGAAAGATTGATATTTTCGGTAGAACCATCATTGTTTGTCAGGGCTGCGACGAACCATTCTTGCCCTTTGCGGCGTGCCATGGTGATGTTTTTACCGGGTGTTCCGTCCAATACTTTTGTATCATCGAATACGGTTTGCAGGTTTTCGAACCACTCAATTTCCGGTTCTCCGTTATAGAATGACGGCTTATCGTACCAGAAAATGGTTTGCAACGGACTGTAGAAGACGAGTGAGGCTGCCAGTTGATGGGCATGTGTCGTCTTCAGACGTTTGTCGTAGTAACAGATGGTATAGTCTGCCGCACCGTTAATCATGCGCGTGAAAGGCAATGTCACATTGTGGGTTGCGTCAGGGAATTCTTCATTTCCGCAGATTCCTTCCTGCGTCAAAAGGTTAGGATATGTACGGCTGAAACCGGACGGACGATATTCATCGTGAATATTCATTAGTAGGTGATTTTCTGCTGCCAGACGTACCATATCATGCATCCATGTGGCCCAACGATGGCTGGCATATTGTACAAATCCGGATTTCACACCAACAATCCCCCATTGGCGGAGCAATGGGAAAAGCTCCCGCATTTGTTTCATCAGTGCATGTTGATTGACGTATACCCATATGCCTATACCTTTTTCTTTTCCATAAGCTATTACACGAGGCATATCCAGTTTGGGAACCACTTTCGTAGCATCTCCGTCATGCGATGTACAGGGCATATACCATTGCCAGTCGAAAAGCATATATGGAATGTTGTGCGCTGCACAGAAATCAATTGTTGCAATAGCTCCTTCGGTGGTGATGGTGGTTTCACGCATTATCTTACCCGGTTTCACCCAGGAAGCTGCGTCTGCTATTTCGCAAGGAGGATTTAAATTTTGGATAATGTCATTGTGTTCCAGCAATTCTCCGGGTTTATCTGCCGCCATCACAATTTTCCAGGGAGTAGCATAGTAGGTCACTACGTCTACGGGACTATACATGACAGAAGTGAGCGTATTCTTTTTTTCTGTAGAGGCGAGATATTTGGTGAGGCACCAGTCGTCTATATCAGCATCAGCCAGTGCAGCCCATGTTCCGTTAGGTAGTTCCATAGTCAGAGCACGTTCCACCGGACGTTTGATGTCGTTTATATCCAGATATTCGAAAAAAGCCTGTGCCCACTGTTCCGTCCATGCTTTCGTGCCTTCGGGAAGTGTGTATTCCGTCAGATCGCCCACCACTTTGTGGAAGATGGCTTTCGGATGTTCGGGAAAGAAATAGCGGAAAGCAACACCTTCATCGTAGGCGCGCACTTCGACGTTGAGGCGGTATTGGGAATTATCTTTTTTGGATAAATAGATGGTAGCGGCCTTGTAATGGTCGCGTACTGTGCTGCGCTCTCCGTAAAGGGGATGCCAGGTGATGTTTGTTTCGGGCTGATAGGTTACGGAGTCCACTTCCAGGTTATCCATCCAGGATGCAGGTTGTTTGAGGTCTCTCGCTCCTAAAGCCATTTCCCAAATGCGATTATCCAGTTCCAGCCCGGCACGTGATTCGTTGATGACAGGATGCCCTTTATAGTCCACCCGGTAACAAAGTTCGTTCACCGTTGGTGAAACTGGTTTCTGATAGAACACGATTTCCTGTGTCCCATTGGGAGATGCCAGCTTCAGTTCCTTTGTATTTTCTGCAAGGAGAGTGGAACTGAAAGCCAGCATAATGATTGCCGAATTTATATTCTTCATAATCTTTGTACTTATTGTTTTTATATAAATACGGTTTATCAGAAGAATATACTCAATTGAATGGGAGAATAATTGGGTAGAATCGGGAATTTGTTATTGCTTTACCTTGATAGTTGACTTTTCGTAAACGATTGGTATTCCCTTTCCATTAACGACAACTGCTGCCGGTCGTTTTTCACTTCTGAAACGGGCATTGATCACTTTATGGAGGAAACTATTTCTGAAACAGTTTTTGATAGAACCGGACTTCCATAGAAAGATGAAAATCCATCTTCTTTCTGAGAACTTCCCTGTACATGGGTAATAAAGAAACCATATACCTGGTCACGTTTGTTTATCCATGGGTAAGCACCGGCCCAACCTGGCGAACTGATTTGATAGGCTTCACCTGTTGTCGGGTCTACCAATTCCCTCCATTCTCCTAATCCATAAATACCGGTATGGTGTTGTCCTAAAGCTCGTTCTACATATTCTCCCGGACGGACTTCGGCATTACCTATTTGATCAGCTTGCATTTCTCGTATAGTTTCCGGTTGTAGTATCTGCCTGCTTTTGAACATACCTTCATGGTATATCATATTCAGGAAACACATATAGTCGTGTAGGGTTGTGCATAGTCCTCCTCCCAGCATTGGTGCATGTCCGCCATCTGTATTGACCGGAGTAAAATGAGAATTATTCATTCCTAAAGGCTTGGCAATCAACTCTTGAAATAATTCTTCAAATTCTTTATTCGTAGCTTTTTCTGCCATCCTTCCAGCAATCTGCATGGCAAGTCCGCCATATTCAAAGCGGGTGCTCGGAGTGAAAACCGTATCCAATGGAAGAATCTCAATCATGGATGAATCCAGATGATTATAGTTGTCTATCCGAGGTTCCGGCAAATACGGACGTACACCGGAAGTATGCGAAAGTAATTGCCGTAGCGGGATGCTTCCTTTGATATCGTTTTTAAATTCCGGTATCCATTTTGCCACACTATCATCCCAACTCAGGCCAGTACGGTCTACCACTGCTCCAATGACTGCTGCTGCTACCCATTTTCCGGCAGACGCAACATACACTTTAGTGTCGGGAGTAAAATTCCTATAGGCTTTCTGAAATATAATACTATCATCCTTAACTACACAAATGGTTGCTCCGGGATAATACTCTTTATCTATCCAGCCAGTGATAATAGAATCGAGCGGTGCAAAATCATAAGCCGCTTGCCTGTTACTGACAGGGCGGCATGATAGGAGTAAAAAATAAATTCCCCAAAGAGAAACTGTAAGAAGATTCTTTTTCATCTACTTTGTTTTTAAATCCCAATATACAACATAACGTTGATGGTGCACATCGTACAGAGGCTTCAATATAGTACCTTCCGCATTTTTGAACTCCAGTTCTTTACCTGTACGTTGCAGGCTACGTTCCGGGTGTTTTAAGTCTACTTGCAATGTCGTATTCAATCCTGCCGGAATATGATAATCGTAAGTATAGTAATCATTATATAGCGCAGGATTGGAGAAAGGAGCCGGAGACTGCATTCCTTCGGTGCCAAGTTCACCCGCCAATACTAACGGCCCATATACTAACGCTCCCTTTTGAGGATTATCGGGAGTTGTTTCCAACTGTATTTCCATTGGATAATTGGCCTCAATCTTATCTCCGTCTTTCCATTGGCGTGTGACGGCAATATATGATCCTGGTTTTTGTTTTACAGATACTTTCTTGCCATTAACGGATACTGTCACCTTCTTGCTCCATGAGGGATAGCGCAGATAAACAGTCGTTTTTACCGGCTCTTTCGTATGGATGCTCAGGATAGTGGTTTCTTCCGCTGGGAAGTTCGTTTCCTGACGAATAGTCATTCCTTTTTCTTTCCAGTTTACTTCTGAAGGGATGAAGAGGTTCACGTAAATTCCTTTCTCATTCTGATAATAAATGGCTTCTCCGTATTTGGCATGGTTTTCGAAACCACTGCCTACACAACACCAGAAAGAGTTCTCTTGGGTGCTGTAAACTTTGTGTGAGCCGGATAGCAAAGGCAGGAAATAGGAGACCATTCCGGTTTCCGGGTCTTGCTGTCCCAAGATATGGTTGTAGAGTGCCCGTTCATAGTAGTCAGCTATGGAGGCATCTCCCGTCCAGCAGAACAGGTGACGGCTTAGTTTCAGCATATTGTATGTGCAACATGTTTCTCCGGTATAGCCGGTGAGGTGTTTGGAGAATTGCTGCGGGTCAAAGTAGTGTTCTTTATCACTGCTGCAGCCGGGGGCAAAGGTGTGATGGGCAATCATGGTATGCCAGAAGAAATCAGTCAGCGTGCGGCTTTCTGCATTTTGCGTCAGCTCATAGTTGCGGGCTTCGGCCAGAACCTTGGGAATGAATGTATTGGTGTGTTTCGTACCCAAATCATCGCGCTGTTCTTTCAGAGGATCGATTACATCGTTGTGATAGAAGAAATTGGCGAGCCAATGGTAGCGTTCATCTCCTGTAATGGCGTAGAGGTTATAGAAAGACTCGTTTACTCCGCCGAACTCGTTCCGTATCATTCTCTTTCGTGTCTCTTCATCAAGAGGCTTCAGTTTATTGTAAGCCCAGTCACCCATGCGGGTTACTACTTTCAATGCCTGTTTATTGTCTGTATAGAGATATTGGTCTATCAAGCCGGAAAAGAGTTTGTGCAATGTATACCAAGGTGCCCACACACTTGTCCCACGTATATTTCGATTAATCAGTTCTTCGGGATAAGCACTGAGATATCCGTTTCCCAAAGCGTCCTGCACTTCAGCCAATCCGCTGACCAGACTGTCGCCTTTTAATTTGAAGATTTCACTTCCAGAAGCTGCATACATCAGTGCGTATGCTGATAATAGGTGTCCGGTGGTATGTCCGCGTATTTCGCAATCCAGAGACTCCCAACCGCCCAGTTTCTTTACGGTCATATATCCGCCTTCACGTCCTGCAAATACACCTGCATTGTTGCGGAAGCTGTGTAGCAGACGGTTGGTTGCTATTGAGGTCATCCAGAGAGAGTCCCGCATCATGTTGTCGCGGAAGCGGCTCGGAAGCAGGCGTATATCTTTTAAATCAAAACTTTGTACCTGCATAGGAGCTATGGTTTCTTTTTTCATTTTCCCTGCATGCTGTCCGGGATAGATGGATTGGGCAAGAAGGTTGCTCGCTACTATCGAACAAATAGTTATCACTATTAACTTTTTACATTTCATACTTTTATATTTTGAGGGTCACTTTTTTACTTGAACGTTTTCTATGTGTAATATACGAATAAGGAGTAATGGATACTCAAAAGCCCTTTTGGAAATATGGAATATCTTTTGTCTGTTGGCAAAGTTACTTCATTTTTGTGCGGATATGAAGTAAATCGGGAGTTAGAAGGAGCTATCCGCCCGCGGGGCAGGCTTAGGAGTTAAAAGCCGATACTCCTGCTACTCACAAGCAAAGGAAAGCATTAAGGGGACTATCGGCCTTTAACTCCCTCTAACTCCTGAGCGAAGCGATAACTCCTTGCCCTCCTTTCTTATCTGTGATGAAAAAGATACGTTCCACTGGTTCTGCTGTCTGTACTTTTCCGGCAATGCCATATTGCCAGGCTACAACGGTGACTTTCATCGGAAATTTGGAGCGGGGTGGGATAGGGGTAAGTACTACCTGATTACCTTGTATTATGGCGGGACCTTCTTTTATATAGTAGGAGACAGGTAATCTGCAATCACTGCTTGCCTTGAGAGTCAGGGATTTTGTCGCTTTGTTCACATCCGGTAAACCGGGAAACAGGATATGCTGCCGTTTTCCATCAGTGTTCCGATAAGGAATATTGAAAGTAAGTTGTTGCACTGTACTCTTGTATTTTCGGTCTCCTGGGTTACTGGCCAACAGCCATATGCTGTTTGTACGCCGGGGATTATCCATTCCCATACGATAGAATGACACGATGAAAGTAGTGTCATTTACCTTCTGTACAGGTCCACAGATGCGTGTGATTTCCGGTACCCCGTTTGCATGTTCCTGCGAAAATTGGGTTCGCAAAGAATCAGTAAAGACGGCTTTTAAATGAAAGGTTACTCCGTCTTTTTCGGGGAGGAATGTGGTCTGAATGCGTGCATGTAGCTTCTCGTCATATTTCGGAAGTTTTCCATCCTGCGTAAAACTCAGATATTGCTCTTTTTTGCCCGGATTTTCTGCGTAGCGCTTTTCTGTAATGGTAGCTATTTCCTCATCAAAATACCAGAAAGCATCGTGGCGGTCACCTTTATATGCAGAATGAGGGGCAGCTTTGGCACGTCTTTTCTGGTTGGGATGCCAACGTTCTGCCAACCAACCATCGGTTGGATTTATCGGTTTCATTTTTACAATTCCGTCTTCCGAAAATTCATCCGGGAATCTTTGTTCTATTGCTTTTTTCAGAAATAAAGCGATATACGCTGCGGTTTCGTCTGCTACATCAAAATGTCCACGTCCTGTGTCGCAGAGGAAAGAGACACAGCTTTTCGGATACATCATGCGGAAGGCCAAAGCGGGAGTGACGCGGTCTTCCCACCATTCATACTCTCCTTCTATCATGAGTCCGGGAATGCCATCAATGTTACGGTTTCTTCCCCATTCCAGATTTTCCCGTCCGTAGCCGGTCAAGTTTGTGCGGGGAGCATCACCGTGCAGTGAGATGATGGCCAGTGTCCGTTTCGGATTCCATGCTGCAAAGTTCCAGGGGTAGGTTGCCATAGCTGAATGTCCGATAGGCACAATCGGAATATTTTTCAATTCCCTGTAACCGCTGACTTTTGCTAAGTCGGACATCATCTTTTCAAAGATTTGTTGTGTACCTTTCGATACATCCCATTGCTGGTCGATTCCCGGTGTAATCCAGACAAATCCGATTCCCAGTTGCTGCATCTCCTTGCGGAAAAGAGGATTCTCAAAGAGGGTCTCTTCACTCATATTGTGCTGTCCCACAATAATGGCTTTTACCTGCATGCAGTCAGCAGGTATCCATAAGAAAGCCGTAGGATATTTCCCCGTCTCACCGGAAACTGTTCCATCCAACGTTACAGACCATTGCCACTCTCCGGCTCGGAGGAGGGGGCAGGTAAGGAAGAGAAGAATAATCAAGAGGAGTTGCTTATATCTATTCATTGTTCTTTGGTTTTATTAATAAATACGAACGGGGAATAGAATTTACTCAAAAGAGGTCTGCAAGATCAATATTATTTCACTTTAATTCCTTTTATGAATTCATTTGTGGAAATTCCTTTCAGGTCTTTCATCTTTTCCCCGTTGATAACGACATTCTCAAACGTTACATTCTTCACCATCCGGTCTTTGTCTAATCCTTGGATTAGCGAAGGATTTTCTCCAATACCTGTATAGGTAATATTACGGAAAGTAATTCCGTCGATGCCACTTCCCGGTTGTTTGTCGTATTTAGGATTGAAACGAACTTTTACATAGAACAGACGTCCTTCCTGAATGCTTTCTACACGAATGTCTTCAAACAGAATGTTGCGTACTAGATTCTTGTCGCCGCAATCTACCGCCATGCATCCTTGATACGGAGGATCATCCTCGTCATGTTCCAGGATATCAATGTTGCGGAACGTCACATTCTCAATCACTTCACCCGTTGGAGAATCCGGGTCTCCATGTCCGCCTATATTGATGGGATGTGCTATATCTGCCCACAGAATGGAGTTCTGCACCGTGATGTCACTCGTGCCGCCCCACCAGTTCCAGCGATGGTTATAAAGGGCGATGCAGTCATCACTGTTACGCATAAATACATTGTCGATGAGAACTTTGTGGCAACACATCATATCAATGCCATCGCTCCAGCCTTTGCAACTGAAAGATTTCAGATTCTTGATCGTGATTCCTGTGGTGCCTCCGCCAAAGATAGTGTAATGGTCGGGATTTACAACTGTAATGCCATCTATCAAGATATTCTTTGAATCTGTAATCTCTATACCTCGGATAGGGTGGTCCAGTATGCCACGACCGATGATACGTATATTCTCTGCCTTATCTACCAGTAGTTTGGCTTTAACCACTGCCCCTGGAGCCAGATATACAGTCGTATTACTGGGAATTCGGATTTGGTTATTGGGTAAATCTTTCGGACGGTGTATACCGGGACCGAAGTATATCACTCCCTTTTCTTCTTTCGTATAAGTTTCCGTCTCCATTGGGTTGGCAAAGAGATGTAAATTGCGTAAACGGTCGCCGTTAAATTCTACCGAGAGATATTGAGGCTTATCCAGCGTGAAGATAATTGTGTTTTGCACTTGCTTGTAGGTCACTTTATTATTCAATGGACGTATAGCTACTTCGCGTACTGTACCGTTATTCTTCTTCACCATAACCTCTACCGCACTGGCCATATCGAACTGTACCATAGAAGCATTCTGCACCTTGTCCATATCTACCTGTACATTGTATTCGAATAAATCCTGCCACTCTTCGCCGGGTACACGCACACGTACGGTATAATCATCATTATGTGGCATTCCGGTTCTTAAACCTTCGGGATAAATGAGCAACTGGGCTTGAACCGGCAGACAGAAAGCAGCTAAAAATAGGATAAATAGAGGTTTCATAGTTTTCATATTAATTTTTCTAATACTTATAAAATACACTGTTTCATACAAAAATACGAATGAAATCGATATTCTACCTAATATAAGGAAGGAATAACTCTTTTCGAAAGCCTAAGTGTAAATCGTTTCTCATTCGTATTTAATGGATAATTAAAACAATAGTAACAATTGATATATAAAACAATTAGTATGCGGAAAGTAATTTTTATGTTAATGATGAGTTTTATTCATCTTAACTTATTCAGTCAAAAAACAATAGATATTTCCAAAATCGAAAAGGTACTGCCATTTTCCAATGAAGAGGTAACACTGAAGTCATCGTGGATTAAACAACGAGAGGAACTTAACATCACTTTTCTGAAATCACTGGATCCTGACAGATTGCTGCACAACTTCAGGGTGACTGCCGGATTGCCATCAAATGCAGAACCTTTAGAAGGATGGGAGTCTCCTAAAATAGGTTTGAGAGGACACTTTGTAGGACATTATTTATCTGCTGTTTCCAGTCTGGTAGAAAAATATAAAGACCTGGAACTGGTTGAACGGTTACGGTACATGATTGACGAACTCTGCAAATGTCAGCAGAGTTTTGGCAATGGTTATCTGAGTGCATTTCCGGATAAAGACTTTGATGCATTGGAAGCCAAATTTACCGGAGTCTGGGCACCTTACTATACATATAATAAAGTTATGCAAGGTTTGCTGGATGCCTATACCCATACAGGTAATCAAAAAGCTTATGATATGTTATTGGATATGGCTGCATATGTGGATAATCGGATGTCGAAGTTGAGTGGAGAAACGATAGAAAAGATGCTTTATACAGTAGATGCCAATCCGCAAAATGAACCGGGGGCTATGAATGAGGTGTTGTATAAGCTATATAAGATTTCAAGAAACCCCAAGCATCTGGCATTAGCTGAAATTTTCGACCGGGATTGGTTCATCACCCCTTTAGCCGAGAATAAAGATATCTTGTCCGGTCTTCATTCTAATACCCATTTAGTGCTTGTCAATGGTTTTGCTCAACGTTATTCAATTACTGGCGAATCGAAATATTACGCAGCAAGTACAAATTTTTGGGATATGCTTATTAGCCAGCATGTTTATGCCAACGGCACAAGTAGCGGTCCTCGTCCTAACGCAACCACCCGAACTTCTGTTACAGCAGAGCATTGGGGAGTACCTGGCCATCTTTGTAACACGCTGACAAAGGAAATAGCGGAGAGTTGTGTGTCTCATAATACACAAAAACTGACTTCTTCCATCTTCACCTGGACTGCTGCTCCCAAATATGCTGATGCTTATATGAACACCTTTTATAATGCTGTGCTAGCATCGCAAAGTGCTCACACCGGAGCCTATATGTATCATTTGCCTTTGGGCTCTCCGCGAAATAAAAAATACCTGAAAGATAATGATTTTGCTTGTTGTAGCGGGTCAAGTGCCGAGGCATACTCACGGCTTAATTCTGGTATTTATTATCATGATGATTCTGCTCTTTGGGTGAATCTCTTTGTCCCCTCTGAAGTGAATTGGAAAGAGAAGAATGTTCGTTTAGAACAAAATGGAAACTTTCCCAAAGATACGAATATCTGTTTTACTATTTCTACAAAGAAGAAAGTTGGATTTGCATTAAAACTATTCATACCCTCTTGGGCAAAGAATGCTGAAGTGTATATCAATGGAGAGAAACAAGAGATTGAAACCTTTCCTTCATCATATATTGATTTGAATCGTAACTGGCGCGATAAAGACGAAGTAAAATTAATCTTCCATTATGATTTTCATTTAAAAACAATGCCGGATAATAAAGACGTTTTGTCTCTATTCTATGGACCAATGTTACTGGCTTTTGAGAGTGATGAGGAAGTCATATTGAAAGGAACTCACGACGAAATTTTTAAAAAACTTTCTGTCTTGAATAAAGAAGAAGGTATTTTCCTCTTGAGAAATAATGGGAAAAACTACCAATTGTGTCCTTTATTTGATATAGATGAACAAGCTTATGGGGTATATGCTACTATTAGGAATTACTGAAATCATATGGTGATTACAATTAATTCCATAAATAATGGACATTGAAAGTAAGTACCGATACTGTTTCATTCGTATTCTTATCCAAAATAACCAATAGATGTAGTATGAAGAAAATAATATTATTAACGCTGGCTTATAGCTTGATAACACTATGGACATCTGCCCAAGACCATCTGCCGGAGAGATATGAGCCTTATATAGTAGATGTGGTCTATGCATCGGATGATATTGCCCGTTTGAAGAATAGTTCTCAAAGTGAATTTGCTTATCAAATGTCGGTCTTGGATACAGTTCCGCAATTATTAGTAGTTCAATATTCCGGTGAGGATAAACCCGAAAAAGGGAAGAAGTTCTTATTCAATATTTCCGTAAACGGTACTCTTCTTTATACGGAGGGACTAAACCGAAACCGTCATGGACTGTTTGAGGTAGTATATCCCATTCCGGATTCTATCTTGCAGGGCAAGTCTTCCGCACTTGTTCGTTTTGAAGCATATGACGAGACGGCGTCCGTGGGCAAGATTTATGATGTTTCCATAGTCCGTCAAAAGTTGGAGACCGGAATCTTTACCAACAGAAAGAACTGGCAAGGCTTGGCTAAAGACTGGACGTGTTCTTCTGATGGCACTTTTATCTATACGGAACCGGACGGCCCCCAACATCCTTATGTCAATCAGTCCGTCATCGATCTTATGTCTTATTACGCTCTGGAAGTCAATCTGAAAATGACTGGTGTGGACAATGTTCCTGTAGAAGTTTTTGCTTCTGCCAAGAATCTGAAAGTAGGAACGGACTTGAACAAGGAAAATATATACGATACCCGACGTGCCCGTTTCACTCTGCAAAGGCAGAAGAACGGAGAGTGCAGGCTCCTTATTCCTTTCTCCGTTTTTGATACTCCCAAAGCATCGCAGACCACTATCCGGCGTATAAAGTCCATCGCCTTCCACTTGTCCGGTGAAGGAGGCGGTAAGGTTAAGCTACTTTCCACCCGCTTGCTGGAAGGAAATTCAGTGAAAACAACAGCCGACTGTTATTCAAGACACGGTGAGCCTGGCGATACGATTGTTTATCCGGTGACCGTCACCAATTGCGAACCGACATCGCAATCTGTCTACTTCTCCATTCAGAAATATGGTTGGGAGGCTTTTCCTGCAACCGTTGAGCCGGCACAGTTGGAATTAGCCTCCGGTGAAACCCGGAAAGTGAATGTACGCGTGATAGTCCCACCGGGTATCCCTGCCGGAGGGAGGGAAAAACAAACTCTACAAATTCTTCCGTCAGCCAATCCTGCCGCAGTCCGGACATTAACGTTTACCACTCTGCGCAGTATGCCGCATCCGTTTACCATCCATACGGCAGAAGGATGGGATGAAGTGCGCAGGAAAGCCGGGAATTATGATTGGGCGAAAGACCGCAAAGAGCGTTATATACAGGATGCCAAAGCATGGATTGTGCCCCTACGTCCTCCTTATGTGGCTAATGGAGACGGTATTCCTTATCTTTGTGCCACCACTCACGAACATGGTTTAATGAATAGCGCCATAGCCTGGCAACTGACCCGTAATCCGGAATATGCCCGCAAAGTAAAGCAGTTCTTGTTGATGATAAGCGATTATCAGAACGGTTTTCCGCTCACCCGGAAAGCTTCCCATCAGTCGTCTGTGCAAGAAGGACACTTCTTCCAGCATCTGGCGCAGGCATACGATTTAATTCAGGATGCCGGAATACTGACTGATGCGGAATGTGCACAAATTGAATATACATTTCGACTTTATATAGACTTGTTTCTCCGTTATAAAAGTACCGGGGGCGCCAACTGGGCCGTATCCCAATTGACAGGTGTTTTTTTCTGTGCCCTCGCCATTCAGGACTTCCAGCTTGTGGATGAAGTGCTTTATGCTCCTTCCTGTCTGATAGATAAATTCCGCACCTACACTATGCCCGATGGCTGGTGGTACGAGTGTACCGTGAGCTACAACCTGTGGGTGGCAAGTGAATATGTACAAATAGGGCTGGCTTTGAATCCTTTCGGCTACTCCCTGCTGACAGAGAAATTCCCGGTAGATTATAATCTTACCCCTGAATATGACAAGGTAGGAGCCAATGAAGATGCAGATCGCCGTAATTTGCATCATGGTCATAGCTTCCGTATTCGCGGCCCTATTCATCAGCCTTATGTCACCATTAAGATGATGTCCGATGCCTTGCTTCCCTTCCTTGATTATCGCGGTTGGATATTCGGCATTAACGACGCTACGGAACGTGAAGTGGGTGGAGACAGTTTTGAAATGGCCTATTACGCTTTTCGTGATCCGCGCTATGCGGCATTCATACGTATGACGCCTAAAAGGAACGATTTGATTTATGGCGTACCGGAACTGCCGGATGCAGAACCCGCCGAAGTGCGTGGCGCTTATGCCGACAATGCCGGAGCATTGATGTTGCGTTCCACTCAAAAGGATGCCCGCGAGAAGATTCAGGCTGTATTGAAGTATGGAACCCACGGAGGCTATCACGGGCATTTCGACCGGACCGGATTACTGTCATTGATGCGCTACGGACGTAGCTTCTATAACCCCGAAATGGTCTGGTACAGCTATGCCCCCTACATGTACAACTTCTATGTGCAGACCAGCCTTTCAAAGAATATGGTTACCGTCGACCTGAAACAGCAGGAAGCTGACGACAGCGAACGCACTTTGTTCCATACAGGCGATTTGTTTCAGGCAGGTTGTGTAGAAGGCACTGCCGCATGGAGTTATCCGGCATACGGCGGACTCCGCCACAGTATGAAAGGTCCGAGAGATTTTAAAGAAAAGACGGAATGGGAAGCCCGCTATTTTCCTATCCCCGATAAACATCCGGATTTCGGTGTGCTGACCGGATTTACCGAACCGATTTTCCAGCGCCGGTTAATGGTGGTTACCGATGATTATGTTGTTCTTGCCGACTATGACAAGAGTACGGAGAATAAGCAGCACCGTTTCGACCTGCTGTTCCAGGTGAAGGGCTTGCTGGGACTCGCTGCGGATAGTAAAGAGCATACTTCTCATACGGCACAGCTCGGCACCGACCCTTTAAGTGCCGCCCCTTTGGTGACGGATGTCAACCACTATTCCGTAACAGGAACCCTGAAAGCCAGCTTCCTGACGAAGTTCGGTCCGGATGCTGACAACCGTGGAACGCGTATATCCGGTGAACCGGGAAATCTTTATATGGACATTTACAATGCCTGGCCCAGTACCCAACGCACAGCTTTCACCGGGCGCGCTCCCGAAGATCATGGCACACAACGTCCATTGCAATATGCAGTCCGGGGAGATGGCAAGACGCTTGCCGAAGGTAAATTCGGCGCCTGGATTCTGGGTGAGGGCAGAGTGGATGTGGATGTTACCGGAGTGAAAAAACTCACGCTGTCTTCTGCCACTCCCAATGAGAGTAGAGCCGGAACTTTGTTCTGGGGCGAAGCCGTACTGGAAACCAAAGACGGAAAAACTATCCGCCTTGCCGACCTCCCGTCCATTAAAAACAATGTGCAGGATAACCCGTTCGGCTTGACAAAGGACTATGCTGACGGACGTATCAATATCAGTGGAGAGAATTATGCATGGGGATTACCCGCCGAACCGATGAATGCAGGTGCTGAAACTCCTGCGGAATATACTTTTGATTTGAGCAACCTTCAAGCAACACGCCTGAAAACTGTTATCGGTGGAGATTATCCGTTGGGTGATGAGGCTGAACGGCGCATCACTTTCGGTGTCCGTACAGACGCCTCGCAAGCCCGTTTCCTGACAGTGATAGAACCTTATGAAAAGGAAAGTCTGGTTCAGTCCGTTACAGCCTCTTCAGCCGATGAACTTATTGTAAAGTTAAAAGACGGTCGTGAACATCGCTTGTATTTTTCCGGAATGGAAGGTGAAGGAAATACACTTGGAGTGAAAATACAGGAATGGAAAGAAGGGGAGTTGGTGCGTGAAGAGGATACTAAATAAGACAGTATCCCAAGGAAATGCGCATCATCTTTGGAATGTATCAGCTATATTTCTTGAAAATTTGAAGTATACTTAAAACTTTTAGTGTATGGAATTTCTTTTGTCAGGTTGCTACATTTTGGTTGCAATGAAAGAAATCTTGCTTTGGCTTTACAGGCTTTAGTACTGGAAAATAAGATTTTTCTTTTGGTTTTAGTCTGAAAAATGTGGCATTTTTCTTTGTTTTTTGTGTTTATCTCTTTGCTGATGACTAATAATATGCCATTTTACTATGCCGGACAACTGGAAACCTTTTTCAATAATAAGTTTGCATAGTTTGTCAGCACTTCAGCACAACTCCATTTAATCTATTGAAACAGAAACGGTTGCCGTCATACGGCAACCGTTGTGATAAGTGACGACAAACTGTTTGTCGCCACACTAAAAAATAAATTATTATAACTTTTCTACCCGGTATACAATACCTTTGCAAGTTCGTTTATATTCCAGATTATTCTTCCGTAATATCCTCCCGAAGTGATTTACATTGCTTGCGGTCAGCTTAATGTCCCTATTCTTACTCCGTAGATGTTCCAAGATTTGCATAGGAGATAAGTATTCTCCTTCTTCTCCCTCTTCCGGTGAACGAAAATAACAATGGAATAGCTGCTCAACCGGGCTCATTTGCTCGAATTCCCGGTTCGTTTCACGCAAAATGGCTTCATCGGTATCATCAAACCAGTAACGCTCGCCTTTTACGATAGCTTCCATCGCCTGTGCATAGAGTTGGCAGTAGTTGATGGTCACGTTCGTATCAATCGGTGCCGTCACTTCTATGCAGATGAAACGGCGGCTGCCGCTCGGATCAGTCAATAAGTCTTTCTGATTGCTTGTGCCGATGAACGAGGCATAGCGCCGCATTTCCTGTATGCTGCTGCCGTACGGTTTGCGCAGGTTGGCTACGGGCTTTTGTAGTAAATGTTTCAGAAAACCTTGTTGATTGATGCTGACCTGGTCGAATTCATCGATGTTGATCAGCATGAAGCGTCCCAGATACAGTTCCGCATCCCGTTTGCTCTTGAAGTCCAGACTGTCGGTATAGCCGAAGCGGAGTTCGGGTGGAAGAATGATGCGGCAATAGGTTGATTTCCGAAAACCTTGCGCACCTACCAATAGGGGAGATGTACTGTTTGAATGTAATTTATCAAGTCCGCGCCAGTGAGCCACCATGTTCAGGAACCAACGGTAGAAGAGTTCCCGCCAATGAGGATTGTTGCAGGGCACAAGGTCGGCCAGTGCGCGGATGCGGTCTTTCCCGTCCCAGCGGCCCACGTTGCAGAGGTAATCTTCCACCGGATTATAAAGCGGTACTCGATTGGAGGATAAATACCTGTTCACATCCCTGTCCCACACACGGATACCTTCTTGCAGGGCATCTATTGCCACGCTGTTTTTCACACGCTGGTCAACGGGCTGGAAATAAAAATGAATGGAGTCCCGTTGCCGGTATTCCAGGTCGCCCGTTAATGCATTGAAACGGAATTCGTATCTGCGTTCCATAAACTCACTCAACCGGAAGGCGGTGTCCTGTTCCGGTGTCAGGGATTTCTTCTTACCGAAGCCTTTGCACTCCCGGTATAGGTTGCGGAGGGTTGTCCGTATGGTCTGTTCGTCCGTCTGCCGGTAATAGTGATTGATTGATTGCCGCACTACTTCTTCCTCCGGTATTCCTGCCTTGAAACAGTGTTCTGCCAGGCAAACGAGTAGTTGCTGCAAGTCATCGCCCCGTTTCCATTCTTCCATTTCGTCCAGTGCTTTGCCAAGGGCTGTTTCAAATAGCAAGGTAAAGGTTTGCGAGGTTTCGTAGCCCGGTTTCAGTCTTAGCAACGGGTTCTTTTCCGTCAGTTGGCGCTGGTGGAATGTCTCTTCGCCGGGCATGCCAAAGGGCTGCTCCAGGCAGAAGGGGATGGCTTGCGGGTTGAAGTAAGGATATGTATCCAGCGTCATGCGGCAACTTTGTGCCGGAGAAGCTGCTTTCAGTGTGACGGGAAACGGCAATATAGGCTGGTAACATTGCACGGTCATGCGGTAGGCATGTGCATGGAAAGCCTCTATGTTTTCTTCTTTCACCGGTAATTTCCCGTCCGGCAGGGCGAATTTTACCCAGATTTTCACGCTTCGTCCGCTGCTTCCGGCAAAAGCCGCCCAGGTTTGCGGCAACAAAGCCGCTTGTCTTTTCACCAGCTCCACTTCGGACAATCCAGCCAGATTGTTAACCTCCAACATCACCACACCGTTGTAGTGTTTCAGTCTGCGTTCGCCATCTCTGGTTCTTCCGTATTCCACGGAAGGATAAATGCGCGGCAACTTGTCGATGTGCTCGTAATGTCCTTCGCTGTCGGGAGTTGTGTAGAGAAGCATGGTGCGCAATCTTGTGACGTGTTCCTCTTTGGTTTCTGTTTTTATCCGGTCCATCCATGCGTCTGCTTCGCAGGTGCTGAGGGCTTCTTTTCCACTCTCCCGATCTCCTCTTATCAGAGTTATTTTCATCAGTATATGTCGTTTGAAATAATTGAGCAATAAGGGTTATTCCTTAGCGGGCGCAAGGTACGCATAATATGCGCTTAAAACAAATTATAAACGCCTTTTATTGTCCTGTTAATCCTTGAAGAGTATCGCCTTAAATGCATGATAAAAATTAACGGATACTTAAGGAAAAACTTGCTTTTCCCTTATTGATTTCGTATCTTTGCTTACTCTAAAACTTCGCCCTGCAATTGCGGGCTCGACGGTTCCGATATGGGAACTGAACAGCCTGCAACTGCCCACCGGACAGCCCGCAATTGCAGGACGAAGTTTTGGACTAAGCATAAGAACATTTATCCTAAGCCAAAAGCACAAAAGCGACAGACTATATGCGCATTTCTCTGCCTTGTTGCAGCTTTCAATCACTTGGGAAGAACAGTATTAACCCTTTAAATAACAAAACAACAATGGCAGCACAGTATGACTTCCAAAGACGGCCGAACCCGAAAGGTGACGGCGAACCACAACCCCTGTATCCCCGCATCGTGAACAAGGGTACGATTGACACGGAACACCTGGTCCGTGATATTTCCCGAATGTCCAGTTTCAGTCCCGGTGACATCAATGGTTTGTTGGCGGCGATAGAAGAGTGGGTTTCGTATTATTTATCCGAAGGACACCACGTTCAGTTGGGCGACATGGGATATTTTTCGGCAGGTCTGCAAGGTCGTCCGGTGATGGACCCGAAAGAAATCCATGCGCAGACTATCTTCTTCAGTAAAGTACACTTTCGTGTATCGCCCGATTTCCGCAAACGGTGTGCCGGTTTTGTGGAGCGCGCCAAGTATGGTTTTCGTAAAAGTGCGGAACTTAGCGGTGCCGAACGTTACCGTCGTTTACTGGTGTTTTTGGAGACGCATCCATTCATCACTCGCAAAGATTACAGTAGTGTTACGGGACTTTTGAAGAATAAAGCACTGAATGACCTCAATTTGCTTGTGGAAAAGGGATATTTGAGCACAATTGGGCAAGGTTCGCATAAAGTATATGTACGTGCTGAAAAACAGGATGTTATAGCTATAAATGAGTGAAACTATCAAAAAAAACAGTGCTGATAAACTGCTTGTCAGCACTGGTCACAACGATTGTCGTAACAAGGCAACCGTTTGTTTTATTGTATATTAGCTGTATTAGTGCTGGAGTGCTGACAATTATTGAAAAAACTCTCATTGTGTAGAAATTCCTCTTGTTTGTTTTTTCAGGGTAACACGCTTAGTGTCCACCGTTCGGTTTTTCTGATTTTATTGCGTACGGTGAGTACGTCCCATTGCGGAACTTTTTTCAATATTTCACAGATCCGTCCTATATAGAGATTTTTACGTTCTTCCATCATACTGTCCGGACGAATTATCTGAACTTCTATACTATTGATGCTGCCGTCCGCTTTGGGCAGTACTGCGCATGATATTACCACTTTTGTATTTGCCAGTTCCGGAAAATAGTCTCTATTGAATTGTGTCTTGACTAATTTCATGGCATCTTTTATCGATGTTCCCTTTTTTATAGAATTCCGGTAGCTGGTTTTAGAAATGATTCTTCCTTGTTCTACCTGGTAGTCCGTTTCATTTTCATATTCCCTATTAAAGCCCATGTGGACATAATAGATCTGTTCACCGGACACAACCTTCAACTCTCCACTGAACCAAGAGGCTACTATCCGGCCTCGTTTGTCTTGATACTGATTGAAGATTCCATTTAAATCGACGGTAATCTCCGGTAGTGTGTCAGGGTACGCAAAAAGACTTTTGCTGTCTTCTATTTTTCTCAGAATCAGCTTATCATCTTCTATTTGCCATGTGGCCTGATATCCTCTCCAGCAAGCTGTACAAAAGTCCTCTTGGGAGAGATGCTCACTCACCTGTTTACTTAAGATTGAATCGTGTTCTATCGGGCACGTTTGCAACATAAAAGTATCTTTTCCGATAATGATGAGATCGGATATCTGTCCGGTTGCTTGGGTTGAAAGGAGGCAACAGAAGCAGAGGAGGTGAAAGAGGAGGAGTTTTCGTGCCATAGTAGAAAAGTTATATCTGCAAAAATAATTGTTTTTGTGTATAAGAAGGGATTTTTATATAAAAAATTTGTTCTCATCCCCTTGACTTGGTGAGAAAATAGTTTCCGTTTCATCTATAAAAACTTCCTGTTGGTCGATTTTCTTGTTGACGGGATTAAACTGTTTCATGCGAAAAGAGTCATAGATGCATATTTGGTGAATTCAATGAAAATATAACTCACTTTTAAATGCATTAGAATTATGAAGAAGCAAATTTTAGGTTTGGCCGTTGTTCTGTTTATGGGCTCGGCAGTATGTATGGCGCAGGATAATAGAGGTGGACGTCCTGACATGTCAAAGCGTATCGAACAGATGGTGACGGAATTAGGGCTGAATGAAACTCAGGCTAAAGATTTCAAGGCTGCCATGGAAGAAATGCGACCCAGTCGGAATGGTTCAGGTGAAAGACCTTCCCGTGAAGAAATGGAAAAGAAACGGAATGAAGTGGATGCGAAAATCAAGAAGATTCTGACCGAGGAGCAATATAAGAAATATGAGAGTATGAGACAGCAAAGAGGGCAGAGAAGAGGTAAATAATCATCCGGCACTTTTTTTATATATATAGTGGGGAAATCTTTGCTATAAGATATTCCTCATCGAGAAATGACGCAGATAACAGGGTTTATTCAAATTTAAATCCATGTTATTTGCGTCATGTATGTATAGCCGGGTATATGCCTTTCAAACGGCTATTTCCGGAAGATAACTTCTTCCGTATGTTCACCTACGAAGATGCGTGCCATATCTCCGGTCTTATACCATTTGGGCTTATTGGGCATATCGTCGTGGATAACTTCACCATTTATTTTCAGGTTCTCGAAACGGATATTCTTTACCTTGCGGCTTTGGTCATATCCGGAAATCATAGAGACTTCTGAGTTTTCTCCTGTGTATGAGATGTCTTTGAACAATATATTCTCAATGCCTCTGCCCGGTGCCTTACAATATTTCTCATTGAAGAAGATGCGCAGGTTTACTAATTGTCCCTGTCTGAAATCTTCTATCCGGATATTCTCGAAGCGTACATTGCGGATTAGATTATTGTCGCCTGCATTGATGGCGAGGCAGCCTTGATAATCCAATTGTTTTTCTTTGTGGTCCAGAATGTCGATATTGACGTAATTCAGGTTTTCCAGAATCTCAGGATTCTCTGTATTGCCGTGAATGCCGATAAAGATGGGGTGGGCTACATCCGCCCAAAGGGTAGAGTTTTGCATGGTGATATTTTTGCAACCGCCGGTAAACCCCATGCGTGTTCCGTAAACAGTGGTACAATCGTCAGAGTTGCGACAGAATACACCGTCGAACAGTACATTGTTACTGGCAAATACATTCATACCGTCGCCCCAACCATAGGAACTGATGGCTTTTACATTACGTATCGTTATGCTGTCCGACCCTCCTGTGGGGCATTGGGTAGTGATAACTCCTTCTACTAATACGTTTTTAGAATTAATGATACTGATTCCTGCGCCGCGCCCTTCAGGATGCACTTCTCCTCTTCCCATTATTTTTACGTTCTCGGCATTGATAGCCCGGATACAGCCTTTAACGATGGCACCGCCTGCTACGTATACTGTTTTCCCGGACGGAACATTCAGTGTATCTCCCGGTAATTGGTGTATGCCCGGACCGAAATAAATCAGATTGCGGTCTTTCAGTTTTTTCGGTTTATTCTCATCTATCGGATTGGCAAATAGGTGAAGATTATGGAAAATGTCTCCATTTACTTCTACCGATAAGTTGCGCGGACGGCTCAGTTTGAAGGTCATCGTATTACCGTCTATCGAAGGAGTTATTTCGTAAGATAGCGGACGGATGCGACCTGTTTGGATTGTTCCATGATTGAACGTTACCGATACTTCCACTTCACCCGAGAAATCAAAGTAACTCATAGAAGCTTTTTCAACAGTATGTTTGGTTTCCCGCACTTCATCCACTTTGACGGGATAGGTGGCAACTGATTGCCAGTCTTTGCCGGCTTCACGCACTTTGAGGGTGAAATCGTCCATGAGTTCTGCTCCTGCGGGGGCTGGATAGGTAATTAGTTGATTTTGTGAGTTTACGCTTTGGGTAGTACCCAATAGGATACTTGCAATAAATATATATTTTCTTAGTCTCATTATTTTATGATATTAGTTACTATATAAAGAATACGAATGATAGAGGAAATCTACTTATTCTTTTACGGAAAAGTCTTTCATATATTGTGTTTTCAGTGATAGGAATGAAATAAGGTCCGTAAGTTTTCATCAAGAAAAAGACGGACCTTATTCAATTATTAATTTTTCTGTTTTACTGGATTACCAGCCCGGATTTTGCTTCAACTGTGGATTCAGACGAATCTGTACTCTTGGAATGGGTTGCAGATAATCGCGTTGGCTGAAGAGTAAATTCCCTGCCAAAGTTGCAATGGAACGTCCGTAATCAGGATCGTTAGGTCCGGTTCCTTCATAGATACCATACTGCAGAGGATATTTTTCCGGATAGTAGCAAGGTTCTCCGAAGTAGTTGGCATCGTTAGCTTTTTCTGTTTCGTAAGCTGTTCCAAGGATGCGGTGGCCTAACTTCTGACCGGTAAGGTTGATGTGGGCAATACCCCAACGTTTTAAATCGTCCAGGCGGAAGCCTTCTCCAAAGAGTTCACATGCTCTTTCGCGGCGGATTTCGTCCAACATATTCATCTTCTTACAGATCGTTTTTCCTGTTGCATGGTCAAACCATCCGGCATCCCAAACATTTGCAATTAAATCATTTGTTAATGGAGCAACACGTGCACGTTCCCGGTTTTTGTTGATGGAGAAGTTCAGGTCTTCATCGGAAATTGCTCCATTGCCCAATTCACAAGTTGCTTCTGCATAGATTAGGTGTACCTCTGCCAAACGAATCAACGGAAAATCTGCAGATTCGCTATTGGATACAGATCTGCCTGCACCTTCAATTAAGAACTTACGACTGCCGTAGGAACTGGCTGTACTGTTGTTACGGAGAGTAGGTTTGAATACTCCGCAAGAACTTTTATAGGCAGGATCATTAGCATTGTATACATCATTGTTTTGCGGGAATACGGGGTCAGGATAGGGCTTTCCAGCTGCTGTAAGCTGTCTGCCGTCTTCTGTACGACTACTCCAGAATGTGCGGTCGGGGATTGACATTGCGCAACTTACAAAGCGATAATCACGATTACGGAATTCACCCACGAATGTATCGTAACCTTTGAACTGCGGATTGTTTTGTGCGTCCGACATATTTCCCGTATTGCTGATGCGGATAGGCAATCCGTTGCGGCACAGGAAGCTTTCACCAAATGAAGTACTGATGTTTGATCCTTGCCAGGTAGCAACTGTATGTGATAAGTTGATGCCACCTTGGCCTAAGTTATAATCATACTTTTTGTATAAGATGAACTCTTTGTTCGTTTTCTTTCCTGCATTCTTGAAGTTAGGAATATTTTCTGCTCCGTCATCAATGTTGAACAAGTAAAAATAACTCAAAGTGTCACATTCATTCCAAAGTTTGAAAGTTCCGGTTTCAGCTTCTGTAATAACCTCACCTGAAAGCTTCTTGGCTTCAGTCAACATCTTCTCAATAGAGTAGTATCCTTCCGGTTTGGCTGTGCCTGCACCCGATTCGTTACCGTTTCCGTCCAGGTCATAACTGATACTTGGAACGTATTTTTCCCATGTGGCTTCATAAAGTAGCACTCGCGCTAAGAATGCTTTGGCGGCTTCTTTACTGACTTTTCCTTTGGAGGCGGCAGGAATATCCTTTTCTTTAGGAAGTAGAGGAATAGCTGCTTCTAAATCGGCAATGATGAAATTAGCTACTTCGTAGCGACTCTTACGCGGGCCGTATATTACTCCGTCATTTACATCCAGTACATGGTCTACAATGGGGACACCACCGAAAAGTTTTAAGAGATAAAAATGTTGCCATGCACGAAAAAAGTAGGCTGTTCCTATAGGTTGGGCAATGGCTTCTTTGTCACCGAACTCTTCTGCCTTTTGCAATAGGATGTTGCAAGTACGAATGTGACTGTAAGGCTTGTCCCATTGCCAGTTGCTTTCCGGTGCTGCACCGCCTCCATTGCTGCCTAACCCTGAAATATCAAGATTACGGTCCATGACATCATAATTGGCTTTATTATCGTAGTTTTTCCATCCTTCCATATTATACAAGGCATTGGCTGCCTGTACAAAATGTTCTGGAGTCTTGAAGACAATTGCTTCTGTTCCTTGCGACAATGGCTCTTTTTCGAGGAAGTCGCTACATGCAGACAGTGACAAGGTCAATGCTGAGGCTAAGAATATTTTGTTTATTATGGTTTTCATACTCATATGTTTTAAAATTATGTTAGAATGTAAGATCCACACCAAATGTTATCAGACGGCTGAATGGGAATGTATTATTGCTACCTTCTCCCTGCTCAGGGTCGTAACCGTCTTTGATTTTAGTCCATTCCCACAAATCATCGCCTGAGAAATAGAACCTGAGTTTACTGAGGCCGGCTTTGGCAATCCATTGCTTCGGAAGTGAATAACCTACTACCAATGATTTCAGGCGGATGTATCTGTTGTTTTGTACACTGATATCTTTATTCTCATAATTGAATCTGTTGAAACCATTATCACGAGAAAGGATGGTGTACTGCGCATCCGGATTCTCCGGAGTCCAGGTTTTGCCTATGAATGTATTGTTTTGCATGGTGTAGTTCGTTATGAACGGTGCATATATATTTCCGGTTCTCAAAGTGACTTGCTTACCTATTCCCTGGAAGAAAGCAGAGAAATCTATGCCTTTCCACTCCAATCCTGCCTTGATGCTGAATGCCAAACGGGGGGCTGCATCTCCGGCATAATAGAGATCTTCGGTAGTAATGGCGCCATCGCCATTGAGGTCAACGAGTTTACGGGCACCCGGGCGGAGACGGTTGAGTCCGGTTTCTCCCGGAGCAGGAAGAATATTGTTCGGTTTTACTCCTCCGCTTGCTGTATAATAGTACATTTCATAGAAAGCATCCACTTCTTCCTGAGTTTGGAAAATACCGTCTGTCTGATAGACATAAATAGCATTGATAGGTTTGTTAATCAGTCGGCTTGTATTCTTACCCGGATTGGGTACATTTTCATTATTTGTCAATTCGAGCACCTTAGACCAGACATCCGAAAGCGAAGCGCCTATGTTATATCTGACTTGTCCCACCTGATCGTTCCAGTTAAGAGCAAGTTCCCAACCTTTGGCACGGAGCTTACCGTTGTTGGTTTTCGGAGCACCGGCACCCAGTACAGAAGGATAATCTACGCCGATGAACATACCGTTATTAGTTTTGACAAAGTAGTCGAACGAACCTCTCAAACGATTATTCAGGAAAGCAAAATCCAATCCGAAGTTATGGCTGTCGATTGTTTCCCAAGTGCGTTGATCAGATCTCATGCCATCAATCCATAGTGAAGTGTGGCTGGATGGATCTTCTCCGAAAAGAGTGCCTCCGGTCTTGATTGCCGAATAGCGTTCGTAGTTGCTGATTCCTTCTACACTACCGGTCTTACCATAATTATAGCGAACTTTCAAATCGCTCAACCAGGAAAAGTCTTTGAGGAAGTTCTCTTGTGAGATTCTCCAGAATCCAGAAGCTGAATAGAAGTTTTTCCAACGTTGTTGCTTGGATAATTTAGAAGAACCGTCACGGCGTCCTAATACTTCGATAGAGTATTTATTATCGTAACTATAGTTCGCGCGACCTAAGTAAGAAACGAATCCCCAAGAACTTTGGCCACCGTAAGCTGCATTATTGGTGCCACTAATCCACACTTCAAGGTCTGTGAGGTCGGAATCCGGATAAAGGGCTCCCATTTTGCGTGTTCCACCTATTTTTTTAGATGTTTCTTGCTCTGCAGTCATACCAACCATAGCAGATACGGCATGGACATTGGCAAAAGTGCGTTCATAGTTGGCGAAAGCTCCCAAAGTAACATTTTCCCATTTTTCGATATTTTCATCCAATGAGCCGGGACCTTGTTTGTTACCGGTAGGAGTGCCTACCCAGTCATAATAATATACCGGTTTCTTAGTTTCCTGAATGCTTCTTTGCACCAGTTTATAATTGCCGGAAGCTGAGAGAGAAAAGCCTTTCACCCATTTTGAGAAGTCGTATGTAGCTTTCATGTTACCGCGGAAAGTGGTCAGTGAGTTTTTCTTCTGTCCGCCTTGAATAAGTCCGCCTATCGGGTTGCGGCTGCCATTAAATGTATCATACGCATCTCCATTCTGATTATAGATAGCCCAGAACCAGGGGTCGAACCATCCTGCTCCTACGTCAGTAGTCGGGGTGGTAATATCACGTTTATCATAAGACATGCTTGTTTCAAATCTTAGGAAGTCAGTAGCATTATAATCTACATTCAGACGTGCACCGTACTTTTGGTCTCCATCCTCTGCTACTTTCAACTGTGAGTTGTTTTCAGAGTAGCTCAAAGAAGCGCGATAGCTGAATCTGTCATCAGCTCCTGCAATACTTACCGAGTGCTTTTGTGAAGTGGCCTGACCGTACAGGTAATCCTGCATATATACATTGGGGTCCCAACGTTCTACTTTGTCACCATTTTGAAGTGTGAGGATACTTCCGTTTCTAAGGGCATTGAATAACTTCTCTCCTTTATAAATGGTTGGCTGACCTGTTGCCGGGTCGATATCTGTTTTATCCAAAGTAGGACCACCAAAAGAGTTGAAAATCCACCAGTTGATGTTCTTATGAATTTCTTCCGGGGTGGTCAAGCTTGGATTATTGGCAACTGCATCATAGTATTGTGCATCATAGAACATTCCCAACCACTCACTATTATTAGCCAGAGGCATTTGAATACCATTGATTGTTCTGCTGACAGAACCATTATAAGAAATTTGGGCTTTACCTTTCTTTCCCCGTTTGGTAGTTACCAATACAACGCCCGAAGCAGAACGGGCACCATAAATGGCGGCAGAAGCATCCTTTAATACAGAAATGTTTTCGATGTCACTTGCATCCATTGAGTTCAATTCATCCATTGAACCGGACATACCATCAATAATAATCAATGGTGAAGAGTTACCGTTGATGGAGATGTCGCCACGAATTTTCATGGCAGCACCTTCACTACCCGGACGAGAAGAACTACGGGTAATGGTTAGTCCCGGAATTTCACCTTGCAAAGCTACCGTAGCATTGGCAATACCTTTGTTGGCAAAAGCTTCATCACCTTTAATCTGGCTGATAGCGGAGGTCAAGGATGCTTTCTTTTGTGCACCATAGCCGGTGATTACTACCTCATCCAATAATTCTGAATCTTCCTGCAATGTGACATTAATTACAGTTTTTCCGGCAACTGGAATTTCCTGAGTTTTGTAACCTACAAAGGAAATGACTAATGTACCTTTGGCATTATTTAAAACGAAATTTCCATCAATATCGGTGATGACCCCATTAGTTGTCCCTTTTATACTGACATTTGCACCAATAACGGACTCTCCGGTATTATCTATCACTTTACCGCGTATGGTTTGTCCATCTTGTTGTATTTCCTGCGACTCTTGTACTGCTGCGCTGACGTTATGTGCGGGAGATAACATTGCCAAGCATAAAGTAGCCGCAAATATAAATTTCTTTCTCATGATATAAACATATTTACGTTTTTAGTATTAGATTTATTATTCGGCACCATAGACATTGATTTCGGAAACCATTGCCTGGGCACCTGTGCCTTTATGTTCTGTTCCGAAATACACTTTGATGTATCTGGCAACCGGGTTGGAGTTTATACGGTATACCTGCGGAGCATCAATGCCCGGATCAAAAGTAAAGGCACCATGATTAGTCCATGTCCAGCTATCAGGATTTTCTTTGTTTACTGCATCTTTGTCAGAACATGTGTAGAAGAACTGTCCTTTCTGACCTCTGGCATCGCCTTGACGCCGTATCAGTTCAATGCTGCTGATGGTGATATCCTTACCCATATCAACAATGAACCAGTGCGGATAACTGCTGGCTTGTTTCCAGGAAGCGTGCCAATAGGTAGCTAAATCATCATCGAGCATGGCAATAACACGTCCTGCCGGTGATTTGCCACCGCCTTCTCCGATTGACTCTTGTGAACTGTAACCGATAGTACCGGCATTGGAACCGTCGTTATAACCCGGGAATGACCAGTTAGCTTTGGATATTTTCACTACAGCAGTAGGAGTAATTTTGAATTCGATAGATTCAGATGTATTTTCGTCCGTATCTTCGGTAGTTACATTTACGATGCACTCTTCGCCTGATAAAAACTCATCTTTACCATATGAGAGTTGGACAAACTGCTTGCTTTCTGAATTTCCATTCACTTGGAATTTGAATGTGCCGGCTTTCTTAGAATCACTTGCTGCATAGTAATTGAGGGCAATGTAAACTGGAGTGTTATAGGTGTTTTTCCAGTTTACATATATTCCTCCAAGGTCGGGAGTTAGTGTAATGGTTTTAGCTACGTCTACAAATGCCGGTGTTTCCGGTGATGCGGATACTTCGACAGCTCCTTCATTGTTACCTCTTACAGAACAAGCAAATAGCGAGAAAGAAACAGCATTGGTATTACCAAAACCACTGATAGTGGCTTGTGCAACCCCACTATCATTCGCTTTTTCTTTTGAAATGAGTTTATACTTTTTTACTCCCTTTGTATTTGTGTACTCAATTTTAGTATACATGAAACTTTCACTGGTAGGATTGGTCCAGGTGAGATATATTTCTCCGGGACCGGATTCCGTACTTACATTTGTTACTTTGGCCGGTGCCTTGTCATTGAGTTTTATTCTTCCTTCTCCATCGTCATTGCAAGAACCGAAAAAGACAGACAGAGAACACAAAATCACCGCAGAGAAAAAGGCTCTCTTCAACGGGAACTTTAGCAAATCTTTCTTCATAACTATAAATTTAAAATTAACACTATTATTTTTAATCTAATTAGATGCACTGTTTAATGAAATCACGTACCAGCTTACGGCTGACAAACAGATGGTTTTCAACTGTACGCTGGGAGAGATTCAATTTCATGGAAATCTCTGAAACAGACTGTTCCTGAAAACGATTCATAACATAAACTTTTCTCCGTTGATCGGAAAGCATTTGTAGTTTATGTTTCTCTAAACTCAATAGATCGTTTGCAATAATCTGACTTTCAGCTTCATTAGTATAGATTACTGCGTGGTCATACATATAAGAGGTTATTTCTTGTCTTTTATAGTGACGGCGCAGGTAGTCTGTTACCAGATTGCGGGCGATGGTATGAATGAAAAACTTCACAGTGTCCGGGCGAAGCATTTTCTTATAATCCATTAAGCGCAAGAATACATCTTGGACTAAATCTTCAGCTTCCTCTTTACTGTTTATCTTATAATAGATATAAAGATAGACAGAACGACGATAACTCGTATAGGAGTCTGTTACTATTTGAGTGGAGGTCATGGTTATGTCTTTCATGTTTCAGACTTGGTTAATGGTTTTACATCAGCTTTACGATTGCAAATATAAAAGCTAAAAAGAGGAAAACAATTTTTTATAGTGCTTAACAAATCTCATCTCATTAACTTGGACTATAAATAAGCTAATTTGCTGAAATATATCTATTTAAGAATTTGAGACTCGTAGTATCAACTAATAATTTGAGACTCTGGGAGAGAAAACATGGTTGTATATACCTGTTTGCAACAATGAAAAGGGCAGCCACCTTTCAGTATACTGAAAGATAACCGCCGAAAAACGTTCGATGTACTTTATCAGATGGATTATTCGTTGTTTTTTCCGATACTTCGGATGTACTCATTGGGAGTGATGCCGGTAGCTTTCTTGAAGTAACGGAAGAAAGAGGCACGTGAACTGAAACCACATAGTTCGGCAAGCGCACCTAATGTGTATTTGGAAGATTCGTCTTGATTGATGAGGCGTTTGAATTCCTCAATACGATAATCGTTGATATAGTCGTAATAGTTCCGGTTAAGATATTGATTGAACAGGTAGGACAGTGTATGGGCTGACCTGCCGAGCATGGTTGCCAGGTCGGCAATTTTCAGGTCCGGGTTGGTGTATGGCTTGTCGCGGAGCATCAATGCTTCCAACTTTTCCGTCAGGTGCTGGCATTCTTCAGCACTTATTTTATTGGTTTTGTACTTTTCTTCTGCTGCTTTTTCTGGTTTTACAGTTTTCGGCTCTTCTTCCGGAAGCTGGATTGCCGGAGCTGCTTGGGCTTGTTTCACTTTCCTCTTCCGTTGATAGTAAACGTAACCGATAAAGACTAATGCAATGGAAACAGCAATGATGCTCCATGTCTCTATAGGGTATGCGATATGGACAGCTGTGCATACCACTGATTCAGGATTTCCGATGTAGCGTACTTTGAAGAGATACGTTCCGGAAGATAAGTCGTAGTAAGTAATCTCTGACGTTCCGGTCAATATCTGCCAGTCTTCGTCTTCACCTTCCAGCTTGTACTCGTAAGTCATATAGGCGGGGTCGGTATAGGTGAATCCGGAGAAGTGGAAGGTCAGGTTATTTTGAGATGATTCAAGTTGTATTTCGGAAACTTCCTTACTTTCAATGACCGGATGAATGGGCTTTTTTCCGTTGACGTAGATATCTGTAATAGTCAACGGATAGTTATAACTCTTCATCAGATTATTCTGTTTGAAATTCATGTAGATGAGGCCTTTGGAGTTGCCCATCCAGATATTGCCTTGCTTGTCTTGCATGGGAGGGCATAGCGTAAAGATGGAACTGGGAATGCCATCTATAAAATTATATGGAATGAAAGTTTCCTTCTTGTCATAGCGGTAGAGTCCATTGTTGGTTCCTATCCAGAGCCAGTTCTCGTCATCTTCCAGTATGAACATACCGTCTTTTCCTTCCAGTTGAGTGTCGGGTTGTAGTCTCTTGAAACGGCTCATAGAAAGGTCGGATATGCATAAACTTCCTTTGTCCGGCAGGAAATAAAGGTTATGGGAGGAGTCTTCATATACGACTCTGATCTTTTCTTTATGGATAAAATTCTCCGGGAAAATGTCGGTCTTCAGACTTTCCGAAGAGGGGTCCCAGATGCACATGCCGTTCTCCGTACAAATCCATCCTTTCTGAGTGGAGTCGAAATAGATTTCGTAGACGTTTCCCTCCGGCAGTTTAGAGTTGGCACTGGTGTAGTGCTTTATTTTTTCTCCGTCCTTGTAGCAATAAAGCCCCATGGAAGTACCTATCCATAGTTGGTTTTTATAATCGGATTTTATGCAGAATATCTGTCCCCGCATGAAGGGTTGTGGTTCATCGGGTTCGAAGTCATGGATAGATAGATCAGCGGGGTCGAAGATGTACATGCCACCGCCATAAGTCCCGATGTAATACTTATCCTGGAATTTGTAGATGCAGAAAATCATGCTGGAACGTAGTTCGGGTGATTTAAAATTCTTGAAACGGTGCTCCTTTTCGTTAATATAGAACAGACCGTCACGAGAACCAATCAGTTTTTCATGTTCGGTTATGGCGATGCTGCGCACGGGCATATCTTTGGAATCAAAATAGGGCGGATAGCTGTATGTGGAGAAGAGGCCGCTTTGATACAGGCTGTAGTCCAGTCCCAGTTGATAGAAACCTATCCATATAAGTCCGTCACGGTCTACCAGCAGTGAGTATACGGAGTTGGAGCGGATGCTTTCGTCCTGCCCCGGTTCGTGGCGGAAGGAGCGTATGGTTTTCATTTGCCGGGTAGAGACAAAATGGACACCATTTCCATCGGTACCTACATATAGAATGTCCTTTCCGTCGCTGGACAGGGAAGAGATCACGTTGCACCCTACATCAACGGAGTGACTGAATCGGTGTGTCTGCGTATCGAAGCTGATAATGCCCTGTCCCATTGTGCCGAGATAGAGCCTATTGCCGATACGGGCGACATTATTGTAGGAACAGACGTGCTTGTCTTCTACTATATTATGATAAGGAGTGATTTTCTTATCAGTCAGTGTCAAGGAATAGAGCCCATTATTGGTAGCCATCCAAAGAATATCATTTTCATCGAGGCTTAGTCCAGTGATGATATTGGAGGAGGAGAGTATATTGGAGTCTATCAGGATTTGTTCCAGGTTTCCTTTTTTGTAGATAAACAGCCCGGCTTCACTGCCTATATATAAGGTGCCTTTTCCATCGGGTAGGAGGGTGCGGACGCCATAGTGTAGTGTTTCGGTGGCGATGGGTTCAAGAATGTTTTTTTCGGTATTTACTCGCCAGAGCCCCATGCCGTTGCCCATCCATATTTGGTTTCCTTCCATTTCGGCAATGGCATTGACGCGCTTTATCTTTTCGTTGGCACCGGAAATTAGAAAATGTTTCAGGCGTGTGCCGTCATAGCGTTCCAATGAATTACCGGTACCTATCCAGACGTAACCAATAGAGTCTTTGTATAAGGCATTCACCACGAGGTCGGAAAGTCCTTCGGTCACGGATAGTCCCCGGAAGACATAGGTGTGGCAATAGCTTGGAAAAAAGCTAAATAAGAATAATAATAGGATGATATATCTTGATATGTTCTTCACTGTATAATACATTTCGTTTTTTATGCATTTGCTTCAGCACAGCAAATATACGCAAAAAAGAATAAAAAGCATTCAGGTTGACATAAATGATGATTTTATGACTGATTTAGGGATTGTGTAAAGTTGTTTACAAGAGGGATTGCCTTGAGAAACAGTCGTTACTTTATCCCTATTCAGTCGATGCCTTATTATATCTCATTTTATACTATTGATAACCAACTAGTTATAAATCAACCTTTGGCGTTGATTAATCTCAACAAAACAACTAAAAAATCATTGTTTATTTCAACTCTATCGCTTCCGAAGATGCTTTCAGTTTATATGCTTTCTTGTTTAGGATGACGGTACAGTTGGCTGATGCTGTATAATGCCAGATTCTATCTTTATATTCCAGCAATATATTGGCAGGAGTTGCCGTCTTGATGGTTATGTTAGGGGTACTCAATAAGGTGCCATTACCTAGGAATAATATGCAGTCATTTCCTTGTTTGTTTCCCCATAATGCATAAGTGGCTTGTGCACTCATGTTTCCGCTGGTACATTTTTCTTCCGGGCGGTCGGAAGAAAGGATATAGTCGGTGCGTCCGTCCTTTTGTCTGACGCATACGCTGACGGTACTGCCGGTCGTTTTGCTTTTTACTTCTGGGAAACTGACTTCGGAAATGCAGCCGGGTTCTTTCTGCGATGAGGGTTCATAGATAGCGACGAATGGTTGGTTCCAGGCTTCTCCTTTCTGGCGGGCTACAAAAGTCAGGGTAGGCTGTTCTTTTATATTATATGGCATCCCCGGAGTACGGCTCAAACCTTCTGTCATGGGAGACAGGGCGGTGAAAATTTCCCGGTCTGTTTCTCCTTTCATCCATAAGTTCATTGAAATATCGTCCTTGTCGGGCATGGCAATGGTAAATGTAGCTTTTATATCTTTGTCAGTAGTAGCCGACTTCTTATCATAGATATAAGAATAAGCATAAAGGTGGGCACCTGCAAAGGCCAGTTCTTCGGTGGGTTGCAGATTCAGGTCTGCACCGTCTGTGCCTGTCAGTGTTAGGGTTTGCCCCAGATTATGGTAGAAATAATCATGCATTTTATCACCGCCGCGTTCTTTCCGGCTACGGAAGATATCTACATAGTAACCGGTTTCCGGACCGGTAGTGACGATGCTCATCATACGGGTCTGGTCGGCACGGCTTTCCGGTTCACGGAAAGAAACGTCGCTATAGGTTACGGAAGTGAAAGCTTTTCCCGGTTCGGAAGAAACAGGAAAACTGGATTTAAGATTGAAGGAGTGATTACTTTTCATAACCGGATAACTGGAAATGCCGTCTACGCATACCGTGTTATGGCTGGGAAATTGAGAGTAATATTCCAGATAATCCAGCCCACTGTATAAATAGAGGCCAATTCCGGCATCAGGAGCCAGGACATATCCCTTACCGTAAAGCTCCATGGATATGCCATTGGCATGCATGTGGTTTCCTTCACTGGCATTCAGGGATATCATAAGGCTGTGACGGGGATTCATTCCGTTTCGTTGTACCAGCCAGGAAACGTTCGGTGCATAGAAGAAGGGAGAGACATATTGTTCTATTTTTCCGGCTTCGATATTAGGATTCAGTTCCAATGGCTTTTCATCAAAGAAAGAACTGATAGAGACGGGGACACTTTTTTTATTGTCTTTGTTTTTTCCCGCATCGGGATGGAAGCATTTCAGCATGGCAGTGAAATATTCTTCCTGCTCTTTCTTTCCATTGTGCTGTGCATTTCGTATCATGCGGGATATAGGGTTGGTGTTCAGATATCCCGGGTGGGTGTCGCCGAAACCACAGATCATCCGGTTGGGGAATAAATATTGCGGAGTAGCGGCTACTGCTTTAGAGAGAACCGGCATTGCTTCCACCAGGTTATAATTCAGATTCCGGTCGAAGAGGGTAGCAAAACTGGTGTAGTCATTCAGTACTACATTGCTGTATCCGGGACATTCGGCCCAGATACCTGTCTGCGGATCGAAGCCATAATCAGCTAATTTTGTCAGACTCCATTGGCGGATACTGGAGCGATTGAGTACATAATCAATGTAATATTCGCGTCCTTTACCATCGGCATATTGCTTATTGTTTTCCAGTATCATACCGATATTCATGACATAGCGAGCCTGCATCAGGTTCCAGTTGTTGTGAGGAACACCGTTTGCAATGATATTATCCGCCCATTTCTTGAAAGCTCCTGCGTATATATCCATCTTGTCGGTATGCCGGGCATTCAGGTAATCATACAGGAAATCGTAAAGGGGAACGATATCATAAAGAATATCTTCATGAATAACCTCGAAAGAACTCATTCCTACCAGCGTTTGCTGATGGCCGTGGTTGAGGTCGATGGGAACATTCCGGTAATAGATACCAGTCATATAGGTGTCGAATACTCCGGCGGCGAGTTTTGCATATCTTTCTTCTCCGGTAAGCCAGTAGAGGAAGGCTGCATCACGGGCTATACCCATGATTTCACGGTTCAGGCTCTCAATGTTGCGTCCGGTTTTAGAAGGATGTACACTCTCCATAGGGCGGCCGGGCAAGGCATTGTTACAGAAGGTCACATTTCCTTCCGCATCGTCATCGTATGGCACTACATCTTCCAGACGGGGACGTCCGTGGGTGGCAAATGTGCCGCGCGTACCGGTATATCTTACGGTGGGTGCCGGTGCTTTTTCACCTCCGGCATGGTCGAAGGTTTCACCTTTTATATATACATCCGTAGCATGAGACTTCCAATACATGGCAAGGCGCGAAAGTAACCAGTCCGGTTGGGCGTCTGTCAGTTTAGCATAAAGATCGGTTCGCCTTTTCAATTTCTCAAATACGTCTTTTGCCCAATCTTCTTTTTCTATCAGATTCAGGGTTTCACTCTTACCGTCGCTGTCTGTCAGGTAACGCGGATGGCTGTCCGGCAACTGCTGCTGGAAGGCGATTTTTACCTCCTGGGCCTGTAATATTCCTGAAAAAAGAAGGCATATCAATAAACTAAGTGCTTTCATATTCTATCAATAACATTAGGTGTTTAAAGAATATACGGATGAGGGTGGATAATTACTCAACGAAACTATGTAAAGATAGCGCAAAACTATGCAAAAGATGTAATCATTATTACACTTTTTAAAAAATAAACCCGCTACTTTTGTGAAAAATACTATTTCCTATGAAGAAATTGTCATTTATAAACAGGTTTTTACCTTCGTACAAATGGAAAGTGGCCGCGATTGTCATCTGTGGCATTGTTGTGGGCGGGGGAGGCTTGTTCATGTATCTGCTGCGGGCGCATACCTATCTGGGGGATGATCCGTCGGCATGCGTGAACTGCCACATCATGGCACCTTATTATGCCACCTGGTTCCATAGTTCGCATAGTCGTGATGCCACTTGTAATGACTGTCATGTTCCTCATGAGAATGCCGTCAAGAAATGGACGTTCAAAGGGGTGGACGGTATGAAGCACGTGGCGGCTTTCCTCACCAAGAGCGAGCCGCAGGTCATCAAGGCTCATGGAGCCAGTTCGGAGGTAATCATGAACAACTGTATCCGTTGCCATACGCAACTGAACACGGAATTTGTGAAGACCGGAAAAATAGACTACATGATGTCTCAGGTGGGAGAGGGAAAGGCTTGCTGGGACTGCCACCGTGATGTGCCGCATGGCGGAAAGAATTCATTGTCGGCTACGCCCAATGCGTTGGTTCCTTATCCCGAGTCGCCTGTGCCCGAGTGGCTACAAAAGATGCTGAAGAAATAATGAAAATGAAATAAAATCAATATACTTATGGAAAAGAAATTGAAATCATGGCAAGGCTGGCTGCTGTTCGGTGGTTCGATGGTGGTCGTGTTTGTATTAGGATTATGTGTTTCCGCACTGACGGAGCGACGGGCGGAACTGGCAAGCGTGTTTAATAACCGCAAGACCGTCATTACAGGCATCGAAGCCCGTAATGAAGTCTTTAAGGATGATTTTCCCCGTGAATACCAGACCTGGACGGAGACGGCAAAGACTGATTTCCAAAGCGAGTTCAACGGAAACATCGCCGTTGATGTGTTGGAGCAACGTCCCGAAATGGTGATTCTGTGGGCGGGATATGCCTTCTCTAAAGATTATTCCACCCCCCGCGGACATATGCACGCGATTGAAGACATCACGGCAAGCCTCCGTACGGGTGCGCCTGCCACGGCGGAAGACGGTCCGCAACCTTCTACTTGCTGGACGTGCAAGAGCCCGGATGTTCCCCGCATGATGGAAGCTGTTGGTGTGGATGCTTTCTATAATAATAAGTGGGGTGCCATGGGTTCTGAAATAGTGAATCCTATCGGATGTGCCGATTGCCACGAACCGGAGAATATGAATCTGCATATCAGTCGCCCGGCTTTGATTGAGGCTTTCGCACGTCAGGGAAGGGACATCACGAAAGCTACTCCGCAGGAAATGCGTTCGCTGGTATGTGCGCAGTGCCATGTGGAATATTACTTCAAGGGGGATGGCAAGTATCTGACTTTCCCTTGGGATAAGGGCTTCACAGTGGAAGATATGGAGGCTTATTATGATAATGAAGGTTTCTACGACTATATTCATAAACTGAGTCGTGCACCGATATTAAAAGCACAGCATCCCGATTATGAAATTGCCCAGATGGGGATTCACGGGCAGAGAGGCGTTTCTTGTGCCGATTGCCACATGCCTTATAAGAGTGAGGGGGGCGTGAAGTTCAGCGACCATCACATTCAAAGTCCGTTGGCGATGATTGACCGCACTTGCCAGACTTGCCATCGTGAGAGTGAAGCGACATTGCGTAATAATGTGTACGAACGTCAGCGTAAGGCTAACGAAATCCGTAACCGTCTGGAACAGGAACTTGCCAAAGCTCACATTGAGGCTAAGTTTGCCTGGGACAAGGGTGCTACGGATGATCAGATGAAGGATGTGCTCGCCCTTATCCGCCAGGCTCAGTGGCGTTGGGATTTCGGTGTGGCTTCTCATGGCGGCGCTTTCCATGCTCCGCAAGAAATTCAGCGTATCCTTTCACACGGACTGGACAAGGCTATGCAAGCCCGTCTGGCTGTATCGAAAGTGTTGGCTAAACACGGCTATACGGACGATGTGCCCATGCCGGATATCTCTACTAAAGACAAGGCACAACACTATATCGGCCTGGATATGGATGCGGAAAGAGCTGCTAAGGACAAGTTCCTGAAGACAACCGTACCCGCCTGGTTGGAGAAAGCGAAAGCTAACGGTCGTCTGGCTCAGATATAAGAAAGAGGCATATGTGGAACAGACCGTGGGGATATAAAGAAGGCTGCTTGATTGGCGCAGGTCTGCTGTTGACGGGCCTGCTATTGCAGGTGACTATAGGCGAGATACACTGGAGTTTGTTTGCCTATCCGGTTAACATCATTGTATTGGTGGTGTATCTGGCCGGAATAGTAGCTATGCATTGCCTGCGCAAGCGCGTTTATTTCTTTGGATGGATGAGCCATTATACGGCAGCGGTGTCTTCCCTTCTGTGGGTAGCGGGCATTACAGTGGTGATGGGACTCATTCGCCAGACTCCTTCCGGGCATCCGGCGGATGTATTGGGATTTTCACGGATGCTTTCGGCATGGCCTTTCGTGTTGCTCTATATATGGTTGGTGATAGTGCTGGGGCTGACTACACTCCGTGCAGGATTTCCTTTCAAGTGGAAGAAGCTTTCTTTTCTGTTGAATCATGCCGGGCTGTTTATTGCTTTGGTTACGGCAACTTTAGGCAACGCTGATATGCACAGGTTGCGGATGACTACCCGTATAGACAATGCCGAGTGGCGGGCAACCGATGAACACGGTAAGTTGATAGAACTTCCGCTGGCCATCGAGTTGAAAGATTTCACAATTGACGAATATCCTCCAAAACTGATGTTGATTGACAATGAAACAGGACGCACATTACCCGAAAAAGCACCTGAACATCTGTTGCTTGAAGAAGGTGTGACGGATGGACAGTTGGCTGATTGGTTGGTATCTATCCGGCAGACTATCCCGTGGGCGGCTTCCATCGCCACGGAAGATACATTGAAATTTACCGAATTCCATTCCGTAGGTGCCACGTATGCCGTTTATCTGCAAGCTCTGAACAAGAAGACGAAAGCTACGAAAGAAGGTTGGGTGAGTTGCGGCAGTTTCATTTTCCCTTATAAGGCATTGCGCCTTGACTCATTGACAAGCCTTATTATGCCGGAACGTGAGCCGCAACGCTTTGCATCGACAGTGAAAGTTTATACGGAAGATGGCAAGACACTGGAAGATACGATTGCAGTGAACCACCCCCTGAATGTGGCGGGATGGAACATCTACCAATTGAGTTATGATGACACGAAAGGACGCTGGAGCGACATCAGCGTTTTCGAGTTGGTTCGTGATCCGTGGTTGCCGGCTGTTTATACAGGTATCGTTATGATGATGCTTGGTGCTGTCTGTTTGTTTATTAACGCACAAAAAAGAAAAGAGGAGGACGCTGAATGACGTGGGATTATTTTGTACCGTTTGCCATTGCTGCCCTGCACTTCTGGGGCTTCGGCGCGTTTGCCGCCTGGCGAGGGAGAAAACCGGTGATAGCGGGCGGGCTTACTCTGATAGGACTTGCCATTTTCTTCTGCTTCATTGTGGGTATGTGGATTTCGCTGGAACGCCCGCCTATGCGAACGATGGGAGAGACCCGCCTGTGGTATTCTTTCTTCCTTCCGTTGGCCGGACTTATCACGTATAGTCGCTGGAGGTATAAGTGGATACTTAGTTTCAGCTTTATCCTATCATTGGTATTTATCTGTATCAATATCTTCAAACCGGAGATACACAACAAAACCCTGATGCCAGCTTTGCAAAGTCCGTGGTTTACGCCTCATGTCATAGTGTATATGTTTGCTTATGCTATGTTGGGAGCGGCTGCGGTGATGGCCATCTATCTGCTATGGTTCAAGAAGAAACCGATTGAGAGCAGGGAAATGGACTTGTGCGATAACCTGACTTACGTAGGTCTGGCATTTATGACATTGGGTATGCTTTCAGGTGCTGTATGGGCTAAGGAGGCTTGGGGACATTACTGGTCGTGGGACCCGAAAGAAACATGGGCGGCTGCCACTTGGTTCTCTTACCTTATATATATACATTTCCGGCTCGGCAAACCGCTGCTGCATCGCAGGGCTTTAATATTACTTCTGATATCATTTGTTTTACTGCAAATGTGCTGGTATGGCATCAACTACCTGCCTTCCGCACAGGGAGCGAGTATTCATACTTATAATTTAAACTGATAATCATTATGAAAACTACTTATTGGGCAATGCTTCTCATGCTTTTGCCAAGCATGGCGTATACGCAAACTACAGAAAAAGAGAATGAATTTTCAATGTCTATCCAAATCAGACCCCGCGCAGAGTATCGTAACGGTGCTTTGGTTCCCCGCAATGAAGGGGAGGAGCCTGCGGGGTTCATCAACAACCGTGCACGCCTCTCTATGGAGTACAAGCGTTCTGACTTGCAGATGAAGATTTCTGCACAGCACGTTGGTGTATGGGGACAGGATCCGCAGATTGACAAGAACGGCCGTTTCATTATGAACGAGGCATGGGCCAAACTGAACTTCGGTGAAGGATTCTTTGCCCAACTGGGACGTCAAAGTCTTGTTTATGATGATGAACGCATCTTGGGAGGACTGGACTGGAACATAGCCGGACGCTACCATGATGCATTGAAACTGGGCTATGCCAACAAAAACAACCAACTGCACCTTATCCTTGCTTTCAACCAGAATGATGAGACCAAGATAGGCGGCACCTACTATCAAGCCGGAGCACAGCCTTACAAGAATATGCAAACACTTTGGTATCACTATACGCCCGATCAGGCACCTTTCGGAGCTTCATTATTATTCATGAATCTGGGCTTGGAAACAGGAGATGCAGCCACTAAAACGTCCCATACCCGCTATCTGCAAACGATGGGAACTTACCTCACTTATAAAAACAGTGACTGGAACGTAGACGGTGCCTTCTATTATCAGACAGGGAAAAACCAGAAAGCAGTGAAAGTATCCGCTTTCATGGCAAGCTTGCAAGCCGCCTATACCATTGATAGAACCTGGACAGTAGTGGCTAGTGCAGATTACCTGAGCGGCAGTAACGGCAGTGATGACAAGTATAAAGCATTCAATCCTCTGTACGGGACGCACCACAAGTTCTATGGCGCTATGGACTATTTCTATGCTTCTGACTTTGTGGACGGGTATGCTCCCGGTTTGTTTGACAAGCGCTTGGGCGTTCGTTTCCGTGCTTCCGATAAGGTGGATATGGACTTGAACTACCATCATTTCTCCACAGCGGCAAAGCTGTCGGGCTTGAAGAAAGCATTAGGCTCGGAAATGGATTACCAGATCAACTGGTCGGTGATGAAGGATGTGAAACTCTCTGCCGGATATTCAATCATGCGCGGAACAGAGACTATGGACATTGTGAAAGGCGGCAATCATAAAAGTTGGCAAGACTGGGGATGGGTTTCAGTCAATATCAATCCCCGTGTATTGTTTGTAAAGTGGTAAGATAATATAGAAGAAAAGTACGTATAGGAGGTATCTTATACGTACTTTTCTAATAATGCTTCATCCAGAATCCGTACTGTTTTTCCTTCCATTTCTATAATTCCTTCCTTTATCATTTTATTGATTTCCTTCGACAGTGCCGGACGGGTTACGTTCAGATATTCAGCAAGTGTGGCCTGGTTATGTATAATGTTGACCGTCGTAGTATTCTTTTTCCTGTGTTCCAACAGATAGACCACAAAGCGTTCCCGTACAGTTTTCCGTGAAAGCGTTTTCAGGCGCGTTACCGTGCAGACATTGCAGTTACCGGTGATACATAGAAAATTGTGTAATATCTTTGGCTCTTCACTGATGAGTTTGAACATAGACTCTTTACTGGCCGTGAGTAGTATTCCATCTTCTATAGCTGTAAAAGTTGCTGGTAGTGTTCCATCCGAACTGAACAGGTGAGGAGTGGCAAATGCGCGTGCAGCTACGATATACTCAATCATGACTTCATTGCCTAATCCATCGATGATATCGACCCGCAGTTTTCCTTCCAGCAATACGTATAGTTTTTTGCAAAGGGTTCCTTGGGTAGCTATTATGTCTTTCTTGTTGACTTCATATACTGAGATCTCCAATCTGTCAAGCAATGAATGCTTGATATTGAGCGGCAAATCCCGGAATAGGGGAATGCGGAATAATTGCTCTTTATATTCATCGGTCAGAGTGATTTTTCTCATTATGTATATTTAGATGCTTGGTTGTGCAAATATAAGAATTATATGCGAATGCCATGCGAAATGAAGGTAAGAGTTCTTGAATTTATAGGTATTTCTTTGCATTTTCTTCGTCAACTCGCATCTCTTTTCCTTCTATCCATATGCACCCTTCGTTGGTTAATTCGGAAAGAGCACGTGCCAGCGATGGGCGGGCTACGGCGAGTATGTGCGCAACTTCCTGTTGTGAAGTGATGGTGCCGTGCATCTTTATGTAGTTAAGTAAGCGTGATTTCAGGCTTTGCAAGGCAAACTCATTCAATTTCTTGGAGAGGAAGAGACTACGGTCGGATATCAGTTTCAGGAAATTTTGCATAACTACCGGATGTTGATGTATGAACTCCAGGAATGCATCTTTGTTCAGTATAAGTATTTCGGCAGCTTCCAGTGTTTCGATATTTACCGGAAAACGGTTTTCGGATGCAAAGATGAACGCAGGGGCAAGGAGTCTGGGAGCCCGCAAGGTCTCTATGGTCAGTTGCTTTCCTTCTGAACTGACCATTTGTGTGCGGACAGTCCCATAGCACAGGATATAGAGCGAGCGGTATATGTCTCCTTGCAAGGCAATGAAATCTCCCGGTTTATAAGACTTAAGTGTATGTTGGTGTGACAGAATGAACCGCAACAGCGTTTCCTCTGTTATACCTTGAAACAATGGCATCTGCAATAATACATGTGGTTCCATTCTTTTTAAGTTTTTTGTGATTGGGTGTAACATAGGTGACAATTTACCTGCAGTAAACACTCCATCTTTGCACAAAGATAATGCAAATCGAATGCAGAACTTTCATGCTCGCATGAAAAAGTTGTGCTGAGATGCAGCTTATCTTCTTTAAAGATAATGCAAATGTATTTTATAACTAAATAAAAAGAATAAGATGATGGAAGCTAAAATGTTTTGTTATCAATGTCAGGAAACCATGAAAGGAACGGGTTGCATCCTGAAAGGTGTGTGTGGAAAAGAGAGTCATACGGCAAAAGCAATGGACTTGCTGATGTTTGTAGTGCGTGGTGTATCAGTAATCGCTGACGAACTGAGGAATGCCGGACATGCTGTATCTCCTGAGGTGAACCGTTTCGTTGTGGATTCTTTGTTCTGCACTATTACGAATGCCAATTTCGATGATGAAAGTATTCTTTGCAGAGTTGATAAGGGTATAGAGTTGCGCAATCGTTTGATGGAAGAAGCAGGGAATAAGGGCATTTCTCTGCCGGCAATTGACGAACTGCAATGGCAGGGTGGTCGTGAAGAATATGCTTCTAAGGCGGAAACGGTTGGTGTGTTGCGTGAGCCGGACGTAGATCTACGCTCTCTGAAAGAGTTGATGACTTATGGATTAAAAGGTATGGCTGCTTATCTGGAACATGCTATGCGCCTGGGTTATGATGATGCCTCTATTCACACTTTTATGCAACATGCTTTGGCTGCCAGCGCCGCAAAGTCACTCTCAGCAGACGAATGGGTGAAGATGGTGCTACAAACCGGAGAATATGGCGTGAAGACTATGGCTTTGCTGGATAAGGCGAACACCAGTCGTTACGGTAATCCGGAGATTACCAAAGTAAATATCGGAGTAGGAAAACGTCCAGGCATTCTGATAAGCGGACACGACCTGAAAGACATGGAAGAGTTGCTAAAACAAACCGAAGGCACAGGTGTGGATGTATATACGCATAGCGAAATGCTTCCTGCTCACTATTATCCCGCTTTCAAAAAATACTCTCACTTTGTGGGCAACTATGGAAATGCGTGGTGGAAACAACGTGAAGAGTTCACCACCTTTAATGGCCCTATCCTGTTCACTACGAACTGTATTGTTCCCCCGTTAGCAAATGCTGAATACAAAGAACGTATGTTCACTACGAACTCTACCGGTTATCCCGGTTGTAAATACATTCAGGCAGATGCCGAAGGCAGAAAAGACTTCTCTGAAATTATCGAGATAGCCAAGCAATGCCAGCCGCCTACGGAAATAGAACATGGTGAGATTATCGGTGGCTTTGCTCACAATCAGGTATTGCAACTGGCGGACAAAGTGGTGGATGCTGTGAAGAGTGGCGCTATCCGTAAATTTGTAGTGATGGCAGGGTGTGACGGACGTATGAAAAGCCGTGACTACTACACTGAGTTTGCCAAAGCATTACCTAAAGATACGGTTATTCTGACTGCAGGTTGTGCCAAGTATCGTTACAATAAATTGCCTTTGGGTGACATCAATGGCATTCCGCGTGTGTTGGATGCCGGACAGTGTAACGACAGTTACTCTTTGGCAGTCATCGCAATGAAATTGAAGGAAGTGTTCGAACTGAACGATATTAATGAACTTCCTATTGTATATAACATTGCCTGGTACGAACAAAAGGCGGTCATTGTTTTATTGGCACTGTTAAGCCTGGGTGTGAAGAAGATTCATTTAGGACCTACGTTGCCGGCATTCCTGTCGCCTAATGTAGCGAAGGTGCTGGTAGATACTTTCCAGATAGGCACTATCAGCGATGTGGAGGATGATTTGAAGATATTCCAGTTATCATAAGCTTTTTAAAAGACTCTATTTAAAAGAGCTGAAAAAGGATGTGCAAAAGTCGCCGGGTTATATTCCAGACGAGTATTTGCACATTCTTTTTGTGTTAGGTCGTTAGATAATCACTACAATTTCCAGCCCAGAGTCTTTTCCTGTATCCCCCATAATCGGGCATACAGACCATTATTATCAAGTAATTCCTGATGCTTGCCCTGCTCTACAATGCGTCCTTCTTCTAGTACCACGATGTTATCGGCATTCTTAATCGTCTTCAGCCGATGGGCGATAACGATGACCGTGCGTCCTGCAATCAGTGTATTGATGGCACGCTGCACTTCCACTTCATTTTCCGGATCGAGTGATGCGGTTGCTTCATCCAGTAGCACTACAGGAGCATCTTTCAGTATGGCGCGGGCGATGGAGATACGTTGTTTCTCTCCGCCTGATAGGGTACAGCCACCTTCACCTACCTGTGTATCATACCCTTTTGGCAATCGCATGATGAGGTCGTGGCAACATGCCTTGCGTGCAGCCGCTTCTATTTCTTCGTCTGTGGCATCCGTCTTACCAAAGCGGATATTATTACGAATGGTATCCTGAAACAGATAAACATCCTGAAAAACCATCGAGATATGGCTCATCAGCGATTCCGGTTCCAGGTCCTTCATGTCTACTCCATTAAATAAAACCTGTCCCTGCTGTGGATCGTAGAAACGGGCACATAACTTTAGCATCGTACTTTTCCCACTGCCCGAAGGACCTACCAGTGCGGTAAGCGTATTCTTACGCAACGTTACTGAGACGTCATGCAGCACTTGTTTCTTCTGATAGCCAAACGATACATGATAGAAAGTGATGTCACCGCTTTGGGGCGCTTCCCCGCTTCCCTGCATTTCCGGTTCATTCATCAGGTTGAGGATACGTCCGCCGGCGATGGAGAAATAGCGGAATTCTGCGAAGTTAGTCAGTGCCGAAGTCAACGGATCGAAGACACGGGAACCGACGACGAGGAACATGACAAATGTGAGCAGGGATAAATCTCCACCTATAAGTAGGTATGTACCGCAAAGAATCATCAGCGTCAGCCCTGCCCGTATCAGTGTGACAGACAACAGGATGAACGGACCGAGCAACGCCTCCTGACGGATACACGCACGGCGCAGTTCTGCGAAAGCATTTTTCAGACGGACAAATTTATCACCCAGCAGATTGTAGGCTTTCATCACTCGTATTCCCTGCAAGTATTCTTCCAATCGGTTGCCTGCATTGATTTTTGCTGCAATCTGCTTGCCGCTCAGTTTGTATTGTATATAGGTGCTGCCAAACAAAATTCCCACGGCAAGCGGCAGTGCGATGAACATGGCAACGGCCATCCGCCAGTCTATCCATAGCAATCCGAGGAAGGCGAGTACCGGCATAACAAGTGCTCCCATTAACTGGGGCAAATGGTGTGAAATTCCCGTTTCCGCCATCGTGAAGTCTGTTATCAGCATAGATGACAAGTCGCCCGGATCACGACGTGACAGGAAACCTAATGAAAGTTTCCGCAAATGTTCCGCCAGACTAACGCGGCCTGCTGCACTCATTTCGTAAGCACCCCGGAAGTTGGCACGGTACGAAGCCCGTTCGGCAAATACCATGACAAATATGTATGCTACAAGTATAGCAAAGATCGTCCAGAGCCGTTCCGTGTTCAGTGGTGTTCCGCTACCGTCGAAAGCACGGAATATCACATTGATTGCTTCGATGGACAGGCAGAACGGGACAATGTTCACCAGGTTGGCAAGCATTGTGTAGCCCACAGGCTTGCGAAGCCGTTCGGTGTGTCCTATCGTAATATTTTTTATTGCATTCATTCTTTTACCTCCTTCTTACTGTTTAGTTCCCAATGGAACGCATCGGTGTAAGCGTTCCACATATTCTTATATAAACCTTCTGTTTTACTCAAGACCTCGTGCCGCCCGTGCTGCATCAGCTCTCCTTCATTCAGAACAATGATTTGTTGTGCCGAAACGATGGACGAAAGGCGGTGGGCAATGATGATGACGGTCTTGTTCTGAATCAGATGCTGCAAAGCCTGCTGCATCTTATATTCGTTCTCCGGGTCGGCAAAAGCAGTGGCTTCGTCCAGCACCAGGATAGGGGCGTTTTTCAAGATAGCCCTTGCCACACAAACGCGCTGCGCTTCACCCCCCGAAAGATAAACTCCCTCATCACCGATACGGGTTTCGTAACCTTGCGGCAGACTTTCTATGAAATCGTGGCACTGTGCCGCTTTCGCAGCAGCTATCACTTCCTCACGTCCCGCAGTGGAATTGCCTACCCGGATATTTTCATACAGCGTATCAAAGAAAAGGAAGTTATCCTGAAACACAAAGGAAACAATATCCATCAGTTTCTCGGTAGATATATTTTTAATATTGACTCCGCCGATAAGTATTTCACCTTCTGTTACGTCCCAGAAGCGGGGAATAAGATTGGCTACCGTGGATTTTCCGGAACCTGAAGGACCTACCAATGCCGTAATCTCGCCTTGGCGTGCCGTGAAGCTGATGTTGCGCAACGCTTCGGTACGTGTTGTCTCTGCCTTGTTTTCATAGGCAAAGCTCACTTTACGGAATTCTATATCATAGTCCGCAGGCACTTGCAGCACTTGTGCTTTCGGCACAGGTTGTTCAGAGAAGATACGGTCGATGCGTTCTACCCCTTCATCAATTTCCCGTGTACCCGATCCGAGGAACATCAGTTTATAAATAGGAGATGCCACGCCGGGGCCCATGATAATAAAAAACAGGTAAATGGCAGCCAGTGCCAGATTGTGCGGCTCATGGCTCAACAGGAGTAAGCCCACCGGCAGAATAAACGTGATAAGAGAGTTCAGCAATATGGTGAAAGTCACCATTCCGGATTCATAAGTATCGCACACTTTCAGCGCATACTCCTTGTATGCTTCAATTTCGCTATTGAAACGTCGGAACGATCGTACACTCTGACCGAAAATCTTCACTACAGGCATGCCGCGTACATATTGCACGGCCGATGCACTCATTTGTTCCTGTGTATCGAAATAGATTTTAGTGAATTCCTGCGCTTTCTTTCCGAAGAAGTTAGCGAATTGCAGCCCTATGCTCAGAGCGATGCAAAACAAACAGACTGCCGCCATCCAGCCATTGAGTGAGAAGAAGATGATGAACATCATGGTCACCGTAGCCACTACATTTACCAGATCAGGAATGGTATGTGCGATGAAGTTTTCTATCTTTTCTACATTCTGTTCCATAATCTTTTTGATGCTTCCGGTGGACGTGTTGTTCAGGTATCCCAGTGACAGCCGTCCGATGTGTTCCGACAATTTGATGCGCAAACCGTAAAGGATACGGAATGTCGCCACGTGCGAGGCCATCAGTGCCGCATAAAGCAGCAATAACCCTCCAATCAACCCGAAGAAAGCAAACCATCCCCAGTATATCAGCAATTCACTGTCTATCTGTGCCAGATTGCCGGCATGTTCCAGCAGCTCCTGCAACACACAATATATCGACCAATAAGGCACCAACATGCACAAAGCGCTTCCTGCCGACAGAATTCCGGCCAATATAAGCAGCCCTTTCCGCTCGCCTGCAATCTCAAACAGGCGGGCGATTCCTTTTTTCTTTTTCCTTTTCTCTTTCATAATCTATTACATTTTAAAAACGAACAATATTCAAAACCATTCAAAAAAAGAGAGAGCTTATATTTTCATAAGCTCTCTCCAACCAGTTACTTCGAATGTGATGTATTCCGTCACTATCTGTTCCAGATCTCCTATCCCGACTCGATGCATTATCAATTCTTCAAACATGGTGAACATCCACGCCGTGTGCAGATGGATGGAAAAGTCGGATACGTTGATGTTCATTTGAGGATGTTTTTCTTTCATTTCTTTGAAGTACTCTTTCACCAATGAGGTGGAGTGTTCAGTGAATTCTTCTTTAAAGCGTTCCAGAGAAGAGCCTTGTGCATGGAAGAACAACAATACTAATAATTTGCGATGTTCTTGTATCAGTGTTATGTATTCCTCTATCACATATCGTAGGTAATCGGCGGAATACATTTCCATGATGTCTGCTCCATAGCGTCCATGATGTTCGTGCAGCATCCTTTCAAATGCACTGATGACCGGTCTTACTACTGTGCGGAAGATTTCGTCCTTATTTTTAAAGTAATTATAGATATTACTCAAGCTCACCTGTGCTTCTTGCGCTATTTCGCGCATGGATGCTTTCTGAAAGCCTTTCTGCAAGAAAACTTTCTCGGCGGCTTTCAGAATATCTTTTTGTATGTCATCTTTTGGGTATTGCATGAACTTTATTTTTTCCGGTTGCAAAGTAGGGGAGAATTCGGGTTTCGTGAAATACCTATTAATGATGGTTTTTTGTTAGATTTTTATAAAAATCACAATTATTGGGTATTGTCAAGATGGCTAAAAGCACGCAACTTTGCCGCGAATAATTAAAGATGTAAACTACTATATGGTAAAATTAACTCGTAGTGGAAAAATAGTCGGTCATTCTTCTAATTGTAAGAGATGGGGAATGCTGTCTATTCTTGTTGTTTTTGTGGGTAGCATGTCTTTCCTGCTCTATTCTTATTTCTCGCATGATGCGGGTAATCCTTTGTGTAACTGCTTAATTTGTACTTTTAGCCATACTCCTGAGGAAGGAGAGTATGTATATAATCGCTATCTGATTTTTATCAGTCTGATTTGGATTGCTGTCATTTTTGCTATTATCTTTTTTGCCAACTGTTGCTTTGTAAAAAAGAACAAAAAGAAAAAACGTTCGTAAAAGTACCTATATGTTATTATTTTTAATGATATTATACTCATATTTGGGTATTGTTCGCCTTTTAAACTCCCTCTACCTTTGCGCCAACAAAATTTAAGATAAAAGATGGAAAAATTAACAAGATTGTGTGCCCTATGTTTCTTGTTCTTTACCAATACTTTACAGGCTGTTGAGCCCGAAAAAGTTATCTCAGTGGAAGAACAAACGGAAACTACGGTGAAAAAAGAGAAAAAAGAGCAGGTAGCAAATGACGATGACTACAAAAAGTTCCGCTTTGGTGGATACGGAGAGATGGTGGCGAAATTCATGAACTACGGAACAAACCGTTTCTATGGCGGCGTCGATAATAGCGATCATCGCAACACTATTGCTATTCCCCGTTTTGTGTTGGCTTTTGACTACAAGTTCAGTTCTAAATGGATACTGGGTGCTGAAATTGAATTTGAAGCAGGAGGTGTAGGTATCGAAACTGAACTTGAGAATTCAGAAAACGGTGAGTATGAAACAGAAATGGAAAAGGGTGGAGAAGTGGCTCTCGAACAGTTCCATATTACCCGTCTGATACATTCGGCTTTCAATTTTCGTGCAGGTCACCTGATTGTACCTATCGGTTTGACTAACGCTCATCACGAGCCTATCAACTTCTTCGGAACTTCCCGTCCTGAGGGTGAGACAATGATTATTCCTTCTACCTGGCATGAAACAGGTTTGGAATTCTTCGGTTCTTTTGGTAAGAGATATGCACGCTTCGATTATCAGGCGCTGATTGTTGCAGGTTTGAATGCGGACGGTTTCGGTCGTGATAATTGGGTAGCGGGCGGCAAACAAGGACTCTTTGAAGCGGATAATTTCACTTCACCGGCTTATGTGGCTCGTCTGGACTATAAAGGTGTGCCGGGATTGCGGGTAGGCGCTTCATTCTACTATTGTAGGGATGTTACAGCCAATGCTGATAAGAACTATAAGTATAGCAGCGTAGGCCGTTCGTCAGTGACAATATATTCTGCTGATGCGCAATTTAAGAATAAGTATGTCACTGCCCGTGGTAATATCATTTATGGAGATTTGGATAACTCTTCAAAGATAAGTAAAGTTACTCTTTCCAATAATTCCAATTACTATCATGGTGCCATGCGTAATGTTGCTAAAAATGCGATGTGCTATGGTCTCGAAGCTGGGGTCAATTTGAGTGCTTTCTTCCAGCGGAAAAAGTGTCCGGTCATCTATCCTTATGTTCGCTATGAGTACTATAATCCGCAGGAAGAGGCTGAGGGAACTGCCATGATTGAGAAACGTTGCCAGGTGAGCAAATGGACGGCAGGACTTAACTGGTTCGCTTTGCCTAATCTGGTTGTGAAAGCCGATTACACTACACGCAAGATTGGTACGAACAAAGTATTTGGATCTACCAAATATAACAATGAGAATGAGTTTGCCATCGGCATAGCTTATGTCGGTTGGTTTGTGAAAAAATAGTTTTAGATAGGTTTTTATAATTTAATGTTTAAGTAATATGAAGAAGTTTTTTTATTTGTCGGCCCTGGCTTTGGGCTTGATGTTCACTGCTACTGCTTGCAGTGATGATGATACCACAGATGTAGATGCTAAAAATCTGGACTACACGCCTGAGAATGCAAGTAGTTGGGGAAATTACATGCGTGTAGTTGCGCAATTGTTGGTAAATGATGCCACGGCTCTTTATGATGACTGGGCAGTTAAATACAACGAAGGTGACAGTTATGCTAATTTCTTTAAGAATCAGGATGCTTTAACGAGTGTTGAGCAACTGATTGACGGTTGTGTTGATATTGCCAATGAAGTAGGTACTGCCAAGATTGGTGACCCTTATGATCTTTTCATACATAATAATGAAGAAAAGGCTTTGTATGCTGTGGAATCATGGTATAGCTGGCATTCTCGTGAAGACTATCGTAACAATATCTATTCTATTCGTAATGCCTATTATGGAACACGTACAGGTGCTATTAGCGAGTCATCTCTTTCAAAAGCGGTAGCGGCAGTAAATGCCTCTCTCGATACAGAAGTGAAAAAAGCTATTGATGATGCAGCAGCAGCTATCTGGGCTATCCCGAGTCCTTTCCGTAACAATATTAATAGCGAAGAAGCTGTAAGTGCTATGGAAGCTTGTGCAACTTTAGAGGAAGTGCTCAAGGGAAGTCTGAAGAGTTGCATTGAAAGTATTGATAAAACCGTATTGTCAAAAGTTGTAGCGAATTATGTGGATGTGGTTGTATTGCCTACCTATGCTGACTTGAAAGCAGGAAATCAGGCTCTCTTCAATGCTGTTGAAACTTTCCGTACTTCTCCCAGCAATGCTAACTTTAAGGCTTGTGCCACAGCATGGCTCACTGCCCGCGAACCATGGGAAACCAGTGAAGCGTTCCTTTTCGGTCCTGTTGCAGACAAAGGTCTTGACCCCAATATGGATAGCTGGCCGCTCGACCAGGATGGTATCGTACAGATTTTGACTTCCGGTAACTATTCTGATTTGAATTGGGATGGTGACTATGATGAAGAAGATGATAAAATTGCCGGTGCGCAGGCATTGCGTGGTTACCACACTTTGGAGTATCTGATCTTCAAAGACGGTGAAGCTCGTACCGTTCAGTAAAACTCCTGTTTTGCAGGAAATGAGATTTTGCGGAAACGGCAGGATAAAATGAATATTCTGCTGCTTCCGCAACATCTGCGTTAAAAAGATAAATGTTAGTTACGTATTTTGCAATAATA